>Ga0315282_10003039_pt1 | contig 30329 bp, 20 predicted proteins | sample YL17G07_20_MG_FD_203693 | JGI IMG/M metagenome (GOLD analysis project Ga0315282, IMG submission 203693) | Sediment microbial communities from Yellowstone Lake, YNP, Wyoming, USA - YL17G07_20 | ecosystem: Environmental > Aquatic > Freshwater > Lake > Sediment | place: USA: Wyoming | collected... | reverse complement strand
TTCATCAACAGCATCTTTGCGTTCGGAGAAGAACTAGGGTGGCGCGGTTACTTGCTGCCCAAACTCTTACCTTTAGGCAAGTTGTGGGCTTACTTGCTACTTGGGGTAATTTGGGGAGCCTGGCATTCGCCGCTGGTATTAGTCGGGTTCATGTATCCGGGCTATCCTCTTGCAGGCGTGATAATGTTTACTGCGCTGACCACTGTATTCGGCATATACATCAACGAGTTGACCTTGCGTCACCGCAGTTCGATTCTTGCAGGTTGGATACACGGTGTGTTTAATACACAGCGACTTGGAATGTGGGCTTTGCTTTTCCCGAATGTCAACCCGTGGCTGGGTGGTTTTCTGGGATAGTGGGTATTAGTATCTGGTTCATTTTGGGTATGTGGGAAAGCCGCCACCTTACCAAGTAAATGGCTGCCCAACTCCCGCGTCCAGCCGACGTTGCTCCGCTGCACGCCGCAACGCGGCTGACACGCCATGTTGGGCAGACACACGGAAGCCATGGCGCAGATGCAGCTATTGAAACCGCCGCACCTGTCTGCTGGCGACACGATTGGAATCTTTACCCCTTCGACGCCGGCGAACGTAATCTTTCGCGAGAAGTACCTTCACGGGCTGGAGGTGCTTCGACGACTCGGATTCGGCGTGGTCGAGGGGGAGCTCACGGGAAGGTGCAGCACCGAAGGTTATCGATCAGGCTCGCCGCGGCAGCGCGCTCGGGAATTCATGACACTGATACTCGATCCGGAGGTGAAGGGCCTCATGGCAACCATGGGAGGGTCCAACTCGGCGAGCATGATCCCCCACCTCGATTTCGACGCAATTCGAGCGCACCCAAAGGTGATTTGTGGGTACAGCGACGTCACGTCGCTGCACCTGGCGATTCTCGCGTTGGCAGGGGTGCGAACCTTCTACGGTCCCGCGGTCGTGCCTTCCTTCAGTGAATGGCCGGACGTGCTCGAGGAGACGCGCGATTCGTTCCTCCAAGCCGTCTGGAAGCACCGGTCAGGTCGACGTGAGCTCACACCTCCGAAGCGCTGGAGCAACCACTTTCGCGACGCGAAGACTGACGCCTGGAAGACGGAGGCCCGCCGATTTGAGGATAACCCGGGCTGGCGATCGCTGCGGCGTGGTCTGGCGCGCGCTCCGGTCGTGGTCGCGAATCTTGAGACGCTCGTGGCCGCTGCGGGTACTCCGTACTTCCCAGCCCTCGAGGGCAATATCCTTCTCATCGAAGAGCTGAGGGTGCGCTACTCTTTCGAGGAGCGAGCACTACGGCAACTCGAACGCATCGGAGTGTTCGACACAATCACAGGACTGATCGTCGGCAACCCGGAGTTCCTGGATCCAGAGGGCGCTCCGTTCAGCTACGAAGACCTCATCCTGGAGATCGTCGGTGCCGACCGGCCCTATCCGATCATCACGAACTTCGATTGTGGGCACACCCATCCGATGCTGACGATCTCGGAGATGACACAGGTCACATTCAAGGCGGGCGAAGGCTTCGATGGCTGCGTCGTTGTCGAGGAGCCGATGGTAGACGTGCCTTAATGTTGAGCGCGTGGAGGAGGGAGCCATGTTTCCCGCGGGAACACGCCTCGACGAGACCGCGCGAATACCCGTGCTGGAACCGCTGCGGACTGTAAACGCAGCCCTGCTGGACCTGCTTCGGGCTTTTACGGCTCAGGATTGGACCAAGCCGACCGTTCACAGGGATCGCAACGTTAAGGATCTCACTGCCCACTTGCTGCACGGCAGCCTTCGCCGCGTCACCAGCCGTCGCGATTGTTATCGGCCCCCGACGCCGCTGATCTGTGGCACGGGAGATCTCATCCACGGGCGACATTGCCAGTGATAACACTTTATGATATGTTGTTATCATGATTCGAACACAGATTAGCCTCTCGGAAACGGAATATGACGCGGCCAGGCGTGAGGCTCGCCGCCTGGGAATCTCTATGGCCGAGTTGCTGCGTCGCTCGCTTCGGACGGTCCTTCCTGCAGACCCCTCAAAGCCTTGGATGAGGTACGCGGGAATGATCGAGACCGGCGACCCTGCGTCTTCCCAGAAGATCGACGACATAGTCTATGGCGCCAAGAGCTAAAGCATACGTCGACACCTCAGCCCTGATCGCATTCGTGGACCGGTCTGACAGTCACCATCTGCTTTTCCGCAGGTTGTTTTCCGATCCGCCGGAGTTGGTCACGGCCACGCTGGTGGTGGCCGAGGGACATGGCTGGTTTCTCAAACGGTATGACCGCACGCGTGCCCTGCAATTTCTCTCCCTTATCGAAGACCTCAAGCCGCTCCGGATGGTTGCTGTCGGGCCGGATGAATTCGTTGGCGCCGTGCAAATCCTGCGCAAATTCTCGGATCAGGACCTCTCCTTAACTGACGCCGTCGGCCTGCATCTGATGAAAACGCAACGCGTCAGAAGTTGCTGGTCAACAGACTTCCACTTGGGTTTGACAGGTGTTCCGCTTGTTATCCAAGACTACTGAAGGGCGGCTATCATCGCGCTCCGGCGGGCGGCCTCAATTCAGGCGTCATCGGAGGGCCAGAGGGTCTGCGGTAGCGCCCGGGTTTTCGGCGGCCGCCGCTGAGCGCGGGCATTGAGGCTGTAGAAAAACCCAAGTCGGCCTTTACGGATTACGCAATTTCGAAAGGACCGGCTGCCTTTTATCAAGAAAGACATGCTTCAGTGAGGGCCATTCGGACCTTTTCTACAGCCTCGCTAGGCCGACGAGCACACCATTCTGGAGGAGCACTGATTGTCCTCCTGACCTCCACTGCAAGCTGCGACCAGAAACAGTGTTGAAATCCGCCCCGATCGTGCTGATAATCGCTGCCGAACTGAAGCATACGACCATGGTTGCCTGCTTTTGGCAGGATTGATCCACCGGCTAGCCCAATTACAAGTTCGGCGGCGGCGGAGAAACTCAAATTAGCCAAGAAGCGCAGCGACACGACATTACGAAGAAAAGGGTGGTCTACCAACTGCCCGGCGTCGATGCCGTGACCATTCGTCGGGACGTGGAATACAGAGTGACCGATCTGGGTGCTCTGACATCTGAATGAAACGATGGACCGCTTCTTGAGCATAGCAGCGACATCCAATCTGCCGATTACGTTCGTGAATCACCCGGCAGCTCCGCACGCGTTTGACTTGATGCATGACAGCGAGACCTCTCGCGAGATTATCAGGCAGATGCTGGCGTTTATGCGGTTCCATCTCTTGGCTAAACACCCCGAGTAATTTGGTCATTTTGGCTTCTCCATCCAGAATGGGGCGCTGAGGAACCAGGCGACCGCAGATGCCAACATCCAGGAATTGACCTGAGGCTGCGAGATCCGATCGGCAAAAAAGAGCAACGAGGGAAGAACTGTCGCCAACAAAGCCGATGCCGAGATGACCTGAGCGATCTTCTTCATGCTTTTCTAACCCTCAGAGGTTTGTCGCGAGCGGCGGCTTGCGCTGGTAAAGCCTGCTCAACAGGATGTAAAGAACGGCTGCAAAGAACCATCCGGGGAGGCTGACAAAAAAGATCTCGACGCCGCCGCGGAGTACCAGCCACGCACAGAGTCCCAGAGTCGCAAACCAGGTGATGCCGGCTGCCCAGTTGAACTGGGTGCCGGAGGCTTCCGCGTAATTGCTCTGTAGTCCCAGTTTTCGCAGGACCCAGAAATCCAGGAAGATCACGGCCCCCATCGGCATGAGTACCATGCCGTAGAGTGCCACGAAGCTCAGCAGCTTCATGGTCACCGCCGGAAACAGCCCTGCGACTGCAACCATGATCCCTGTTACGAGTGTGACTCTGAATCGAGAAGCCCTCGGAACAAGGGATTGGAAGGCCAGGCCGGCCCGGTAGATGGTCGGATTCGCGGTGGTCCAGCCGGCGAGGACGACGCACAAGAGCCCTGCGGCTCCGCATGCCCGGTACGCCATAGGACCGGGCAAGACATCGATGTTTGCCGGATCTTGCCGGAGTTGCACGGCGTATAGAATCGACGCGGACAGCCAGGCCATGAAGTGGCCGAGGAACATCCCCGACGCGCTCGCAAGGCCGTACCAGGATCTTTTTGCATATCGGAATATCGATAGATCCGCCATGCCGATGTGCACCGCCATGTTGCAGAACCATGCGAAGAACGCAACGTGCCAGAAGGTAAACTTCGTCTGGCCGGGCAAAGGATTGCCGCCCCTCCAAATGATTGTCTGCGCCGCAGACCAAAAGTGGCTCAGATTGCTGATCCCCAACTGGCGCAGCCCCATCACGCCGAAGGCGACAAAAATCAGCACCATCCACGGCACGGCGATATTGGCAACGCGCGCCAAGAACTTATAGCCGTAAGCGGCCACCAGGGCGAAAAGCAGGCCCATAGCCAGCGCACTAACGACCCAGCCCACGCTGTTCGGATACAGATCGGTCAAGCTGGGCATCCGGAATCTGACCCACACGCCTACTGCCGTGGCGGAAACAGTCACCATCGCTCCCGCCAGGAAGGTGAACATGATCCCATTCGCCACGTTGTAGAGCACGACCAGTTTGCGGCCGCAGATCTTTTCGAGCTGAAAATAGAGGGTTAACCGGGCACGCGTTGCGATCGGAGCCGTGATGAAGGTCCAACTGAGCACTGCCAGGAGATTGCCCAGCAGCAACCCGAAAATAAGATCGAAGGCGCTCGCGCCCGCGGCGAGGAAAAGCGGGCCGATCATCAGTTCGGTGCCGGCAATGTGCTCTCCGCCGTATGTCCCTACAAAGCTCTTGAAGCCGAGCAGCGCTCTGCCAGGCACGGGTTCGCGCTCGAATTCTTCAGCAGGTTCATGATCGTCACCGAGCATAGGTGGCGCCTCGTTCTTCCTGCAGGTGGCTTAACGCGCGCGCAGCACGATGTTCTCGTAGCGCCTGATTTCAGACAATCGGGTGGAAGCCTTATAAGGTTTTCTGTCAGGTAGCACAAGGGAAAAGTGTAAGGGGCACGCGAGGAAATCAAGGGACGGCAGAGCCGCTCCAACCGCACCGGGTCATGAGCGGAGTGGTCATCTGCACCCGACTCCCTCGGCCTGGGAGACTGCGAACTGAATGGTGGTATACTGCGCGCGCCGTGTGAATGTGATTTGGCTGCACGAGAAACCGTGCCGCCAACGCTCCTGCCCGCCAAATGAAAGGAGGGTTTCCATGAGATTTTCTGCCCCAGGCATTCTGGCTCTATCCTTCGCGTTTCTATTGCCTGGTATTCCTGCAGGATCAAGTCCGCCTCCGGCCCCTACGCCCGAGCGTCTCCATCCGAATCCCGCCGCGGTGCCGCGGACGTTTCGTCTGCTGACTTACGGGCGGTAAGAGCATCGCAGGCAATCAATGAGGATGATCGAGCGATGAATCGATGGACAGGAATCACAGTAGCGGTGGCTGGCTGCCTTGCAGTGGGGACAAGCGTTTTCAACGCGGGTGAAACTCAGGTTCCGTTTCATGCAGGAACCTTTTCAATGCTGCCTGCTGACCTGCCGGTAACGGTTACGGAAGACCCATCAACCTACACGCTTGCCAACGGTCGTGTCAGTGCCAAGGTAAACCGGGAGGGACAGCGACAACGGCGAGATCTTTACAACTCCAAGTGAAAACACCATCAGCAACAGTGAATACGATAGCTGGGTGAGTTTCTCTCCAGGCACCCGGCCTGCAAGATCGACCTCGGCTGGCGCGGCCCTGTTGGCGCAGATCAACGCCATGATCCGGAGTTACAACACAAACCCGGCTGGACAGGCTGCCGCGATGGTGCTGCCGAGAGACTTCTTTGTGGTTCCGGTTCCTCAGGGGTCTCATTCCATGAACCTGAATTCCTTCGATATCACTACCCTGGACGGGTTAAAGCTCTTTCGGTTGAAGCAGGCGTATACCCCGGATCGCTGGGGATTCCTGGGCGTGACCAGAGGAGCCGGCGCGCTAATTTCTCCCTATACCCCGCGATTTATTCAATTCGCGGTGAAACTATATTTCTAGCGTTTGACTGAATGGGTGCAATTCGCGCTGAAGTTCAGCCAAGCTGCCGAACAGGCTCGCCAAACAGAGTAGGGGCACGCCGCCGCGTGCCCCTACCGGTAAAGATGTGGCTAAAAGACGAACTTCAGACCCAGTTGGAATCGGCGGGCGTAATTCCCCATGTTCTTTCCAACCGTGGAACCGAAAGCAGTGGAGGTGGGGTTTACGGTTGCGGTGACCGTGCCGTTGTTCAGCAATGGATGGTTTAAGGCGTTCAATGCCTCAAGCTTGAATTGAATGCTCTTCCCTTCCGTGAGCCTCGTGTTCTTGATGAGCGAGAAGTCCCAGTTGTTCATGCTCTGATAGCGGACTCCGGGCCATCTCAGCGGCATGGTCCGCACATGATGGTCGGGCTGGAGGGTTGAGGCGGTCACGAAATTGGTGGTATCGAACCAGCGGGTAACCGTACGCTGGTCCTTGGGAAGTGCCATCTTCGTGGGATCGCCATTATAGAAGAAATCCGTGCTGAAATTGATCGGCACGCCGGACTGGTAGGTCCAGATAGGGGAAAGCTGCCAGCCGCCGATGATGCGCGACAGGACGGGATTCGTCGTAACCGCGAACGGCTTTCCAGGCCCGAACGGAAACTCCAGGAGGGCGCTGATCGACAACCGGTTCGGTGTGTCAAGATCGGATATCATCTCAGTGGGCCTGGGATCGTCCGCGTTCAGGAGATCCGTTGCCTGCATGGCTTTGGAACGGGTGTAGTTCAAGACCACCGAGTACCCTCTGGAGAATCTCTTCTCGACCTTCAGTTCTCCCCCATGGTACCAGGAATACCCCTCGTTCGTGGTTGTGGATACGGTGCCAAACTGCGGGTAAGGGCGCATCAGCCGCTCGCGAGCAATGGTCTTCCCCGTGAACGTGCTGGTCGCACCCGCTGGCCATGCAACTCCATAAAACGGATTCGTGACATTCGCCGTCAGGTAGTTGATGACAGCCGTGTCACGGACCGAGAGTTTGCTCAGATACTTCTGCGGCGTTACATTCAGGTCCCTCGTGAGCTCGATATGGGTGCCGCGGTTGCCGACATATGCGACTTCGACGACCACGCCCCCGGGGAGCTCCCGCTGGATGCCGAACTGCCACCGCTGCATATAAGACACCTTCGGATTCGGGTCGAAGAATGCGATGTTCTGGCCCTGGATGGAATAATTGAGGTTTTGTCCAAGGTAGGTCTGGACACCCAAGGATGCTCCCACCGGCTCCAGGATCCCATTGGGGAATGGATCGGACAGCGTCCCGATAAAGTTGATGTTGTCGAGTGTTGGGACAAAATTTGTGTCCTGCCGGAACCCGGTTTGGATCACGTCACCCCGCCGTTCACCCAGGAACCCGAAAAAGATCCCATACCCCGTGCGCAACACGGTTTTGGGAGTCAACTGGTAGGCAACGCCGAACCGCGGCATGAGGTCGTGCATCGGGGTGTTATACACCCCTCTGGGCGCATGGTTGACCCCGGCGAACATCAATCCGCCCTGCACCTTGAACTGACTCACAGGGATCTCCGCCACTGGATTGAGCGCATAGTTGGCAATCGCCTGGGCTGCTATCGGCTGGTTGGCGTAATAATCGAAGTTGCTTACGGTGCGGTTGTATCGCTCCGTCAGCGAGCCCTCGAACTCCCAGCGCAAGCCGATGTTCACCGTAAGCTTCGGATGAACTTTCCAATCATCCTGCACAAAGAAGCCCCAGGAGGTTGACTGTTCGGCATAGCTGGCGGCCCGCCGGACAAAGCTGGCATTGGTCGGCAGCCCAAGAAGCAAGGCCGCGACGGACTGGCCAAAACTGCTGGGCGCGGCGGTTGAGTTGTCGAGTGGCCCTCTGGTGTATGTCGAATCGAAGGTAAACGAACCGGTCTGGTTGGGACCCGTAAAGCTGTCGGTTTCGCGATACGCGCGGAACTCCATGCCGAACCTGAGGAAATGCCTGCCCCGGGCTTTCGAGAGCGTTACAGGGAGAGAATAAACCTCGACCGGTCTGAACTCGCAACCGACGGGGCCCGTGGCCTGGTAACCGGCCATCGAGATTATCGGGAAGCGACGGATGTCCTTCGGAATCGCATTGTTATACGACGCCGGGAATCCCAAGGTGGTCAGATCAAAGCCCGTGGGGGACGGAAGTTTGTCACCCCGAATGAACCTGCTGTAACCAAACTTCACATCCAGCACGGTGGTCGGATTGAAGGTGTACACATCGTCAAAGACGCCGTTCTTAGCGCCGAAGTAGAATTTGTCACCTGTGAGCAAGTCGTTGGCAAGGTAATTATCGTAAAGGCTGTTTCTCGTGTAGAAGCTGGCGCGGACGAAGATCCTCTGTTTATCACTTACGATGTGATCCACCTTGGCCGTCCAGTTGTAATACTTGGCGACTTCAGCCAGGCTCGGGTCCTGGTTATTGCCCAAGCCGGTGGCGTCCACGGGAGTGAAGCGCGGATCCGGATAGTAGGCGAGGATCTTCTTGGCTACCGGATTAATCAGTTCCGGCGGAATGATGTTGCCAATGAAGGGATCTGCCTGGATTCGACCGCCGGACACGGCTCTCCGCGTGAACGGATTGTAGATCTGGTACTGCGGGCCGATGGCCAGCAGTTCCGAGAAATCGCCCCTCTTCATAGCGGCACTCGGGACGGTGCCATTGGTCACGTCGTTGCGGGGCCGAGTGTCGTGAATTCCTTCATACCCGAACATGAAAAACGTCTTGTTCCTGCCGTCGTAGAGGTGCGGGAAATAGACGGGACCGCCTGCCGATCCGCCCCACCTTTTTTCGGTAAAGACCGCGATCTTTTGATTGAGGCGGTTGGCGTAAAAGTCGTTGGCAGCCCAACCCCAGCCTGCCGGCGGCAAGCCTGCAATGTAGGCGGTGCCGTGCAGGTTGTTGGTGCCCGACTTGATGCTGATGTTGGTGACACCTCCTTCGGTCTGGCCGAAGCTGGCATCGAAGGTAGTGGTCTGAACCTTGAACTCCTGGATGATGTCACCCGGCGGAGGGTAGGTGGCGATCACTTCGTTGCCGTTGGCCGTGGCCGTGCTCGCAGCGCCGTCAATCGTGAGGTCGCTGCGGTTCGCGCGGGTGCCGGCGATGGAATAGCCGACGATGTGCGTCGGCTCGTAGGGGCGGTCCAACCTGGGATCGCGGGTGAAGCCAAGGTTTCCCGCAAGCCCGATCAGCTGGTACGGGTTGCCGTGGGCAAGCGGCAGCTCAGCGGCACGGCGGCCGTCGATCACCTGGCCCAGGGAGGCTGTAGTGCTTTCCAGCAGCGGTGTTTCCCCAGTCACCGTGACCGTCTCCGTTGGCGCGCCGACGATCAATTGGATGTTCACCTCGAGCCGGTCGGCGATGCGGACCTCAATATCGTCGCGCGTATACTTCTTGAATCCCGGAACTTCAACCTCAATGCGGTAGAGACCGGGAGTCAAGAACATGGCTTGGTAATATCCCTGGTCGTTGGTAACCAGGGACGTTTTGGTTCCCATGGCTTTGTTCGTAACTAGGACCGTTGCCTTGGGGATCACCCCGCCGCTCGGGTCAGTGATTTGGCCTACGATGCTGCCACGGGTCTCCTGGGCCGGCAGAGAGCCGGCCAAGAGCGAGCCTGACAGCAAGACGCAGGCAAACCCAAACAAGAATCTCTGCTTGCAAAAGTGCCTCATATTCCTTCTCCTGGTTAGCGCTTGGGTCGGGTTTATCGACCGCGCATTTGTTCCAACACAAACCAAACGTTAAAACCTGACGCAACTAGGACCGATACAGGCACACGCCAACGAGGAGCGCTCTGCGTTCCGCATGTCATGCCAGCTCCTGCATTGGAACGGCATCCATGTCGGAGAATTCGCGATTCTCCCCGCCCATGGCCCAGACGAACGAATAACGGGCAGTGCCTGCGCCCAAATGAACCGACCAACCGGGGGAGAGCACAGCCTGGTGGTTGCGGACCACCACATGCCGGGTTTCCTGGGGCTCTCCCAGACAATGGAGAACCACCCCGTCAGCCGGCAGTCCAAAGTAGAGGTAGATCTCGGACCGCCGGCGATGTCGGTGAGCGGGCATGGTGTTCCAAACGCTCCCCTCGTCGAGGTCCGTAATCCCGAGAGTCAGCTGGCAGGCTTCGACGGCGCCTGCGTGGATGTACTTCCGGATTGTCCGTCCGTTGGCACCCTTGACTCCGCCCAGGGAGGTGGCTGCCGCGTCCTCCCGGCGCACGCGTTTGGTCGGGTGCGACGCGTGCGCCGGATAGCAGACGAAGTAGAAGATGGGTGCCTCGGCTCCTCCTGTATTCTCGAATCCAACCCGCGCGCTGTCCCTTCCGATGTACAGCGCGTCACGATACTCGAGCGCGTAAGGAGTGCCGTTCACGCGGACGATTCCGGCCCCTCCGATATTCACCACGCCAACCTCCCGCCGCCGAGTGAAGCTGTCGGACGCCAGGTCGTCCGGAGCTTCGAGGATCAGCGGGCTGGCGCAGGGTACGGCGCCGCCGACTACAGCCCGGTCGAGGTCGGAGTCGTACATGCGCACTTGTCCGGGCTCAAACAGGTGTTCGAGGAGGAAGCACTGACGGATCTCGCGGGTGCTCATGCGTGCGAAGCTGGCAGGGTCGGGCAGGTACTTTAGTTCCAAGTTCATAGGTTTCCTCCGCCTGTGAGCGAACAACACCGGATGCTGCCAGCGCGCAAGCCGCGTGCGGAGCCGGCTGACTCACATAGTGAAACCAGAGTTTTCACGATGTAAGCGCACATTACTAGCGACGAGCAGCCGCTGTCAAGTAAAAAGAATCGAATAATGAAACAAGCTGTTGTATGATGCGAAACGACCCAAGCCTGCAGGCCGCGACGGCCATTGTACGTCTCGGAAACTGCACAGCCAATTGAGGCCGAAATGATTTGCGCCACATCCAGCGTCGTTGTTTCATGGGGCCGAGAATTCAAGGGATAAAGGGTTCCAAATGGATCTTCTTTCCTTTACACCTTGAGCCCTCTGCCCCTGAGTTTGCGAACGCAGCGAACTAACCTGGTATGAAAGGAAGGCGGCCATGAAAGCTCTTACGACTCTGTTGATTTTGATTCTGCTCTCCGCTGCCGTCTGCGCCCAGACGGCAAGGACGGACGAACAGGCGGTCAGAAGTATTGCCAACCTGCTGATCAAAGATACCGCCTACGGCTTTGTCGATAGAAAGACGGGGCAGATTTATTCGCAGGCAAAGGACGCGCCGGCCGAAGCGGACCTTCGACTGCTGAGCGACTACACCACGTGGCGCTATACCAACGGCGTGATCAACGTGGGCATGTTGCAGGCGGCTGCGTACCTCAAGGATGACAGGTACAAGAACTTTGTTGCGAAAAACATCGCTTTCGCATTTGACAACGTTCCCGTGCTTGAAGCGCGATATAAAGGCCAGCCCAAGAGCGAGTATCCTCTGGCCCGCTTTTTCTTGATGCAGGAACTGGACGACTGCGGCTCCATGTGCTCGAGCGTCATAGAAGCGTTTCAGTACGACAAGAGACAGGACTATCAGGATTACATCCAGAAGACGGCCGCCCACGTCAGCACAAAACAGCAGCGCCTGCCCGACGGAACGCTCGTCCGAACAAGTCCGTTCAAAATGACCTTATGGGCTGACGACCTGTACATGAGCATTTCCTTCCTGGCACGCATGGGCAGATATTTCGGCGAAACCAAGCACTTCGACGACGCCATCAAGCAGGTCGTCAACTTTCACAAGTACCTGTTCGACAAGAACGACGAACTCTACTACCACTATTGGTACGATGACTTGAAACGGCACGGCCCGGCATACTGGGGGCGCGAGAACGGGTGGATCATGCTGGCCAAGACAGCCCTCTTGTCATGCTTGCCGCCCGATTATCCCGGTCGAGATTCCGTGTTGGCGCTCTTTGAAGAGCAGATGCTCGGCATTGCCCGTTATCAAGGGCCTCAAGGCCTTTGGCATCAGGTGCTCGACAAGACTGATTCCTATCAGGAGTCATCCTGCACCGCCATGTTCACTTACTCCATCGCAAAAGCCGTCAACGAAGGGTGGGTCGACAGACGGTACGCCACCATCGCCTTGCGCGGCTGGGACGGCCTGAAGACGAAGATCAGAGACGACGGACAGGTTGAGGACGTCTGTGTCGGCACGGGCACCAGCGCGGACATGGTCTTCTATTACAACCGGCCCGCGAGGCTCAACGACGACCACGGAATCGGCGCGGCCCTCCTGGCGGGGACCGAGATCATGAAGCTGCAGGAAAACCTAAAGAGGAAATGATGAAGAAAGGGCCGAAGATCGCGATGGTGCTGGCCTTCGTCAGCCTGCTGTCCGCGACGATGACGGCGGAGCGCGTCGCCTCCGGGGATGGGCCGATGGATCTCGCGGGCACGTGGCGCTTCGCGCTGGATCGGGCGGATGTCGGCTTAAAGGAACGGTGGTTCGACCGCCAGCTGACGGATAGGATCAGACTGCCCGGCATCCTCCAGGGGCAAGGTTACGGCGTTGAAATAAGCGCCGGCACCCCATGGGTGCTTTCGCTCTATGACCGGTCCTGGTATTTGCGGGAAGATTACAAGACCTGCACCCAGCCGGGCAGCGTCAAGGTGCCGTTTTTATGCCAGCCTCCAAGGCACTACCTCGGCGCAGCCTGGTATCAGCGAGACATCGAGATCCCGAAAAGTTGGTCAGGGCGCCGCGTCGCGCTCCGCTTGGAGCGCCCTCACTGGCGGACCACAGTATGGATAGATGAACGCGAAGTCGGCTCATCCAACAGTCTGTGCGTGCCACATGATTACGATCTGGCTGCGCTGTCGCCTGGAAGACATCGATTGAGCATTCGCGTCGACAACCGGATGATCCTGCCTTATCGCCCCGATGCCCACAGCGTCTCGGACTCGCTGGGCGGCAGTTGGAACGGGATCGTGGGAAAGATCGAGCTGACCTCGACCAGCCCCGTCTGGATCGAAGACGCGCAGGTATTCCCGGACGTTGAGAAGAAGTCGGCGCTGATCAAAGTGCAGATCGGAAACCTGACCGCGCATTCCGGATCAGGCACTCTTTCCGGCGGTGGAACAACCTTGCCTGTGACGTGGAACGAGAAAGGAGGAAAGGCTGATTTCGAGGTGCCTCTCGGCAAGAACGCGCAGTTGTGGGACGAATTCCATCCGGTCCTGCAGCGCCTGACGCTGCAGCTCAAGGGCGAAAACGCGGACGATCAAAAGGACCTGACTTTCGGCCTGCGCGAAATTCGCGCTGAGAAAAACAAGTTCCTACTCAATGGCCGCGAGATCTGCCTGCGCGGCACGCATTTCGGCGGCGATTTCCCCCTGACGGGCTATCCGGCGACCGACGTGAATTCATGGAAGCGCATGTTCCAGACCTGCCAGGCTTGGGGGCTGAATCACATGCGCTTCCATTCGTGGTGTCCACCTGAGGCTGCCTTCACGGCTGCCGATGAGATCGGTTTTTATCTCCAGGTAGAGTGCGGCATGTGGAATAACATAAGCCCGGGCAGCGCGATGGAACGCATGATGTATGACGAAACCGCGCGCATAGCCAAAGACTACGGCAATCACCCATCGTTTCTGCTTCTCTCCCCAAGCAACGAGCCCAGCGGCCGCTGGAAGGAATCACTGCCCGACTGGGTGAGTTTCTGGCGGCGCGAAGATCCGCGCCGGCTTTATACGGCCGGCACCGGCTGGTCATTGATCGATGTTCCGGGTCCTGTCGGCGGCGCAGATTATCTGGCCGTCCACCGCATCGGCCAGAACATGCTGCGCGGCAATTCAGCCTGGTTCGGGCGCGACTACGCGAGGTCGCTGGCGGGCGTCAATGTACCGGTGGTGTCGCATGAGCTGGGCCAGTGGTGTGCGTACCCCGACTTCGCCGTCATCAAGAAGTTCACCGGCTATTTGCGTCCGGGCAATTATGAGATCTTCCGCGACTCTCTGGCCGCGCATGGATTGCTCGAAAACGGCAAAGACTTCGCGCGCGCCTCAGGCCGTTTTCAGCTCGCCTGTTACAAGGAAGAGATCGAAGCCAACCTGCGCACGCCGGGGCTCGAGGGGTTCCAGTTGCTGGATCTGCACGATTACTTGGGACAAGGCACAGCCCTCGTCGGTTTGCTGGACGCATTCTGGGAAAGCAAAGGCTACGCGACACCGGAGGAATTCCGCCGGTTCTGTAGCGCCACTGTGCCGCTGGCGCGGCTGAAGGACCGCGTGTTCACAACAGCCGATGCATTCGATGTCGACGTCGAAATTGCTCACTACGGGGATGCGCCCATTGCCAATGCCGTTCCCGTGTGGCGGATCGTCGATGCCCGTGGCAGAGCAGTCGCAGGCGAGCAGTGGCAGGCTCGAACCATTCCGCGCGGCAAGAACATTGTGTTAGGAAAGATCACGGCGGGCTTGTCGAAGCTCGAGGCGCCGCAAGCCTATGAGCTGGTGGTCGGTCTCAAAGGCACGGCCGCCGAGAACGCGTGGAATTTCTGGCTGTATCCGGCGCAAGTCGACAAATCACCCGCGAAAGATATCCTGGTCACCGGCTCGTGGGATGAAGCGGAAGCGAAGCTTTCTGCTGGGGGCAAGGTGCTGTTTCTTCCGCGTCCTTCGGATCTGGACTGGACAAGCCCGCCGCTCGACACCCTGCCGATTTTTTGGAGTCGCCTGATGAATCCCGGCTGGGGCCGCATGCTCGGGCTTTGGTGCGACACGAGACATCCCGCTCTAGCAGCGTTTCCGACAGCTGAGAGTTGTGACTGGCAGTGGACTGAGGTTCTGCGCGGCGCGCGCGCTGTGAATCTTGACCGTCTCCCGCGCCAACTCAAGCCGATCGTCGAGGTCATCGATGATTGGAATCGAAACTACAAGCTCGGGCTCTTGTTCGAATGCAAAGTCGCAAATGGCCGGCTGATGGTTTGTTCGGCCGACCTGGAAAATCCTCAGGCCGGACCGGTGACCCGGCAACTGCGCCGCTCGTTGCTCGACTATATGAGCAGTGAGCGATTCCAGCCGCAAGTTGCCTTGCCGGCCGGCGACATCCGCAGCCTGTTGTTCGACACACGCATCATGAGCAGGCTGGGTGCTGTCGCCGACGGAAGCGGCCAGGCCGCAAACGCGGTCGACGGAAATCCAAATACTCACTGGCAGAACAGCTCACAGGGGCGCGACGCGCGGCATCCGCACACTCTCACCGTCACCTTCCCGGCGCCGGTGAGTATGTCGGGCGTTGTATGCATGCCGCGGCAAGACCAGCGTGAGCACGAGGGTGACATTCGCGATTACGTCATCCAGGTAAGCGATGACGGCAGCGGTTGGCGCGAGGTGGCTCGCGGCGCGTTGCTCTCGACCTTCGCGCCCCAGCGGGTTCTCTTTCCGCAGACCGTCACGGCGCGCTATCTGAGGTTCACGGCTCTTTCCGGATTTGGCTCAGACACGACTTCATCTCTGGCCGAACTGGCAGTGATCTACGCCGGCCCCAAACTCCCGGGCCAATGATCATTCGGGGGACACATATGAGACAAAGCTTTGCTGTTCACTTGCCCATTGCCGCAGGTGTACTGCTTTTGCTGGCCGGCGCCAGGCCTGCGCATCCCTCGCCGCAGAGTGAGGGAAATCAGGCGGTGCTGGTCCTGCACTCCAATGCCCTTGCTCCGCAGGGACAGGGCGCTGATCCTCACTCGCTGGCGCTGGACAATCTCTTCTACGAGACGGCAAAAGGGCGAATCACTCTTCCCGCGGAGCTCACCGCAAAGTCCCAGGACATCCGTGGCAATCCGTGGAGGAGCAGCGTCAAGATGCCTGACGGCCGCATCGTCAGCGCCACCGCAGAACCGGAGAGGGCGAACTTCACCATCCGGCTGAGCGCGCAGCCTGACTCCGACATCCTCAAATGGGGACTGGCCGTAAGAAGCGCCGGGGACGAGTATTTCACCGGCCTGATGGAGCGGGTGGTGGACGGCGCGCAAGCGGCGTCGTGGGCGCCCGGCCGAGAGGAAGCCATGAACCTGCGCGGCCAGGAGGTGGACATGATCGTCAAGCCCACGCTGTCGGTGTATGCGCCATTCTACCTGTCCTCGCGGGGCCTCGCCGTTTTCGTCAAGGGAAACTGGCCCGGCGTCTTCGATCTCTGTGCCGGCGACCCGCAACGGGTGAAGATCGAGTTCGAAGGACCATCATTCGAGATGAAGATCTACACGAACCAAGATCCCGCGAAACTGGTCTGCGCGCATGCGCTGGACGCCGGCCCGCCATTCTTGCCGCCCAAGTGGATGTTCACAACCTGGCGCTGGCGCGACGAGCATTCGCAGTTGCCTGCGTACTACGATGGCACTCCAGTCACGGGACCGTTCAACTCCCAGGTCATGGAAGACGTCCTGATGATGAAGGCGTACGGGATTCCATGCGGCGTCTACTGGGTGGATCGGCCGTGGGGTCCCGGACGCCTGGGCTACGATGACTTCGAAATCGACCCCAAGCGCCTGCCCAATTTCCCGGAAATGGTCCGGTGGCTGAATGGACAAGGGATGCAGATGCTCTTGTGGATCGCCCCCTTTTTCCAGGGGAAAATGGAGCAGGAGGCGCTCGCGAAGGGTTATAACCTGGCCGGCCAGCCGCCGCAGCCGAACAACTACCCGATGGTGGACATGACGAATCCCGCAGCCAAGGCGTACTGGCAGGAAGGAGTGGCCAAGCTCCTGAAGCTTGGTGTGGCGGCTTTCAAGCTGGACCGCGGCGAAGAGAACATCCCGGAGGGCGGGCCTTACAAGGTATTCGACGGGCGTTCGATCCGGGAGAATCGAAACGCATATCCGCCGATGTACGTCAAAGCGGCATACGAAATTGCATCGAAATATCGCGGCGGCGACTTCGTGCTCATGTCGAGGTCGGCCTACACGGGCAGCGCGCCGTACGCGGTCTTCTGGGGCGGCGACATCGGCGGCACACAAGAGGGCCTGCGCGCTTCGATCATCGCGGTCCAGCGCGCGGCCGTAATGGGCTACCCCAACTGGGGTTCCGACACCTGCGGCTATAACAACCAGCTCATGGAGCGGGAAGTCTGCGGGCGCTGGCTGGCCTTCAGTTGCTTCACTCCCATAATGGAGGTCGGCCCGACGCGCAATCTAGCGTTCTGGAGCATGCCTCGCCCGCCGAGCTACGATGCAGAGTTGATCGCGATCTGGCGCCTGTACGCGCGCCTGCATCAACGCCTGGCGGACTACGGATTTGAACTGGCCAAAGAAGCGCACCGCACCGGCATGCCCATCGTCCGGCCGCTCTTCCTCGTCGATCCGAAATCACCGGAGGCATGGAAGGTCTGGGAGGCTTATCTCTACGGGCCGGACCTGCTGGTCTCACCGATTTGGGAAAAGGGAAAGCGCGCGCAGCAGGTCTATCTTCCATCCGGGGCGCAGTGGCGTGATGCGTGGCACCCGGACAAGGTATATCGAGGCGGCCAGACAATCACCGTAAGCGCAGAGCTGCACCAGATCCCGCTCTTTGTTCGCGCCGGAGCAAAGCTCAGGCTCGGCGACTTGAACCGGGAATATAGAGAGTCGCTGGAGATTGCTCAGAAGAAGCCTGACCTGAAATCCCTTGATGCAGAGGTAAAGGCCTGGTTCGAGAAACAACAGCCAAAAAAATAGACCCTTCATCCATGGAGCCGTGATCATGAAGCGCGTCGGATTCATGCTAAAAGTCAACGCGGAAAAGATTCCGGAGTACAAACGCGTTCACGCCGCGGTCTGGCCCGAGATGATTGCGGCGCTACGCCGCAACGGATGGTGCAACTACTCACTCTTCATGAACAAGGACGGTGTACTCTTCGGTTATTTCGAAACGCCGCAAAGCTTCCAGGCTGCCCTGGAGGGCATGAGCAGGGAGGAAGTCAACAAGAGGTGGCAGGCATATGTCGCCTCGTGTTTCGAGGGCCTGAGCGGCGCGGCTGCAGACGAGTCCATGCTGGAGCTGGAGGAAGTTTTTCACATGGACTAAGCCGGTGCCCGGATGCTTTCGCGTTCAGGGACTGACGACAGTAAACATTGGAAGCATACAAGAAAGTGCGGATCAGAGCCTCGCCAAATGAGCTTGGCGCCAAAAAATGAGGGTGTTTCTTGCGTCTAAGGGATCGGCGATGGGTGTCGCGGCAAGTGTGACAAGAACCGCCAGATCGTTAGAGCCAAAATGGGGGCCTGTTTTTTGGCCGTAAGTGGCACTTTGCGGCCTCAAAACGGGGAATGAGTATTGACTATCTATGATTTGCCGTCGTCAGTCCCCGTCCTAAAACCCGGACTGAGAAATAGGGAGGTTTGTTTTGTACGCGCCAGATCCACAGCGCCGAATTCACCGGTGTCGATGCCCCATCCTCCAATCAATTCTCCCAATAAGAAATTCAAACCTCCGCTGAGCTTTATATCCTTGCCGTCACTTTTGATCGTGACTTTGAATCGCAGATTGTCATTCTTGAAAGCAACATTCTCTAGAGGAACGTTCTTGGCAAGACCAAGAGTATCGGAAAGGATGCCGGAATAGGAATCGCCCCTTTTTTCTAGAATAAGAGTTATCTGATCCGTCTTCGATGTTCCTGGTATTTCGGCTTTGCCGGCCCAAATTCCAGAGATATCGGTCGCCTGAAAACAGTGTGCCGGCAGTGCAAAAACCAAAAGTAATATAGGTATTAAAAGCATAACAAGAGTCAACGCAGGATAAGGATTCCTGCAAGCATCAACTAACCTCATCTATCCCCCCTCCTTGAAGGGAATCCGGATTATAATCGGGCTCTGCCAGCGTAAATTGGGCAATTCCCGCGCTAGAATCCCGGCACAATCGTGAATTCCCAGCCCCATCGGCGCAGCGGACGGTCGTTGGCATGTACGAAACTGAGCTGCCCGATAAAGTAGCCGAACACATTGAAGCGCAGCGTCGTTCCATAGCTCGAGACCGGCCTTCTCGGGATTCCCAGCGACTGTGCCAAGCTCTTTGATCGATAAGCCATGCCTGCATCGTAAAAGAATGCCGTTTCGACTGGAGGCAATCCCCGGCTCGGTACAACTCCCAGAAAGCCGAGCACCGGGAGACGAAGCTCCGCATTGGCGGCCAGTATGCGGCTGCCAAACAGCCTGTCGAACACGGGACAGGACACTGAATTTCCGGAAGAGACGGTGCATTCGCCGGCTGAAAAGGATCCCGGCTCGTAGCCGCGGACCAAGGATGGGTATCCGATCGAAAGGTCCGTCATCCTCGGATCTTCTGAATCGCGCCCGTACCGCCCGTAATGCATGACCCGGCTGGCAAGTGTAAAAGGTCCCGGAAGCTTCACATAACGGCGATAGTCGGCAAGCAGGGTTGAGAACTTGAGCGTTCCTGCCGCCACGCCAACCTCGAACCGATACCTTTGCCCGAACACCGGGCTTGTTCCGCCGAAAACGGAGGTGTCATAGACCAATGCCGCGTTAGCGGTTGCGAGATTGATGGAATTCGAAACCGGCAGCTTGTACACCTGTTCGCCGAGGAATTCGCCGGTTATTGCGGAATAGGCGTCTATCACCCCCTCAGCGTCAAATGAAATGTTCTGAAAACCGGCCGAGAATTCGAGCCGCTGAGCACGGCTGAAAGGCTTGGCCACTGTTGCGGCGACCTGCCTCGAGATTTCCCAGAGCTGCTGCGTGTCGTCAAAGATCACCGGCTGGCCGTTGGCGATTCTGAGCGTGCGGCTGTATCCCGCGGTCACGTAGGGAATCTGCCCCCCCGCGAATCCCCAGTTCCACCGGGATTTCTGGTTCTCGTAGGATGCAATCGCCGAGAGACTGTTGTAGAACTTGCCTCCACCCAGGCTAGAAGTCTGAACAGCAGTCATCAGATTATGCTGCCCGAGAAGGTCGCTCCAGTAGAATGCGGTTCCGCCTGCGATCATGGATCCAAAGTTGCTCACTCCAATCCCTACAGTCGGAGGCGCCACATATTCGAGCGACAGTTTGGGCCGGTACTTTTCCCGCTGAAAACTGGACGATCCGACAATGCCCTTTTCCGGAGCTCGTAAGAGCGTATCGATGAGTTGGGAGCTTCGTTTTGCGGGAGGGAGGACGCTGGCAAAGTCTTCCGGAATTGCGGTGCCGGGAACTGCGCCGGCCAAAGCCGCCCCATCCATCACATAAAGAGCATAGCTGCCTTTCGAAAATGCGCTGAAAACAAGGCGGTCAGTCCGGGAAGCTACTGAAAATGCCGGGCTCCATCTTGCGATTCCGCTGACGCCGGTCTGCAGATTCGTGATTTGCCGAATTTCCCCGGTCGCAACTGTCAGCCGGTAGATGTTTGAAATTCCGTCCCTGTCGGAGATGAAATAAAGCGACGATCCATCCGCAGACCATTGCACGCCAAGATGCTTGCCGCTCTCGAATGCCGGAACCCGGCGGACTTCCGACGTGGCTACATCAAATAGTGCGATGTCAAGATCTCCGAATAAAAGGCGCGAAATATCAGAACTGAAACGGTCGGTGGAGATCGCGATTGTTTTTCCGTCTGGAGACCATGAAGGATTCAACTCGGCGTAGTAGTCGTTTGTCAGCCTCCGAGTTTTTCCTTCCCGCAAATCGAGAGTGAACAGATCTAGATGGCCGTTCGCCATGGCTGAAAAAGCTATCGAAGAGGCGTCAGGCGACCAGGTTGTGCCAAACACCTCCGCGGCTTCAGGGATCGAGAACCGTTTCGCCACCTTTCCTGTTTTAAGATCATAGATCGAAATTCCCGGACGCCCGTCTCTTACATCTCCGAAAGCGAACTGTTTCCCGTCCGGGCTCCAGGAACCCGCGGAGTTGATGAATCCGAGGCTGTCGGAGTGCGCGTCCAGAGCGGTTTGAGTCAACCTGCGCCGGATTTTGCCCGTTTCGGCGTCTGCCAGGAAGAGATCTATTGAAAATGAGTTCTTCTCGGAGAAGAACACGACGTCCTTTCCATCGGGGCTGATGGCCGGACTGACATACAGGCTTTCATCTTTCTCATCTTCGCCTGCCAGGAGCCGCGCCTGGTCGGATGGCCCCTTTGAGGCCTGGAGCACAGGTTCATAGGCTTCTTTCAGCGCCTGGTGCCATTCTTTTGAGAGCTGGTCGATGCTGATTCCCAGGGTGCTGCTGATCGCCCCTTCCGCCACTCCTGCCTTGCCGGCGGCCTTCAGGATCTTCCCGATCACTTCATCCCCGTATTTTCCGGCTACGTAAGCCCAGAAAGCCTGCCCCCATCGATATGGATAATATTGCGGATCATCCAGTTTGCTGATCGGCGGAAATTTCTCCCGCGTCACAGCGTCGCGCATCCACATGGCCGTGTGCGGGTCCGCCGACCCCAGGGAAAGGTATTCGGCCATCCCTTCCACGAACCATAGCGGCAGCCGAAGCGGACCCGGAAGCCCGCTTCCTGCCGTGGGACCCGGACGAGTCGTGATGTCATATTGAAATGCATGAACAAGTTCGTGCCCCAGGACATGGTCCGTATCGCTCATCGGCCCAGCCATGGGAAGAATGATCCTGCGCCTCAGCCCTTCGGTCACGCCGCCTGTGGACTCCCCGATATAGTCGGGAAGGACGGTCGTGCCGCGGAAATCGGTCGAGCTGGCATAAAGGATGATCGGTTGCCTCGAGGAAAGGTCGTGGCCCAGCGCCTCCTTGAGCCGCGTGTACCAGCGCTCGGCCATGCGGCCGAAGTCATTTACTACGCCGCCGATTTCATCATAGTAGTGAATGTCGAAGTGCTCCGTCTTCAGCACTTTGAAATTGAGGCTCTTGTACCTCATCTTGTTCTGCCCGAAATATTGCGCCCGGGCAGATACGCTAAGGAAACAGATTGAGATCAAGATCAGAATTACACACCTTCCAAGGAGCGCTCGATTTCTCAACATGATTCCCTCCATACACATCGATTTGCCGCGCATTTCTCAGGCGCCCGCGGCATGCCATCCTCCCTATACCGGCGATTCTTTCTTTCCTCGGTTTCAGGGGCCAGAGCGGCAGCCTGAGCAGCTCCATTTCCCCTTTTCGGCCGCCGGCGCGGCCTTCCCGGGCTGCGCCGGCGATCCCAGCTAGTCGACTTTGACTTCAATCGCTTTGGGTTTGGCGCGTTCGCTTTTCGGCAGGTGAACGAAGAGCATGCCGTCCTTGAATTCGGCCTTCAGCTTGTCCTCGGCAACCTCCTCGGGCAGCGTGAATGAGCGGACAAACGTGCCGTAAGAGCGTTCGATGCGATGGAATTTCCTCCCCTTCTCTTCCTTTTCCTGTTTTCTCTCTCCCTGGATCGTGAGGACACCTTCCTGGAGTGTCACCTTGACATCCTTCTTGTCCACTTCAGGGATTTCGGCTTTAATCAAATACTCCTTCTCATCTTCGCTGATATCGACCGTAGGCGCCCAGTCGGCAACCGTCAACGCCTCCCGGCCGGATTCCCGACGGGCCGGCGTCATGCGCCCGAACAGCCGGTTGAAACGTTCGCTGATCTCCTCCAGATCTTTGAATGGATCCCACCGCGCGGGATCCCATTTAATGAGACTGTTCATAGTTTTTCTCCTTTCAGTAGCTGCTGATGCTATGGTTGAACTACAGCAAAAATGGTATTGCCGCCGCGGTTGATCAGAAGCAGCACAGGCTGATTGCCGAGGCCGCGAGTCAACTGTTCGAAATCGCGGAGGCTCGTCACCTGCCTGCGATTGATTTCCTGGATAATGTCTCCGCGCGAAAGCCCCGCCCTCTCCGCGGGAGTTCCCGCTTCCACGTCCGTTATGACGACACCGCTCGTGCGCGCAGGCAGGCCGAGTTGGCGCGCCAGTTGGGGGGCCAGCTCGTCGACCGTGAGCCCCTTCAGAGCGGCACTCGGAGTCCCCCCTCTCTGCTCGCTCCCCGCCGCCCCGCTCTCATCTTTCGCCGGCATCTCGCCTACCGTCACCGGCACATCCATCTCCGAACCATTCCTTAATACTTTGAGGCGGAGAGTGGAGCCCGGCGGGGCCATCGAGACCTTCAGGCGGAACGAGTTGTTATCAGCAACGGGCTGGCCGTCGAGCGCGAGCACAACGTCCCCTCGCTGCAGACCGGCTCTTGCGGCCGGCCCACCCGGCTCGAGATCGCTCAGCAAAGCTCCGCCGGACTGCTTCAGGTTGAAGGCCTTGGCGAGTTCCGGGGTTACCGGCTGAATCCAGACGCCCAGATAACCTCGCGTGACCTTGCCGGTTTTCAAGATCTGGTCCATCACCTGGCGCGCCATGTTGACGGGAATGGCAAAACCAATTCCCTGGTTTCCGCCCCCGCCCTGTCCGGAAAGGATCGCCGTATTGATTCCGATCAGGTCACCATGGCTATCAACAAGAGCTCCTCCCGAGTTTCCCGGGTTGATCGCCGCATCTGTTTGAATAAAATCCTCGTAGTCCTCGATTCCCAGGTTTCCCCTGCCGATGGCGCTGATGATGCCCAGGGTGACCGTTTGGCCGATGCCGAATGGGTTGCCGATGGCGATTGCGAATTCCCCCACGCGCACCCTGGTAGAATCGCCGAGTGGCAGCACGGGAAGATTCGAGGCGTTCACCTTGAGAACCGCGATGTCCGTCCTCGGATCCGTGCCCACCGTTTTCGCCTGAAACTCGCGCTTGTCAGCGAGGGAAACCGTTATGTCCGTGGCGCCCTCCACCACGTGGTTGTTCGTGAGTATGTAGCCGTCCGGACTTACAATCACTCCTGAACCAAGGCTTTTCGCGCGCTGCTCGCGAGGAATCTGAAACTGCCGGCCGAAAAACTGCTGAAAAAACGGGTCGTCGAAAAGCGGCATGGTTTGCGAACGAACGATTTTGGATGAAGAGATGTTGACGACGGCCGGCAGGTCCTTGGCTACAATCGGCGCGAAACCGTTCTCAAACGAGATCCCGGCGCCAATCGCCTGGTCCGGCGCTTCGATCCGCGTCAATGGCAAAGCCGCTGAGGACCCAATGACGGTTTTCCCGGTGAAAGCCGAGCTTGTAAGCAGTCCCGCTGCAAAAATAACCAATACAACAACTGCCATCTTCCAGTCGACTCTACGTGACATGAATTCCATAATTGTTCCTCTCCTTTATTCCCAATGCGCGCTGTGAACGTCCTATGCTCTGTTATTGGCCCCGCCGTTCATGGAAGTCCACCTTTCTGCGGTTCCTTCGTTACATCAGCCGCCGTTTCCGGTACGTAGCTTGCCTGCAGGACTACGGAGGCGCGGATTGTCTTGCCGTTCGCATCGACTATTTCCAGTGGCCCTCCATTACGGGAATTCACCAACTCGACCCTGACAGAACGTGATGTGCTCCTGTCCGTGCTCGTGGAGGCCTTGTAGGTAATCACGTAACGGACCCTGAGGTTTTCCATGATGTCGTCATAGGTCGGTTGGAGGTCAAATACGCTGTCCGGCAGGTATGAGCGGCCGCCGGAAGCCCTGGCGATCTCGATGAGCTCTCTTTCCGCCCCCTGCCAATCGATCTTTACTGCCGGACCGATAGCATCTCCGATTCCAATTCCATTTCTCAGGCTTCGATCAAGTCCGATGACGTAAACAGGCGTATCGCATTCTTTGACCAACTTAATGAGGTCGTCATACGAAATCTTGCTGAACGTATCCAGCCCAGATGAAAGCAGGACGATCGCTTTCCGCCCCTTCAGGTCGCGCATGCGCTGAATCAAGGAAGCCAGGGCGTCATAGAGATTCGCCTCGGAGAAATCCGGTGCCTGAAGCGAACTGAATGCGCGCTCCAGGGTGTCGTACCCTTGCGAGGAATCCGCTATCTGTTCCAGCGAGTTTCCATATCTGAAGACCGTCAGTTGGTCCTGCCGGCCGAGCTGCTCGAGGATCTGCCGCCCAGCTCTCCTGACCATTGGTCCGAGTTCGCGGTTCAGCGTCCGCTGGCGGCCGCCATATTCCATGAGCATGGCCAAAAAGACCGGCGAATGCTCAATCTCAACGGTTGCGTTCGTCTGCCGGACGCCGTTTTCATAGACCCTGAAGTTGTCCCGTCGTATGTTTGGAATGAAATACCCGTTTGGATCCTGAACGAGCAGTTTGAGGGTAACCATCCCGGTTGTGGAATCGAAACGGATCTCTGTTCTCTGGCTTCCCTGTCCGCCCTGAAAGAGCGATTGCGCCGGTCGAGAAGGTATTTGAATGTTCCCTCCCTGAGCAGTGCGGCGTTTCGACGTCGCGGCCGTTTGGGCTGAAGCAAACGGTATGCACAGCAGCATCAGGGAAACGGCCGCAACCCTCATCAAAACCTGGGTCCTGAAATGACCTACTTGCATTGACAAGTTCCTCCTCGGACATTAGAGAATGGTCACGTTTTATCCAAAATCACATGGCACGGCCCAACCGTCCTCAGGAACCCCTGACGGGATCTGTGAATCAAACTATGGTGGGATTGGTCGAGACGAGGCGATATGGCTAGATCAGTGCTTTATGTGTCATCGATGTCCGGAGCCTCAATCCCGACGCTCTTTCATCACCACAAAACTCATGGCTTGAAGATCCGATGCCACTGATTTTCTCCTTTTGAATCCCTGCATCCTCCTTTGGTCGTCATTGATCGAATCATGTGTATAAAATCTGAGTCCCACCTTGTCAAATATCTCCTTGCGGAGGGAGTCCCCGGAATCGCAGAATCGCAGAGTTGTGGCCGGGGGTCCGCCGTCCATGGTTGATTTCGAAGCTGTCGGTAGTCTCGGCCGCGCGCGCGCACGCCCCTGTCCTGGTTGCCGGACCGGGGCAGAGAATGAACAGGATTAATTGACGCTGACGGGGATTATAAGCGGCTTGGCCGTCGCAATGCGTGGAACTCGGATCGTCAGAACGCCATTCATGTATTCGGCCGTTATGCCGCCGCGATCCATGGTGTCGCACTACTGCCTATACCAAGGCAAGGCACGCAGAAGCCGAGAAGTACCTGCGCGCGGCCGTCGCGCGCGTGACGGCTCAGTTCACCGATCCGAAGGATGTTGATGGGCAATCTGTTGTACGACTGGCAGCCGGAGGAGGCCACTAGGCTTTGGGAAGCCTCTGCGGCGATTGATCCTTCTTACTCCGTCGTCCATCGCAACCTGCATTCGTTCAGGGACTGACGACAGTAAACATTGGAAGCATACAAGAAAGTGCGGATCAGAGCCTCGCCAAATGAGCTTGGCGCCAAAAAATGAGGGTGTTTCTTGCGCCTAAGGGATCGGCGATGGGTGTCGCGGCAAGTGTGACAAGAACCGCCAGATCGTTAGAGCCAAAATGGGGGCCTGTTTTTTGGCCGTAAGTGGCACTTTGCGGCCTCAAAACGGGGAATGAGTATTGACTATCTATGATTTGCCGTCGTCAGTCCCCGTCCTACTACGAATGGTTGGGCGACTCCGCCAAGGCCACAGAGTCCTGGAATCAGGCGGTAATTTCGGCGCAGCTCGGTGTGCGCCGGCGTGGCGGCATGGAAGCGGCTCTCCATCCTAGTAGCAGGCGCTTTGCCTTAAGCAGACTTGGATCTCTTGGGGACCAAGTGGGGAAATGCCTGAGGCTGTTGACAAAGGAGTCACCAGTGGTTACCATTCTCGCATGAAATCTGTCGGGATCAAGACTTTGAAGGCGCGGCTCAGCGAATATCTGCGGCTCGTGCGAGCCGGGGAAGTCGTTCTGGTTACCGATCGCAACGAAGTTGTGGCTGAACTGCGCCCGACAAATCGCCAGAGCGTCGTGCCTCCGACTCTCGATGACCGTCTTCAGCTTCTTGCCGAGCAGGGGCAGGCAACCCTGCGGACCGAGGAGATTCGGCACTGGTCCGGTCTGATGAAGAAGGTGGAACTCGAGGATTTCTCCTCCCAAGCGCTATTGGACTTGATCCGCGAGGATTCCCGGTGACGCCGGTATTCCTGGAAACATCCGCCCTGCTTCGCATGCTCTTCCATGAAAAGGGGGGCGACGCTGTCTCCAAGCGCCTGCGAGAGTCCGGTAGGGTCATCTCGTCAAGGCTGCTTCGAGTCGAGGCTGAGCGAGCGGTGCTGCGATTCGGTCTGGATCGACCCGAGCATCAGAGGCTACAAATGCAGCTCGAGCGGGAGCTGAAGCTCTTCTGGCCCCACGTCGATTTCATCGAAGTAACCCGGGATATCTGCGATCTCGCGGGAAGGATTGCTCCTCGTTCCCGGCTCCGCTCTCTGGACGCCATCCATCTGGCCACGTACTGTCGGGTTCGGGAACTCGATCCGTCCATCAAGATCCTCACCTTCGACCAGAGAATCAAGGACGAGGTTGGTCCTCTTGCCGCGCTTTAGGCCGCGCTCTCCACTTCATTCCTTCTCGACGCATACAAGCCGGTGCCCGGTTATGCTGTCCCTTGTCCCTGATCACCAGGCACCGGGACTTAGACGAAGCTCATGAATCGGTCATAGGCTTGGTTCCACGCCGATGTGTCTGCGGGCGTGTATCGCACCGTGGGAAACGATTCTCGCACCGATTCACGCGCGGCATCCAAAGAAGATAGATGTCCCAGTGCAATGGCCTGCACGATGACATTGCCGAGCCCTGTGCACTCGCTGGGCCCGGCCAGGACCGTGCGCTGCGTCGCGTTTGCAGTGAATTGATTCAGCAACTGGTTCTTGCTGCCACCGCCGACGATGTGCAGGGTGTTCACCTTTCTTCCGCTTGCGTCCTCGAGCTGCTCCAGCGTCCGCCGATACAGAAGCGCGAGGCTCTCGAGCGCCGAACGCACGACCGCGCCGGGCGTTTCCGGCGCCGGTTGCCCGGTGGCGCGACAAAAGGCCGCGATCTTCTCCGGCATCTGGCCTGGTTTCAGGAGCTCTTCCCGTGTCGGATCGATGAGCGATTCGAACGGTGGCGACGCGGCAGCCATCTGTGCCAGCTCTTCATAGCTGTATTCGTGGCCGTGGCTTGCCCACTCCCGGCGGCACTCCTGAATGAGCCACAAGCCCACGATGTTCTTCAGAAAACGAATGGCGCCTCCGTACCCCACCTCGTTCGTGAAGTTGTATCTCCGGCTCTTGGCATCGATTATGGGTTCCGCGCTCTCAATCCCCAGAAGGGACCATGTGCCCGAACTGAGATAGGCCCAGTCGCCGCTTGACGCAGGAACCGCCGCAACGGCTGCGGCGGTGTCGTGGGAGCACCCGGCGATGATCTCGGCGCCGTCCAAACCTGTCTCCTCGGATACGGACGCACGGATTTTCCCCAGCGCAGTCCCTGACGGAACGATCTCAGCAAAGATGCGCGCCGGGAAACCAAACCGATCGATCAGCATCGCGGACCAGTCCCGCAGGCGCGGGCTGTAGAGCTGCGTCGTGCTTGCCAGGGACTCCTCGGCCACGTCGCGGCCGGACAGGAGGAAGTTGAAGTAGTCGCCGATGTTCAGGAATCCGTCGGCCAGATTCAGGATCTCGGGCCGTTTCCGGAGGTCGTCATGAAGCTGGTAAAGTGTGTTGATTGCCATGAACTGAATGCCGGTTTCCGCGAAAATATCATCCGCAGGAACCACGGCAAATGCTCGCTCCAGGCCCCCGTCCGTGCGCGGGTCCCGATAGTGGAAGGGCAGAGTGAGCATCGGTTCGTTTTTGCGAAAGAGGACATAGTCGACCCCCCAGGAATCACAACTGATGCTGGAGGGGGATGCGCCGCCGGCGGCTGCTTTCCGGAGACCCGCCTTGAGCTCTTCAAAAACACGCAGCAGGTCCCAGCGCAGGGTGCCGCCGACAGCAACCGGTCCGTTCGAGAAGCGATGGATTTCCTGCAGGGCCAGCCGCCCTTTAGTCAGGGTGCCGAGCAACACGCGGCCGCTTTCCGCGCCCAGGTCGCACGCGAGATAGTGGTGTGTGGTCATGGCCTCACATATACCACGGACCGGCATGCCTGCAGATGGAAAATCTTAACTGTGCAAGCGGCCGCTATATATTCGCAAGATCTGATTTGAGCCCCTTCTCCAGATGCCGGCGGGCATTGCGGTAGATACTCTCGACGAGCGCCGTGCGCGGAAGCGCATCGCGGATTCGTTCCATGAACTTCCGCTGCGCGATCTCCCTGAAGGTGGCGGTGAAGTTGACGTCGTAGATCCACGTCACCTGCAGCACCTTGAAGTCGCTGATGCTTCGGAGTTCTTTCACATCACAAAGTGCGCCGCTCCGGGCGGCATGGGCCACTGCAGGACTTATCCGGTCGCTGTCGGGAAGATCCAAATCGACTGCGTTGCTCCTGGCCTTATCGGGGGCTTCGTAGTAGGCGGTGACAACATGCCATATGTCAAGCTTGTCGGCATCGCGCAGCATGCGGACGAGTCGTGAGCCTTCTTTGGACAGCCCGTCGGGGATGGCCGCGCGGTTGTGGAACCGCACAGCATCAAGGATCCGCGCCCGCACAGGCTGCGTGAACCGGTCGAGAAGTTTTGCCGACACGAGCACCTGAACACCGAGTTCCGCGTGATCCACCGACTTCGCGTCGACGAAAGTCCCGTATTGCATGTATTGTTCGAACCGCCCGATATCATGCAACAGGCCTGCCAGCACGGCGACACGCGCCTCCTCACCGTCGAGTTTCAGTGCGGCGGCGAGCTTGCGCATCTCGTGGGCGACCCGAACGGAGTGGTCTTCCTTCAGTCGCAGGGCTGGCTCGGCCGACGAGTCTGCCGAAGCGAATGATCGCGCATAACGCCGGTACGTGCTCTATCTCCCGGACATCAGCTTCCAATGAGCCGTTCGTTACGGCTGCTGGTCCGGGGAGCTCTTGATCTTACCCAACTTCTGATCGATATATCTGTTGAGGATCTTCGGCAACTCCCGATCGAGCATTGCAGGCAGCTCCTGGTTGATCCGTTTCATGAATCGATCCTCTGCATCCTTGATTTTGCCGTCGATCCCATCAAACGCGGCCTGAGATTTCTCCAAACGCGCATCGAAAGACTTCAATCTCTGATTCAGGGTCGGCATGAGGAGCTCGACCGCGTCTCTCTTCATATCATTCAGCTCCTGGCGATTGCGGTCGATCAGCCGGTTTTGGTATACGAGCATCCCCCCGGTGATCGCGATAAGGCCTGTCATGAAGATCAGCAGATTCCGCATGGCCGCCAGTTTCTGTTCCATAATCGCCGCATCTCGCTTCAGGAGCGTCCCTACAAGGGAGAGATCAGACTCTCGCAGGTCCCTTCCCGCTTCTTCTTGGGCCGGCAGCGCGCCTGCGTGCCGCGGAATTTCACCGGAAAGCGCATCCTCTGAAGATGCACTACGGGGCGCCATCCGTCCTGAACCCTGGGCTGCTGGTGGGGGATAGGC
>Ga0315282_10003038_pt1 | contig 30330 bp, 25 predicted proteins | sample YL17G07_20_MG_FD_203693 | JGI IMG/M metagenome (GOLD analysis project Ga0315282, IMG submission 203693) | Sediment microbial communities from Yellowstone Lake, YNP, Wyoming, USA - YL17G07_20 | ecosystem: Environmental > Aquatic > Freshwater > Lake > Sediment | place: USA: Wyoming | collected... | reverse complement strand
AACACCCCCAACAACCCGACGGGCAAGGTCTTCAGCCGGGAGGAACTGCAGCTCATTGCCGACCTCTGCCTGAAATGGGGCGTCGTGGCCGTTACCGACGAGATTTACGAGCATATCCTTTATGATGGGGCCGAGCATATCAGCATTGCCTCTCTGCCGGGAATGCGCGATCAAACCATCACCATCAATTCAATCTCCAAAACGTACAGCCTTACAGGATGGCGCGTGGGTTGGGCCATTGCCTCGGCGAAGTTGACCGGATCCATCCGCAAGGTCCACGATTTCTTGACGGTGGGGGCGGCCCACCCCTTGCAAGAGGGGGCCATTGCCGCGCTACGGTCAGATCTTCCTTATTATCCGACTCTGGCGGCGGAATACCGGGAGCGAAGGGATTTTCTCCGGCAAGTGTTGGAGGAAGTCGGATTTCGCGTCTACCATCCCCGGGGAGCCTATTACATCATGACCGACGTGGGCCACATGGACTTTAAGGATGATGTGGAATGCGCTTTCTATCTGGTGGAAAAGATCGGGGTCGCCACGGTGCCGGGAAGTTGTTTCTACAGCCGTCCGGAGCTGGGGAGGACCAAAGTGCGTTTTGCCTTTCCCAAAAAGATGGAAACCCTCCGCCTGGCGGCGGGAAAACTTCGGAAGTTTAAACCCAATAAAAAGAAAGGGTAAAAGGGGAAAAGGCGCCGTTTCCCCTTTTACCCTTTTTGCCCCATCTCCCTATCCCCCCATCTCCCGATCGGTCCCTTATCGTTTCGTGCGGATGCGGATTTTCTTGCCTTTGCGCCACTCGTAAACGACCGGGCTGGCCACGAATACGGACGAGTAGGTCCCTACGACCACCCCGATGAGCAGAGCAAAGGAGAAGTCATGGATGACTTCTCCCCCGAAGAAAAATAAAGCCAGGCAAACCAGGAAGACGGTGCTGGAGGTGACGATGGTTCGACTGAGCACCTCATTGATGCTGCTGTTCATCACATCCGCCAAGGGGTCCCGGGGGCGCAGACGAAGGTTTTCCCGAATGCGGTCGTAGACCACCACGGTGTCGGTCAAAGAATAACCGGCCAGGGTGAGAAGGGCGGTGACCAGGAGAAGGTTTACTTCTTTCCCGAGGACGTAAAAGATCCCGAGGACGGCCAAAACGTCATGGAAGGTGGCGATGACCGCCGCGATGCCAAAAGAAAATTCGAAGCGCCAGGCAATGTAAATGATCATGCCCAGGGCCGAGATGACTATGGCGATAAGCGTGTCATGCTGCAGGTTTTTCCCGACCTTGGGGCCGATCTCGGTGGTGCTGTCCACGGCGAACTTATTGTCGGTAAATTCTTTGGCGAAGATCCGTACGATCGTATCGGCCACCTTGCCCTCGGGGACGGTCGTGGATTTCTTGACCTGGATGAGCAGCTTGTTCCCTTCCGTGAACTGCTGGAGCTCGCTGTCTTTGAACCCGTTGATATCCAGGGCGTGACGGGCTTTGTCCAGTTGGAAGGGCTTCTCAAATTTGAGCTGAACGGAGGTCCCGCCCGCAAAGTCGATTCCCAGGTTCGCCTGGCCTCTGACCAATTGCACCAGGGCGATGATACCCAGGCTTACGAGGATGGCGGACAGGAAGAAGGCGTATTTCCGCAGCCGGACGAAATCAATATTCGTTTTTCCCAGGAGTTCGATGCCCATCTAAGGGTTCCTTCCTTTCATCAGATGCTCAGGGTCCTGAGCTGCTTCTTGAAGTTGATCCAGTCGAAGATAACCTTCGTGCCGATGAGAGCCGAGAAAAGGTTGATGATGACGCCGAGGCTGAGGGTAACGGCAAATCCCTTGATCGGGCCCGTCCCAAACTGGAAAAGGACTACGGCGGTGATCAAGGTGGTGACGTGAGAGTCGATGATGGTAAAGAGCGCTTTGTCGTAGCCGGAGTCCACGGCCGCCCGGACCGTCTTCCCCAGGCGTAATTCTTCACGGATCCGCTCGAACATCAAGACATTGCTGTCCACGGCCATGCCGATCGCCAGGATGATTCCGGCGATGCCCGGAAGGGTGAGGGTCGCCCGCATGGAGGCCAGGGCTCCCATGAGGTAGATGATGTTGAGGACCAGCGCCCAGTCGGCGATCAGGCCGGAGAGGCCATAGTAAACCGCCATGAAGATTACCACCAGCACCGATCCGATAACGGCGGCGCGAATGCCCTTGTCGATCGAGTCCTGGCCGAGCGTGGGACCCACCGTGACGTTCTGGATGATCCGAACGGGGGCCGGCAGGGCCCCTGCCCTCAAGACAATGGCCAAATCCGAGGCTTCCTCAGGGGTGAAAGACCCGCTGATCTGGGCCTTGCCGCCGCTGATGCGTTCCTGGATCACCGGGGCCGAGTAGACGTTGTTGTCCAGGACGATGGCCAGGCGCTTTTTCACGTTCTCGGCGGTGATCTGGTCGAAGAGCCGGGCGCCGCGCGCGTCGAAGTCTATGGAGACGTACGGCTCATTGAAGTCGGACTTGATCCGCATACGGGCGTCTGTGAGGGCGTCTCCCGTCATCAAAGAGCGTTTCTTCAGAAGATAGGGACGGCGCGTGACCACACCCGTTTCCCGGTCCGCAACCTTCTGGTAGAGGATCTCGTCTCCCGGGGGAAGGTTGCCTTTCAGGGCTTCTTCCAAGCTGTTCTCATCATCCACCAGCTTGAACTCTAACAGGGCGGTGCGGCCGATCAGCTCGATGGCCCGCTGGGGGTCTTTTATGCCGGGGAGCTGGACGAGGATCTGATTCTCTCCCTGGGGGGCGATCACCGGCTCCGATACTCCGAATTGATCGATACGATTGCGAATGGTCTCCAGCCCCTGGCGGACGGCCGAGTCCTCGATGGACTTAACTTCTTTAAGATTCATTTCCAGGAGGTACTGGAACTTTCCGCCCTGTTCGCGCAGGGAAGCGACCTTCAGGCTGGAGAATTGGTCCGCGCGCAATTGGCTGAAGCGGTCGTTGGCCTTGCTGTCCGGCAGAATGATCGAGATCTTGCCATCGGAGGTTCGCTCCGCCTGGTCAAAGGGGACATCCTTCTTGGTCAAGGTGTCTTTGATGTCGCTGGCGTACTTGTCTACCGCGCTTTCCACAGCCTTCTGCACCTCGACCTCGAGCAAGAGGTGCATCCCTCCCCGGAGGTCCAACCCCAGGTGGATCTTTTCCGTGGGCATGATCTTGGTCCACCATTTGGGGAGGGTTTCCGTAAGGGTAGGGAGGAGGAAAAGGATCGAGAGGGCCAAGAAAAAGACGATTAACCCCACTCGCAATTGAATGCTTCTCCACATGGTTTCATCTCCTTTGGAACTGTGGCACTGTCAAAAGCCAACCACAGAGGCCACTGAGCAAATGAAATCCTCTTCTCGCAGAGATGAGGTGCTCATGACTGGCATCAGGTTGGGGTTTTTATCACCCCGGCGATGGAACTGCGGGAAACCTTGATGCGGACTTTTTCGGCGATCTCCAGGGTGACCACGGTGTCCGTGATCCCCGTGATCGTCCCGTATACCCCGCCCGAAGTTACCACCTCATCCCCTTTCTTGAGGTTTGATAAAACCGCGCGGTGGGCCTTGGCTTTCTTTTGCTGCGGCCAGATCAGCAGGAAGTAGAAAACTACGAACATCAGGATCAGGGGAAGAAAACTTCCCAGACCGCCGGCGCTGCCCCCTCCGGGTAATCCGCCCATGGCGTAGGCTACATCATTGAACATCGAATTTTCCTCCTTGTTGGTTTTTCACGTTCCTTCGCGAAGATCTGCAAAGATTTTCTGAAGAATTATTAGAAATTCTATTCCGGAGAACTGGGTGGGCGGGGAATGATTCCCGGCCTTCCGATGATGGTTCATCTCCGGATACCCAACGGGCATGGAATTCTTGACCAAAGGCCTCGAACCGGTCTTCCGCAATGGCCTTTCTCATATCATTCATAAACTGCAGATAAAAATGAAGGTTATGGATCGTGTTTAGGCGTAGCGCCAGAATCTCCTCAGCCTGATAAAGGTGCCTGAGATAAGCGCGGCTGTAATGCCGGCAAGCATAACATGGGCAACCGGGCTCGATGGGCAAAGGATCTTCCGCATATTGGGCCTTCTTAATGACGATCTTTCCAGAGCGGGTGAAAAGGGTGCCGTTCCGAGCGTTCCGCGTGGGCAGAACGCAGTCGAACATATCCACCCCGTGGCGAACCGCTTCCAGAATGTCCCCCGGCAACCCCACACCCATGAGGTAGCGAGGCCGGTCCTGAGGCAGAAGGGGCGCCGTATCCGCGACGATCTGGAACATCGCCTCTTTGCTCTCCCCGACGCTCAAGCCCCCGATCGCATACCCGTCGAAGCCGATTGCCGCGAGAGTTTCAGCGGCCCGTCGCCGCAGGTCGGAATGCATTCCCCCCTGGACGATGCCAAAGAGAGCCTGGTCCTGAGACCCATGGGACTCTTTGCATCGCCGGGCCCAGTCCAGGGTTAATTCCAGGGAACGCGCGGCTTCTTCGTGGGAAGCCGGATAGGCGGTGCATTCGTCCAGGCACATGATGATGTCTGCTCCCAGGGCCTGCTGGATTGCGATGGCCTTCTCCGGGCTGAGGAAATGGCGGGAGCCGTCCAGATGAGACTGGAAGTGGGCCCCTTCCCCGGTAACTTTTGCCAATGAGTTAAGGCTGAAAACCTGGAAGCCTCCGCTATCCGTGAGCAGAGGGTAATTCCAATGCATAAAGCGGTGCAAGCCTCCCATCCGGCGGATCAATTCATGTCCGGGCCGCAAGTAGAGGTGGTAGGTATTGGAAAGAATGATCTCCGCCCCCATCCCCCGGAGTTCCTCAGGGGTCATCGCCTTAACCGTCGCCTGCGTCCCCACAGGGATGAAGGCCGGAGTGCGGAAAGCACCATGGGAAGTGATCACCTGTCCCAGCCGGGCCCCAGATTTTGGATCTTTCTTTAGAATTTCAAATTGCATGATGAACCGTGTCCGTGTCAGTAAAATTCAACTTGCTCTTCGTAAATTTTAGGCACTTTAGCGCACTTTAGGCATGAGTTGTTGGAATGCCTTAAATTCGAAATGCCCTTAAATGCCTTAAATCGAACTTCACCGTTTCCAATTTAAGGCATTCAAGGCATTTGAGACATTTAAGGCATTTCTATAGAATCAGCATGGCATCGCCATAGCTGTAAAACCGGTAATTTTTCCCGATGGCCTCCTCATACGCGGCCCGGATAAACTCTCTTCCGGCAAAAGCCGAGACCAGCATCAAAAGGGTAGAACGGGGAAGATGAAAGTTGGTAATCAGGCTGTCTACGGCCCGAAAGCGGTGGCCAGGCAGAATGAACAGCCCGGTGTCCCCGCGCTCCGGCTGAAGGCACCCTTGCTCATCGGCACAGGACTCCAGAGCTCGGGTTACGGTCGTCCCTACGGCGATAACCCTTTTGCCCGAGATACGGGCATTATTGATCGCCTTGGCGGTCTCCGGATAAACCTCAAAAACCTCTGGGTCCAGGCGATGATTTTCGATCCCCTCGTGCTTAACCGGCAGGAAGGTGCCGATTCCCACATGGAGCGTCAACGGATGAACGGAAACTCCTTTCCTCTGGATTTGATCCAGAAGCGCTTCCGTGAAATGCAAACCCGCCGTAGGGGCCGCGATGGCTCCTTCCTGGCGGGCATAAACGGTCTGGTAACGTTCCCCATCCCGAGCCCTCATTGCGCGGTCGCCATTCCTCCGAATGTAAGGGGGCAGGGGTGGAAACCCAATCCGTCGTATGGCTCCATCCACATCCCCCCCGCCACTCAGGCGAAGGCTCCAGAGGCCATGGGAATTTCGCTCCAGGAGTTCCGCGCGCAGCTCCTCCTCGAAATACACCATCGTCTGGCGGCGAACCTTGCCAGAACCCTGCACCAGGCATTCCCACTCGCTGGCCGTCTCCCCAGTTCCCCCGTCAACCCGGGCCGCGGGGTTCACCGGCCCTTTTTTCCGTACCAGGAGGATCTCTACTTTCCCCCCGCTTTGCTTTTTCCCGATCAGGCGGGCGGCCCAGACTTTGGTGTCATTGATCACCAGGACATCCCCCGGGTGAAGGTATTCCGCCAACTCGCAAAAGTGGTGGTGTCCCACAGATTGAGTTCGCCGGTCCAGAACCATCAGCCGTGACCGATCCCTCGGGTCAACGGGTTGCTGAGCGATCAGCCGAGGGGGAAGATGGTAATCGAAGTCCTGAAGTTTCATAGAAATGAACAAAATGCCTTGAATGCCTTAAGTGCCTAAAATGCCTTAAATGCCGCTTAAATTCCCTGGTGAAACCCGAAAGGCGCCACACCGTGAGGGCGCAAGGGGTTTGATGCCCTTTTGCCCTGGCGACTTGCGCTCTCACGGTTTTACTGGCACTGACCCTGGTTTTCGTCGGGGAATTTTTCTGACCTCAACGTCCCGGTAATAATATTTCAGGATCGAATGGTAATCCATCCCTTTTTCAGCCATTCCTTTGGCTCCCCATTGACACAAGCCAACACCGTGCCCCCAGCCGCGCCCCGAGAAAAGGTACCCCCCGTCTTTTTTTTGGACCATGAAATTAGTGGACCGGAGGAAATCGTACCCCAAGAGGCGCCGGAAATCCTTGCCCGAGATTTCCATCTGCCCTCTTTCACTCGTGACGGCCAGTTGTAACACTCGGCGGCTCTGGCTGAGCTCGGCAATTTCTATTCCCAAAACTTCAGAGCCCAAAAATCTTGCTCGTTTCAAGGTCCGCCGCAGTTTTTCCGAGTCTATCGGGTAGTTCCAGAGGAAATGGGGGGAATCGCCACAGAAATTACAAGCGATGCCTTTCAAGTACGGAAAGTACCCGGGCCATAGGGACTCGGGCGATTCCGTTTCGCCCCCGCAGCAGGAATGATATACCGAAAAAATCGGATGGCCTTGATAAAGGACTAATTCTCCCTCTGTTTCCTCCACCGCCTTGCGGGACTGGAGATCTTCCTTTCCGATTCCCTCATAGACCTGGTCGCTGACCCCAGAATCCACATCGTACAATTCCGCCGCTCGATTTCTCCTCTGGAAGGTCGCATACGTTCTGGCCACGACCGCCTGGGCCTTTACCGCTTCCCAGGGCCACTGGGAGGAAATCTCGCAATGGACCACGCCAACGAGGTATTCTTCGAGCGGCAGCTCGTTGATAACCCATAGCCCTCCGTTTTGGGCGGGAAAGATCTTCAGCTTATCCCGGTACTGCCGGCCATTGATGACCAGGGGGCCCCGCGGCGAGGTCAATAAGAAGGCCCGCGCGGAAAGGGGATGGCCGAGAACCTGGAGACGGGGGCCTTTTTCTCTTTGGAACGTCAGAGAGGAAAATTTTGTTTTTTTAAAGAGCGCTCGACCTGTCGTGAGGTCCCGCAGGGCCAACTCCTGACCCGATACTTTACAAGGGGAGGCATCCCGGACGATGAGTACCCGGATAAGATCTTTTGCTTCGGCCAGGCCGCCGCAAACAAAAAAAATCCCCAAGCTGAGGATCGTTCCCAAAAAGAAAGAATGCACGCGATAAGGAATTTGGATGATTTCTTAAAATAAAGTTTTTTATTTAAACACTTTTACCGGGATAAAGTCAAGAATTTTATAAGATTATATTAATAAAATTACTCACAAAAGTCAAACTTTCCCATAAATGCCGGATCGCGAATTCGGGAATAAAATATCCGGAAACTGTTTAGCCACAGAGGGCACAGAGGTCACAGAGCTATAAGTGCACAATATGGAAAAGAATTTAACCCCGCACCCCAAAACAGATTCCTGGGGCGTTAGTTTTTTCCTTTTGCTTTTTGAAGTTAAATCCCTCTGTGGCCTCCGTGACCTCTGTGGCAAAAATGTCTTTAAGATTTTGGTCCTTTAATTGTCTTTCCTTTTTTGGCTAAACTATTTCAATATCCGCAAAGAAACATGCGGAATCAAAAATTGGGGATGGAGAAATCAGAGAAGGCCCCGGAAAAGCATCAAACCCGGGTAGGGTTTCAAGACGATCACGTTAAATTGATCTTCGCACAAGTAGAGGCGGGCCACCCGCATGACCTCTTCCGCGGTCACCGCCTGCACCTTGGCGATAAATTCTGCTGGCGATACCCAGGACCCAGACAGCAGGCCATGGGCGACGAAGTCGGCTAAGGCGGCGTTGTTTTCGTTGCGAATCAGCGTCCGGCCCTGGATGTAGCTTTTTATCTCATCCAGTTCGCCCGGAGAAAGGGGTTCTTGACGGATTCTCTGAATCTCCTGGAAGAATATGGATTGAACCTGTTCTATGTTTTTCGGGTCAGTGCCCGCATACGTAGCCCAGAGCCCTGTGTCGGAAAGCGGATGGTAAAGGGAACCCACAAGGTAGGCCAGAGCCCTTTTCTCGCGTATTTCCTGGTAGAGACGGGAATTCCCCCCCGATCCCAGAAGAGCGTTGATGATCTCGAAGGCCGGGCGGTCGATATCTCTCAGGCCCATGGCCTGAAGGGCTATGACCACGATGGCTTGATCGAGAAACTTTCTTTGCCGCACTTCTTTTAGTTTACTTTGACGCAGGGGGGGGAGAAGGGAGTTGGAAAGGGGCTGGCCCTTTGGCCAGGGATTGAATCTCTCCCCGATCATCGCGTGTGCGGCCTGAGGATCCACGTTGCCGACCACGGTAAGGAATCCGTTATTCGGCACGTAATAGCGCTTATAAAAATCTATGAGGTCGTTACGTTGAATGCCCTGGACGGTGTCCTTGGTCCCGGAAATGGGCAGGCCCAGGGAACTTTCCGGAAAGAGGGTGCGGGAGACGATGTTCAGCACATAGCTGGGGGGGTAGATATTGGCCAGGGAAATCTCCTCGAGTAAAACCCTTCTTTCCTTGGCGATCATCTCTTCGGTCATCAAAGAATCCTGGGCTACGTCCGCCAGAATCTCCAGCGCCAAGCCAAGGTGTTGGGGCAGCAGGGAGATGTGCAGCTGGGTGTATTCCCAGTGGGTGTAGGCGTTCATCGAGCCCCCTACAGCGGCAACCTGGCGGGAGATATCTTTGGCGGTCCGCTTGGACGTCCCCTTGAAAAGGAGATGTTCCACAAAATGGGAGATGCCGTTGTTTTTGGAAGATTCGTAACGAGAACCCGCTTTGACCCAGAGGTCCACAGAGACGGAGGCCGTTCCGGGGTTTTCCAAAACGAATACTTCCAAACCGTTGGCAAGAGTCTCCTGCGGGGGGTTGGCGGAGGAGGGGAAGGCAAGTGAGCCAAGCAGAACCGGCAGGAGTAAAAATGGAAGAAGGCTTGCTAAACGTGATCGGCCCATAGCTTCATCCCCTCACAAAAACAAAGTTTTCCACCCTGTCCTCTATGATTTGGAACGTTGGGAAGGCCTTCGGCTATTATACTAGATTCGATTGCGGATGGCGAATTGCAGGATTCGGGACGAAAAACCCCCGATCCAAAAGCCACAATCCGAAATCCACAATCAAGAATTGGATTGTTCTTGACAATTCCTTCTAAATTCATTAATTTTTTAGCTACATTGAACCTCCTTCCCTGTGGGAAAGAGGGGGGCGCGGGTGAAATCAGATTCTTGGCTTTTAATCGTCATGCGTTCGCTCAAAGGGGTAAGGACCCTGCGGGTCGAGAAGCGAACGGTAATCATTCTGACCTGCGGAACAATCTTCTTCCTCGCAGCTCTGATCTTTTTTGCCTACGAATACTCTTCCTTGCTGGCGGAACGAAGCAATCTGACCGACGAGGTCGGACGACTGAGGACCAAAGTCTTCGCGTTAGAACAAAAATTAAAGAAGACCTCTGCGGAACCCAGGCATGTGAAGCCCCGCTCCTCGCTTTTGGCCGTCGACGACCTGCAGGTGTTGCGGCGGGCAAGTCGCGGGGGGGTTTCCGTGAGGTTTCGTCTGGTCAATAAAAGCCCCCAGGAAATTCCGATTTCCGGAACTTTGGCCATGGTCGCCAAGAATGAGTCGTTGCGAAATCCCCTTTACCGGGTCATCCCGGAGATGCGTTTGAGCAAAGGGATTCCCCAGCAGCCAGAAAAAGGGAGCCGGTTCGAAGTCCGAAGACAAAAATTCGTCGAAGCTTTTTTCGACAGCTCTCCAGAGGGCTCTTTTAAAACCCTGACCATCTACATCTTTTCTTCAGATGGGCATCTCGTCTCGCAAACATCCACGGAGATCCCGGAAGAATAAGAACTGGGAGCGATGGCGGAAAGGGAGGCTTGGGATGGACGCGCCGCTGACCTCGTCGAACAAACAACCTGAGAAGAAATTTCTTAGCGGCATCTTTTCTAAGGAAGATCAAGCAATCAGCCTGATCGGCGAGGGGATTTCCGTGGTGGGAACGTTGAATGTTCAGGATAATGTTCTGCGCTTAGATGGCCGTCTGGAGGGAAAAATCATCGGCCAAGGCACGCTGATCATGGGCGAGAAGGGCGTGCTTCAAGGGGAGATTTATGTAGGCAGGCTGATTCTCGGCGGCCGGGTGGAAGGAAGAGTGACCGCCCAGGAAGGCATCCATATCACCCCCACGGGGAAACTTTTTGGGACCGCCCTAACCTCCCAATTAATCATCGATGAGGGGGGAATCTTTGAGGGGGAAAGCAAGTCTTTGCAGCCCGAAGAATCCGTGGCCGGTTCCTCTTAGTGTCGCTTCTGGAAAGTTCGCCTGATAATTTGTAGGTTCTCAGAGGGCTCGGGGGCCAGGTCCCGCTCTGAGCGGGATTGGCATCCTGAGGCGCTGAGATCTCCGCAGATGAGGCGGGAAAGAGCACCCCGCCACCTTCGGCGGAAAAAAGTTGTATCTTCCTGATTGCTTTCCCCCAGCCGAGGCTGTCCCGCCCTGGCGGGACTCATCGCCCTGGCCCCCGAGCCACGTCACGGTGGCCATCATCATGTAAAGGCATTATATCGGTCCATCCCGGGTCTGGTGGCGGGGGCTTCCTCAAGGTTCTTTCCAACGCCAGCGGAAAGAATGGGTCGTCTCCCGGCAGTGGATGAGCCCGCGTTCGGAGAACTTGCGCAGTTTGCTCTCGGCGAATGCCGCGGGCAGGGAAACGGCGGCGGCGATGCGCTGGACCAGGGGTCCAAAAGGGTCTTCCCGTCGGCCTAGACCCAGCGCCTCCGGCTTGGGAATCTCCCCTTTCTCTTCCAGTAGGTCCTCGGACAGAAGTTTCCAGGCAAAATCCACTTCCAGCCGCTTTTCCATCTCCTCTCGATAAGGTCCGGTATAGGTCCCGGCCAGAGTCTCCTTCTTCATCCTTTCGATCTCTGTGCCCAAGTTTTGGAAGAACGTCCTGGCGAAACTTTCTACTTCGGCCGCGCTGAGGTCTGCGGTTTCCGTCACCGCATGGTCGGCATCATACAGCGACCAGTCATCGGTGAGGATTTTAATCCCGTATTCGGCGGACCGCTCGCGGATCCGGGTTCCGGGGAAAGGGGATAAAAGATGGAAGCCATGAGGAATGTCCAGACTCTGGGCAAAGGAGAGGGTCTCTTCCATGGTCTCCCGGGTCTCCCCCGGAAGGCCCAGGACGAATGAGCCCAGGGATGATATTCCCGCTTCTTTGGCCAGCGCCACCGCTTGCCGGGCTTTCTCTACAGTGGTTCGTTTGTTGGCCCGGTCGAGAATTTTCTGGTTTCCACTTTCCAGCCCGAAACAAATCATGGCGCAGCCGGCCTCTCTCAGCTTCCGCAGAAGGGGCGGGTCCACAGTGTCCACGCGGGCGAAAATGTACATTTTGAACTTTAGACCCCGGCGACAGATTTCGTCGCAGATGGCCGAGACATGTTGGCGATTCCGGGTAAATAGGTCATCGTCAACGCAAATCTCCTCGAAGCCCAGGCGATGGGCCGCTTCTATTTCATCGACCACCCGCAGCGGATTGCGGAAGCGTCCCTGACGGCCGGTCATGCGGTGGCCCACGCAAAAGCTGCAGTCCATGGGGCAACCGCGGCTGGAGAGCACGCTGGCCGGGACGCGCATGGCCAGGTACCGGGAAAGCGGGAAGAGGGTGCGGTCCGGCAACGGAAGAAGGTCGAGGTCCTGGATAAAGGGTCGATCTTCGGTCCGGAGGATTGTTCCATTACGGCGGAAGGTCAGGCCTTTCACTTTCTCCAAGTTGGCCCCCTCGTCGAGGGCGGAGGTCAGTTCTCGCAGCGTCTCCTCGCCCTCTCCGCGGACGATGATGTCCACCTCGGGAAAGGCGCGCAGAGTCTCCTCCCCGGTGAAAGTCACGTGGGGGCCTCCCATGACAACGGTGGCCTCCGGAACGAGAGTCTTCGCGTGCTGCAAAATTTTTATCGCTACGGGAAAATTCAAAGTCACGCTGGTCGCGCCGATGATGTCGGGTTGAAACCGGGACAGACGCTGCTCAATTTTTTGCACAGAGTAACGGGTGGAAAGGAGGTCGAGAATCTCCACTTCCACACCCGCCTGGCGAAGGACGGTGCCCAGAAAGATCAGGGCCGAAGAGGGCTTGGGGAATTCAGAGAACGGGTACGGAGGTTGGATCAGGAGAACCTTCATCGAGACTCCCTATTTATATTTCTTGAGTTCAATCCGGTTGACCAGGCCGAACGCGGAAAGAGGTTGGTCGAAATCCTCTTCCTGGCCGACGACGAGAAGGACCGAGGTTTCCGGGTGGAGGTGTTTCTCCGCCACCCTTCCCAAATCCTCCAGGTTTACCGCGGCCACTCGTCCCTGGAATTTCTCCAGGTAATCTTCGGGCAGACCATCATATTCCAGCTGCATCTGCTGGCTCACGATGCTCGCTGAGGAGGTAAAAGAAAAGATGAATTGGCTGATCAGGCTTTTTTTCGCCCAGTCCAACTCTTCCGGCTGCGGCTTGTTCTTCTTCAACCCTTCGATGATCTCGTACAGCAGGGAGATGGCTTTATGGGTGGTGGAGGATTTGGTCTGGCAGAAGGCCCCGAAGACCCCGTACCCGACCCGGCCCTGGTAGAAGCTTCCCACGGCGTACGCCAGCCCTTGATTGAGACGGATCTCCCGGGTCAGCCGGGAGCTGAACCCCCCTCCCCCCAAAATGTAGTTCAAAACTTTGAGGGGAATATGGTCCGGGTGATGGAGGGGGAGGGAGAGGTGCCCCAGCAGGATGGTCGACTGGGGAAGATTTTTGGGGGCGTGGTAGATCAATTTCTTATCGCGGGGCGAAGGGGTCGGGATAAAGGGGAGCTCGATCAGGGAACGCTCCCAGTCGCGGAGAGCTTCTTCCAGGGCGCTGATCATCTCATCCTTTTTGAAGTCTCCCGATACTCCCAGGATCATGTTGTTGGGTTGAAAAAACCTCTTGTGGAAGCCGATCAGCTCTTCTCGCCGTATATTCTCGACGGATTCGATGCTCGGGACCTGTCCGCGGGGATTCCCCTCGTAGAGCACTTTGCGGAACTCCCGGTAGGCAATCTCTTCGGGGTTGTCGTTCGACCGGCGGATGGCTTCCACTTCTCTTTTCTTGGCCAGGTCGAGTTGGGCCGGGTCAAAGGCCGGTTTCATCAACAAGCTGGCCAAGATGGCCAGCGCCCGGGGAAAATCCTGTTTGCGCACCGAAAGGGAAGCTCCCCCCGACTCCCGGTTCATGTAGAATTCGATTTCCGCGGCCATGAATTCCAACTCTTCATTGATGGCCTGCGCGGTCCGCTCGCCAGTTCCCCCGGTCCGCAGAAGAGTGGCGGTCAGTTGAGCGAGCCCGACCTTATCCGGGGGATCATAGATCGAACCCGTGCGGATCAGAGCGGAGATATTGACCAGGGGTAACTCCGGGTCCTCCAGAAGGTAGAGGATCATACCGTTGGAAAGGACCGTGCGGGTGGCTTGGGGTGGGAAAAAAGAGAGGGGAGGGAAATCCATCTCCCGGGGGTGCTTCAGGAGTTCTTCTTCCTGTGCCTGGGCCGCCCAGGGCAAGAAGACGAGAAGGAAAAGGAGAAAAAGGGGAGACAGCAAATTCAGGGAAAGACGCTTCATGCCGGCACTGCTCCTTTAATTCAGGGGGATTCAGGGGCCTTCGCCAGGGTGGCCACAGTCCGATTGCGAGCCACGAAATATTTTTGGGCCACCCGGCGGACATCCTCGGCGGTCACTTTCTCGTAGGACTGCAAGCGATCCGTGAAGTATCGCCAGTCCCCAAAGAGGCACTGCCCGTAAGACAACCAATAGGCCAGCTTGGAGTTGGAGTTCAACGTACGCAGGAAGCCAGTTTGTATCTGGTTCTTCACCTTCTTCAGCTCCGGCTCCGGCACCGGTTCGGACTTCAGGCGGTCGAGCTCTTGCGCGATGGCTTTCTCCAGCTCTTCAGCCGTGTGGGGGTGTCGCGGGGTGGCGAAGATCACGAAAAGGTTGGGATAACGCTCTCCGGGGAAACCATTCGACGAGGAAACCTCGGACGCGGTCCTTTCTTCCTCGACCAGGCGTTTATAGAGGCGGGAAGTTCGCCCGGAAGTTAACAGGCTCTCGATGACCTCACAGACAACGTCATCCGGATGGCGCGGGTTCGGTTTGTGGAACCCGATGATCAATTGCGGTTGGGCATCCGCAACGACCTGGATGCGCCGCTCTCCGATTTGTTCCGGCTCTACGGTTCGAAGCGGCGGAGGCAAGATTTGGGAGGGGATCCGTTCGAAATATTTTCGAATCACCGGGAGGGCTTCATCGGGATTCAGGTCTCCGACAACGGTCAGCACCGTGTTTGCCGGGGAGTAAAAGGTGCGGAAGAACTGTTCGGTGGTGCGCTTATCAAGGGATTGAATGTCGGAGGGCCACCCGATCACGGGCCGGCCGTAGGGATGGGCCATGAAGGCGGCGCCCAGCAAGTTTTCCACCAGCTTCCGCCCGGGTTGGGAATCAACGGATCGGCGACGCTCCTCCATGATCACGTCGCGTTCGGAATAGAACTCCCGCAGGACCGGGTTGAGGATGCGGTCGGACTCGATCCGGGCCCACAGCTCCAGGCGGTTGGAGGGTAAATGGACCACATAGGTGGTGGTATCAGCGGAAGTCATGGCGTTGAACCCCACCGCTCCACTCTGGGAGTAAAGGTATCCGATCTCATCCTTTACTACCCATTTCTTATGCTCGGCCTGCAGCCCTTTGAGGGTCTCTTCCAGATATTTGAGGAAGGCTTTGTCCGCCTTCTCTCCTTTCGTCCTCTCGGCGTCGAGGGCGGGGCCTATGGTGTCGATGCGAATTAATATTTTTTCTTCTTCCGCGTAGTTTTTGGTGCCCAGAGTTTGCGTGCCTTTGAAGAGCATATGCTCGAGCAGATGGGCGGTCCCGGTCATGCCTAAGTTCTCATCCGTCGCTCCAACCCGGAAGCGGATATATAGAGAGAGGGTAGGAGACTGGCGCCGCTCGAGCAGGAGAACTTTCATCCCATTCTTGAGCGTGAATTCCTTAACGCGGCCCTCCAGGGACAAAGCGAGGGCTTCGACGGGGGCTAAGAGGAACAAGAGGAGGGCGAGGATGATCCCCGCGGCCATTTGGGACTTAATCTTCATCTACTGGCCTCCGGATAATAATAAATCATTGTGCACTATATCATAAGGGGCCGGTTCGCGAAAGGGTTAATGTCCCGGCACTACAATTCGGAGACTGGACTTCAGACACCAGACTTTTCTATCACAGGATTTGAATCCTTGGGGAAATTTGTTACTCCAACATCCATTTTCTATGTCTCACGATTACTTTCTTTATCTTCGCAATCTCCGGCCATTCCCGCTCTTTGGTCTGAGGTCTGACGTCTACCGTCTCACTGTCTGAATCACAGGTCCCGGCACCGCAGCACGTCTTTATATCAGGGTTAAATCCTGATCAAGTCGTAAAAAGTCAGCAGAACGATGGTTTCGTAAAAAGCTCCAGATGCAAGGCGCGCAAAAACTGAGGAGTGAAGCGTACTTACACGTACGCTGCAACGACGAAGTTGAAGCGCAACGCAGCAGATGGACTTTTTACGAAACCATCAATCCTCGCGCACCACGAAACCGGAGAGATGTTCCTTTTTCAGGATCTCAATCTGGCGCCGGGCTTCCGCCTCCGTACGGAAAGAACCCAGGCGAACGCGGTAGAGGCGCTGGACATTGCTCTCCCAGAGGATGATACGGACGTTCGGGTATTTTTTCTCCAGTTGATCGTGAAAGCGAGCGGCATTTTCCTTCTGCGCAAACGACCCGACCTGAACGGCGAAGATTCCCTGGAGAGAGGGGGATTGGCCCCCGGCGAAGCCGATGGCTTCTATATTCACTTTGGCCGTACCCGTGCCCAGCATACCGATCGACCTGGCTCCGCTGTAGGATAAGTCGATAATTCGGCCCGCGATGAAAGGCCCACGATCATTGATGCGCAGTTCGGTCTTTTTCCCGGTTTCCAAGTTGGTGACTCGCACGCGCGTTTGAAAGGGCAGGGTGCGGTGGGCCGCGGTCATCGCGTACATGTCGTACACTTCTCCGTTGGCCGTTTTACGGCCGTGGTAGTCCTCGCCGTACCAGGAGGCGATGCCCACCTCCCGGTATTGGACCATCTTCCGGGGCTCGAAAGGCTCATAGCGAACCTCTCGTCTCGCACAGGCGCAGACGGTCAGAAAGATGGCCAGGCAGAGAGCGTACCTTATAATTCGCCAGAACATTTTTTCATCTCCCCGCGCGGCTTACCCGGAATTGAAGGTAACCATTCCTCAGTCCCCGAGGTCATAATTTCCCCAATCTTCTTTCCTCGCGGGCCGAGAGGTAAATCCCCAGCAATACCAGCGTTCCTCCCAGGAGCAGACTCTTGCTCACCGGTTCCCCCAGGATGAAATAAGCCAGGAGGGTGGCTCCGATCGGCTCCCCCAGAATGAACACCGCGACCAGAGTTGCCGAGAAAAATTTTAGGGCCCAATTTAGAGTGGTATGGCCGATCAGTTGGGGAACCAGGGCCAGGAGAAAGAAGAGGAGGTAAGTCCGGGGAGGGTAATCGAAGAAAACATCCCCCCTGACCAGGGCCAGCAGGATCAAAAGTATCGCGGCCATTCCGTAGACCAAGGTGATATAAGCGGTGAGGTCCATTTTCTGCCGTACTCGCCGCCCTACCAATAAATATCCAGTAGCCATGACCGCACCCAGCAGGGCGAGTAAGTCTCCGTAGAGGCTCTGAAGACCTCTATCCCAGTCGGCCCAGCCAATGACCACGCCCCCGGCGACGGCCACCAGAATGGAGAGGAGGAGAGCCGCCGAAAGCGTTTCCCGTAAGAAAAACATCGAGGCCAGAGCGACAAAAATGGGATTGGTGGCCGCGAAGATCACGGAACTGGCGACGGAGGTGTATTTCAGGGAAGTGACCCAGAAGGCAAAATGAAAGCAGAGGAAAAACCCGGCCAGGATCGAGGGCAGGATTTCGCTCCGGCCCAGACGGCGGATTTCCCGCAGCGTTCGGGGCAGGGAAAAGAGAAGAAGGACAATGGTGGCCAGGGTCAGCCGGTAAGCGGCGATGACCAGCGGGGGAGCCTCGCAAACCTTGATCAAGATGGAGGCAGAGGAGATGGCGGCCAGGCCGATGGGGAGAAGTACCCTGGCGCGATAAGAAGGTTGAGGAAAGAAGTTTCTCTCAGACATGGAACCGGATGTGCAGGATATCTCCATCTTGAACGATGTATTCCTTTCCTTCTACCCGGAGGAGCCCTTTTTCCCGGGCCGCCACCAGGGACCCCGCAGCCATAAATTCGGTGAAGGAGATGACCTCGGCCCGGATGAACCCCCGCTCCATGTCCGTGTGAATCTTTCCGGCGGCCTGCGGTACACGGGTTCCGCGCGAAACCGTCCAGGCGCGAAGTTCCGAGCCTACGGTCGTGTAAAAGGTGATCAGATGCAAAAGCTCATAACCGACCCGGATGAGCTGGTTGAGGGCGGATTCGGCCAGGCCCATCTCCCGCAGGAATTCCATCCGTTCCTCCGGCGGGAGCTCAGCCATCTCGGCCTCCAGGTCACCGCAGATCACGACTACGGGGGATTTTTCCCGCGCCGCCAGTTCTTCTACCCGGGGAATCCACCGGCGCTCTTTCAATTCTTTTTCGCTGGCGTTGGCCACGTAGAGAAGAGGTCTGGCGGTCAGCAACTCCAGGGAATGCAGGATTATTTGCTCTTCCTCGGAAGGGGTCAGACCTGCGGCTGGACGGCCTGCGGATAGGGCCTCCTGAACCCGCCGCAGGAAGGGGATTTCGGAGGAAGATTTTTTGTCCCCCACTTTGGCCTGGTGGGCGGCCTTGGTCAGGCGCTTCTCCACGACCTGGAGATCGGCCAGGAGAAGCTCGGTCTGGACAACTTCGATGTCCCGCCGGGGGTCCAAAGAGCTGTAGATGTGGACAACATTCTCCGCTTCGAAACAACGGACCACATGGGCCAAGGCATCGACGTTGCGAATGTGGCCGAGGAAGCGGTTTCCGAGGCCTTCCCCCTGGCTGGCCCCTTTGACCAGCCCGGCAATATCCCAGAATTCCAGCGTCGTCGGAGTAACCTTTTCATGGGGAAGAATCTGTGCGAGCTTTTTCAGGCGCTCATCGGGAACGGCAACGATGCCCTGGTTGGGGTCGATGGTGCAGAAGGGGTAATTGGCCACTTCGGCCTTGGCGGCGCTGAGCGCGTTGAAAATGGTCGACTTCCCAGCGTTCGGCAGCCCGATAATCCCGCAGGCAAAACCCAAAGGCCCCTCCTTCAGCTTCCTTTCCCTTTTGCGGGCATTATACCGGAAAACGGAAGGGGAGGCAAGAAAACCTCATGCTCCATAGCCCTGCCTGCCGTCTCGATTTTCGCCTTTACAAGTGAAATTAAAGAGCCTAAACTTAATTTGTTGAATATGGATTTGGAGGAGAATTTCTTATGCTTATTGAATATATTGAAGCCGCACTGGCCAGAGCCAAATACGAGATTATTCGGGACGATGAACCGTATTATGGAGAAGTACCAAACCTGAAGGGCGTATGGGCAACTGGCAGGACCCTCGAAGAATGCCGCAAAAGATTATCCGAAGTCATCGAAGGTTGGATCATTATAAGATTAAAAAAGGGCTTACCCATTCCCCCGCTGGGAAAATACCGGATAAGAGAGCCCAAGGAATTGAGCATCAGTGGCTAAATTGTCCCCTATTTCTTGGCCCAATCTTGTCAGGAAACTCAAAGAATTTGGATTCAATGGTCCGTATCGAGGCGGTAAACATCCCTATATGGTAAAAGGCGATCTTGTTCTTACCGTTCCTAATCCCCATCGTAAAGAGATTGGGATAGATCTCCTAACAAGAATTCTAAAGCAAGCAAATATTGATAAAGACCAGTGGATTAAAGCGGGATAGAAAGATAATCAACTGGTTTTTCTTACCCTACTACCCATTATCTGTCGAACCGAAAGAACGCAATAACCTAAAAACCCAGAGAACCAATAGAGATCAGACAGACCAGACTAACTTAATTATCCCATTGCCTTTTGCCCGTAGCCCTAATCCCTCATCATGGCGCAATACACCAAAAATTATTACTTTAAATTTCAATACCTTACCGCATTCACCCCTCAAGCAAAAAAAATCAAAGACATTCTTGACAGACTTTTTGTTTCGTGTATTAATGCCTTGGGGTTTCATTCCGTCTGAGGAGAGAATCAAAATTTTAATTCTTAATTCAATTGTAGAAGAATTTCCTTTTTTCAACTTTAGGCATTTTAGCGCCCTTTAGTCACTTAACTTGATTGTATAGGAAATTGCTTTTTGGACACGGATGAATTCGGATTATCAGGATAGGCGAAAGAAAATGATTATCTGTGTTCATCTGCGAAAATCTGCGTCCTATTAAATTTAGGGGCATTTACTTTTTCTAACTTTAACCACCCATCCTGATGGGGGAGAAGTGGAAAGAGAGCTAAAAAGCCTGGTTTGCGAAATGAGGGAGGGTCTCGAGATGAATTTAGGAATCTATTTCTGATAGAGGAACGGGATTTCCATTTCATCTGCTACATGTATTACTGAGAGGAGTCCTAAGAATATGAAGAAGATTATACAAATTTCTATTAAGAAAGCCCATTTGTTAACATTTTTTACTATCTCAGCCCTTTGTTTTCTATCTTGGAATCAGGCTGCATCTCAGGGTGTTTCCCCCTTGAAGGAGGGTAGCAAGGGACATCCTAAGATCGAGAGCATCCTCACTCAACTCTTAGAAGAACATATCAAGGAAGGGAGAGCAGTTTCAAAAGAATTTGCAAAAGGTCATGGGATTGAAATGGATCAACAAGGAATGATCACAGTGTTTATACTACCAGAGGTGGGGAAAACCAAAGAGGCGATAGATGTTGAGGCGCTCAAGTCTTATGGCTGTGAGATAATAAAGAGCGGTGATTATGTGATCAAGGCGAGGGTTCCGATTTCTATGCTTGAGGAGATCGCCGATATGGTAAAGGGCATCTCTTTTATTAAACTCCCTGACAAACCCCATGCAGATGTAGTTAGTGAGGGGGTGAATCTAACAGGTGCCTTCTCCTATCATTCGGCAAACAATACGGGTTCGGGTGTCAAAGTTGCGATAATAGATTCAGGTTTTGCTGGTTTATCTTCTGCTAAATCCGCTGGCGAACTCCCTAGCGGCGTTGTCTCGATTGATTGTACGGGGACAAGCTGTGTACCGACTACTTTCCCTTTAGAGACGGAGAAACATGGTACAGCGGTTGCCGAAATCGTTCACAATATGGCACCGGAGGGTCAGCTTTATCTTATCAAGGTCGCTGATTCTCTCGACCTCATAAACGCAAAAGATTACTGCATTGCCAATGGTATCAAAGTTATTAATCATTCGGCGGGATGGTTTAACACCAATTTTTATGATGGCGCATGTTATAACGATTTCCCTGTTTGTACGGTAAACAATGCGTACAGTAATGGAATCCTTTGGGTAAATAGTGCAGGCAATCACGCCAGGAAGCACTATGAGGCAATTTTTTCAGATCCGGATGGGAATGGCTGGCACAATGTGCCCGGTTATGGGGAATGTATAAACATAAATGCTAATACCGGTGAAACGATAAAGGTCTATCTTACATGGGATGCCTGGCCAGTAACGAATCAAGATTACAATTTATATTTGTATCTTTCGAATCTTTCGGGTCTCCACCAGGTTGCATACAGTATCACCCGGCAAACGGGGACCCAACTCCCAACGGAGCAGATTAATTACTCAGTCCCGATAAGTGGAACATACTGTTTTGCTATCGAGAAATATAACGCTGCATTGGACAAGAAACTTGAGATATTTAGCGCGAACCACGATCTGCCTCCTTATGTTTCCACAAGCAGCATTCTGAGCCCTGCAGATGCAACCAGTGCAATGGCTGTGGCCGCAATCGATCAAGCAAAATGGACTACCGGTCCACAAGAGTATTTTAGTTCTCAAGGTCCAACTACAGATGGTCGCATCAAGCCTGATATAAGCGGACCGGATAATGCTTCAAATTATACCTATAGTCCAGGAAACTTTTCCGGGACAAGTGCAGCAGCTCCTCACGTAGCTGGAGCAGCAGCACTAATTTTATACAATTATCCAAACTACTCAGTCTCACAGTTATGGGACTCTTTAACCGGTTCTGCGATAGATGTGGGCAGTACCGGGAAGGGCAACATTTATGGCTTCGGACGATTAAATTTTCCTCCGAAGCCCAATTTGACTCCTTTTCAGGCTTCGGGATTTTCCGATAAAATTGTTGTTTCAAATTTAACAGGAACGAATAAAGACAGCAGTCCGCTTGACACGAAAGACAAACTCTATGTGGATTGGGCGGCGACGAATAACGGTGATGCGGCGACCACTGCCAGCTTCTATGCACCACTCTATGTGGATGGAGCATTGAAAGACACATGGTATACAAATCCACCCTTAAATACCGACTTCTATATCTTCGTTGACGATTATTCGATTGGATCACTTGGTGTTGGGACCCACAGGATCAAGATTGTAACCGACTCCACCAACGCTGTCGATGAAAGCAATGAGAGAGACAATGAATATACCAAGACAATTACGGTCTTTGGTGCATGTTCCAATCCTTTTGCAAGAAGAGCAGCAGGTGGATCATATAACGGGGTCCAGGATGCATATGATGTTGCAGTGGATAAGGACACAATCTTGAGTCAAGCAGTGGTTTTTGGCGAAGACCCCGATTTCAATCGAAATATATCGGTTACCATTAGAGGTGGTTATGACTGCGACTATTCAACTAATGCCCAGAAATCAGTAGTTAATGGGACAATAACAATCCGCAATGGAACAGTAACTATGGAGAACATAATTATCCGATAGGGAAAAGATCATAAAACGATTCCGGTAAGAGCATCCCGAACAATAGGAAAATCAGATTTCAGGATTTAGAGAAGTAAATAGAGGCAATTAAAATGGTTGATATATTTTGATGTCGCCATTTAACCTTTAGCGAAAGGAGAAAAGCATGAACGAGATATCTTTCGTAAAGCTAAATGCAGTAAAATCACGGGGGGTCTTATCGTCACTCCTGTCCTTTGCGCCAGGTGCGTTGCCTTCATTTTTATGCCTCATTTTTATAGCTCTTGTGATTCCCATTTCTGCCTACAGCGCTGATAAGTTGATCGTGGAGGATTCAAACGGGAACCAAAAAGTTACTGCAAGGGACGATGGCAGTGTAATGCTCAATACTGATAGCTTTGATGGTCCGCCATGGGCTAAATTATATGGTGCAGCAGATAACAGCATCGTTGGGATTGCCTTTGATTCTTTTGGGGCGGGTTCGGGACTAGGTGGCGGTGGTATGTTCGGGTTTGCGAGAGGGTCTCAGGCATCAAAAGCAGCAGTTCAAAATGGAGACAGGGTTGGATTTTTTGTATTTAGTGGGTATGATGGGGCAAATTTTCTGAATTCGGCTGCCTTAACCGCCAAGATAGATGGTCCTGTTTCTGCTGGGAATGTTCCGACAAAGTTGGTGTTTGAGACAAATACGACTGGATCTGCCAGGCCGGAAAGAATGGTAATATCTTCATCCGGTAACGTCGGTATCGGGACGTCGACTCCTTCCCATGCATTGCATATGGGGAGCGGTGCCTATGTTTCAACTGGCGGTGTCTGGACAGATGCATCGAGCATGGATTACAAGGAAAATATTAAAGATCTTACCGTGGAAGAGGCGATTGGGGCTTTAGAAGGGCTCAACCCGGTCAAATATAATTACAAAATGGATAAAGAGGACAAACATGTGGGGTTTATTGGGGAGGATGTTCCTGAGCTTATAGCAACGAAGGACAGGAAGGGACTGAGCCCGATGGATATAGTTGCGGTCTTAACCAGGGTTGTTCAGGAACAAAGGAGGATGATATCTGAATTGTCCGGGAAAGTGGACACCTTGCAGAGAGAAATGAATAAAGTGAAAGGAATGAATTGAGTGGGGATTCCTGGTATGCGGGTAGGCGACCAGGTGGGGTCGGACCAAGGCAAGTTGTTGGAATGACGGGAGAAAAGTAGGAAAAGAAGCCTCTTTTTTAGCTTGGAACGCCATTTTTGCCGGGAAAATGATCCTTATAAGAACAGGTTTGTGAAATGGGCGAAGCGAACGGAGGAATTGATGCAGCCAATGTGGCCCAATTTGAGAACTTGATTTCACATTTTTGCAAACAAGCGGCAAAGGCTGGCGATGCGAATCGCGGACATAAAGTGCAGGCCGATGCCTAGGAGGTTTTAGCATCTTTTTCAAAATCATTGCGAATATTGAAAAAAACGCAGAGTGGAGTATAATGAATCAATGGTCGACTGGAATCGTTTTGCACCCGCTGATTTTGAATATGATTTTGAAAATGATAAACTGGGGGTCCATAAAGTCACATTTGAAGAGGCAGTCGAGTGTTTCTTTTCCGATTTTGAAGTCAGGCGCAATAGGTCTTACAAAGGCCGCTACCAGCTTATCGGAAATACCATCGGAGGACGCAAACTCAAAATCATTTTTCAACTTTAAGCGGGCAGGATTGTCCGCATAATCACAGGATGGGAGATATGAGAACCAGACGTAAGAAACTCTCTGAAAAAGAAATTGATCAGATAGTAATTTTGCAGGCAGATCATGATGACGGCTGGGAAGATGCCGTGAAGGTCACGAGACAGAAGGCGACAGCCTTATCGCTTCCTGCAATAATTGCCTCCAGGGCAGCGTTCTTCGCCCGCTTGCATCGTGAGGCTAGTCTGGAGGATTGGGTTAAGCGTATCATTCGGGAACGCTTGGAAATTGAAGAAGCAGCCTTTGCTGGATGCAAGAAAGAGCTGATCACGAAGAACAACCGCTAACAACAGGCTAAGAGTGGAATTATGGAAAGCGGGACATCCTATGAGCGCCTTGTCAAAAGAAAAAATTGATCCTGGCATCCTAGGGGAGCGGGCCCATTCAATTTATTTTTCCCTGCTCCTCCTTCTTTATCGCCACCCCTACACCCGTCCAGTGGTCCAACTCGACAATTTCGATGATAAGCTCGCGCACCAGGTTGAAGGCTCTTAGAATCTGATCCCTCCGAGCTGGATGGGTTTTGATTTTCCGCTAGCAAACGCTCGCCAATTCAAACCAGATGAGCGCTGGGGCCACCATTGGTGAATCCTCAAGAACTTTAGCAATTTCTTGGGCCTTGGGCTCAGCAAAAATTAGGGCACCCATGGCGGAGGCGTCAACGATTCGAACGGGTATTTCGTTCTTTCCGGATAATTTTTGCGGCCTCGGCGGGTGTCCTAAGGCCTATAGCATGCAGCTTCTCCAGAAAATCACCCGGGGTAAGCATTTTTCCCTGGGCAACGATTTTTTCCAAAATCGCAACCAGCTCCCCTTGCAGGGAACGGTGATGCTTGACTGCGCGACGCCGAATCTGTACGGCGATATGGTCGGGAACATTCTTTATGGAAAGATTGACCGGCATTGTTAGTTTCCCCCGAAGGATAAAATTTGAATCCTTTATAGCTTCATCTCAAGAAAAAGGCAAAGGTTGAATTCCAAAAGCTGGGTGGCAGTCTGATAGGTGGTTGAATTGACAACAAGGCCTCATGGGGAGTAAAATTTTTATTAGATTCTGCTCGATTCTTGAGTTCTCTTTGAACCGAGCATCCGGAACAGAAGCCACTTTTTGGTGGCCTACGGAGGTCTTACGGTGTATCCCGAAGCTCAATTATCGCTCTGGGTTCTCCTGATTGCCTTTTTTACTCTGACGGCGCTCCAGGTGCATTTTGCCGTACCGCTGGGGCAACAAGAGGAGACCGGGGGGAGAAGTCGAAGGCGATCCCGGAATCGGGGCGGGAGAGCTCGAGCCCGGAAAAAATTCGGATGAAATTATCCAGAAAATAACCTTCAAATCCCCCCAACCCCCCTTTGCGAAGGGGGGGCGAGGGAGGATTTTCATGGTTCGCGGGTGGCGAAGCCGCGATGACTAATTACAGGGGATTTAATAATGATAAGTTGGCTGGAAGGAAAGATGAGGAGAAGGGGTCCCCTCTTCTTTTTTCTGATCTTATCTTTGGGACTCTCCATTATTTTATATGGTGAAAAGGCCGCGGCGCAGAAAAGCGGGGCGCCCGGCCTGACCACGGCGATCGCGGATGTGGCCGAGAAGGCCATGCCCGCAGTCGTACACATCGAAGTGACTCAGCGCGTTGAGGTGCCATCCTCCGTGCTTCCCTTTGAAAGCGATCCCTTCTTTCGCTATTTTTTCGGCGGGCCTTCCGGGCCGCGGACTTATAAGAGGGAGATGCGCGGAATCGGTACCGGGATGATCATCGACAGCGAAGGGCACATCCTGACCAGCCACCATGTCGTCAGCGGGACCTCGAAAATTACGGCTAAAATGGCCTCCGGCGAAGAATTTGAGGCAAAAATTGTCGGCGTTGACCCCAAAACGGACCTGGCTGTGATCCAGATCAAGGCTCCCAAGATCATCCCCTACCTGACCTTTGGCGACTCGGACAAATTGCGGGTAGGAGAATGGGTGGTGGCGATCGGCCACCCTCGGGGCCTGGAACAGACCGTGACCGCGGGAATCATCAGCGCGAAGCATCGCACGGGAATCCTGGACCCATCCAGTTACCAGGACTACATGCAGACCGATGCGGCCATAAATCCGGGGAACAGCGGAGGCCCCCTTTTGAACTTAGCGGGAGAGGTCATCGGAGTCAACGCGGCCATCGTCTCCGAATCCGGAGGCTTCGAAGGGATTGGGTTTGCCATCCCGAGCAATATGGCCATGGCCATCGCCGAGGCCCTGATCAAGACGGGAAAGGTGATGCGTGGATGGCTGGGAGTCAGTGTGCAGGAATTAACCGCCCCCCTGGCCAAGAGTCTGAACTTGAAAGTGGTCAAGGGTGCCTTGGTGGCGGATGTCACGAAGGGAGGGCCGGCGGAAAAGGCCGGGATTCAGCGGGGCGATGTCATTACCAGCCTCGATGGCGCAGCGGTCGAAAGCGCCAATGATTTCAGGAACCGCATTGCCGCCAGCCGTGTAGGGAAAAGGATGGAGATTGGTCTCCGGCGCAAAGGAGAGCGGGTCTCAGCTCAGGCGGTGGTCGCGGTTTACAACCCTTCACCCAGTGTGGTCGCCGTGGAGTTAAGTAATAAATTGGGGGTGGAGGTCAAGGAAATCTCAGTCATGGAAGCCCGGCGTATGCGGCTGGATTCCCGAGAAGGCGTGATCCTGACCAAGGTGGACCCTCGTGGGCCGGCGGGACGAGCCGGCCTGGAGCCGGGGGACGTGATCTTCCAGGTCAACAATCAAGCGGTGCGGGGGCTCAAGGATTACAATCGCATTCTTGAACAAGTCCAGAGGGACGAGGAAGCCTTATTGCTAGTTCGGGATACTCAAACCGGAGAAGTAGGATACTTAACTTTGGTGGTCCAATGAATGAAGAAGAAAAACTGGACGAAATTCCCGAAGCCTCTGAGTTTTTGTCCTTCAAATTAGATAAAAAGAGGGTGCCGGAAAGTTCGGAAGCCCTCGAGGTCTTTGATCCTTTAAAGAAGTACCTCGTGGAGATCCGGAAGTTCCCTCTCCTCTCGCGCGAAGAGGAGATGGAGTTAGGCCGGCGTTGGCGGGATCAGAAGGACCGGATGGCGGCGTACCGCTTAGTTGTTTCCAACTTGAGGCTGGTGGTGAAAATTGCTTTCGAATACCAGAGGGCGTACGCCAATTTGCTGGATTTGATCCAGGAGGGCAACCTGGGGCTGATGCAGGCCGTAAAGAAATTCGACCCCTACCGGTATGTGAAGCTGTCATCGTACGCTTCCTGGTGGATCCGGGCCTATATTTTGAAGTTCATCATCGATAACTGGAGCCTGGTCAAGATTGGGACCACCCAGGCACAGCGAAAGCTTTTTTTCCGCCTGAGAAAGGAAAAAGGGCGGCTGGAAGCCATGGGAATCGACCCGGGGCCCAAGCTTTTGGCCGGGGCCCTGGATGTACGCAAGGAAGAAGTAACCCAGATGGAACAGCGCCTTGAGGGAAGAGACCTTTCTCTCAACGCCCCATTGCAGGAGGATACGCGCCAGACCTATCTGGATATGCTGCCGGCTGGAGATCCGCTGGAAGAGCGGGTTGCCGATATCCAATTCAAAGAAGCTTTCAACCAAAAGATCGAAGAATTTTCCCTCACTTTGAACGGTAAAGAGGGTTTCCTGCTAAAAAATAGGCTCTTGGCGGAGAACCCCCTCACCTTACAGTCCGCCGGTGACCAATTACAAATTTCCCGGGAAAGGGCCCGACAGATCGAAAAGAGAGTCCTGGAAAAACTGAAGGTCTTTTTGAAAAAGCAGTTTCCTGACATTGGCGAATTTCAAATTGCCCCCAAGAAAACGGGGGCCAGGAGAAAGGGACCAAAGAACCCCTGATTAAGAATTTTTGATTGCGGACCTCCGCCCTTCACCCCGGTCAGCGTCCACAACCGAACTGGAATCAATCCTGGAGAAGAGCGAAAAGTGATCAAGAGCCGGCCTTCGGAGGCTTGACAACTCCTGGGGGAATGCTTAGTTTTTTTGTGGTTGTTAAAAAAACAAAAGGGAGGGGATTCATATGGCAGTAATTCGGTGGGATCCGTTTCGAGAGATGTCTTCTTTGCAGGAACGCATGAATCGCCTTTTTTCTGATTTTCGTGTACGGGCACCTTTGGGAGAGGAGGAGATCACCCAGGGAGCCTGGGTTCCGCCCGTGGACATTTATGAGACTTCGGAATCGATCGTGCTTGAGGCGGAACTTCCGGGACTCACCAAAGACAACATCGTCGTCGAGGTGAAAGACAGTACCCTCACCCTGAAGGGAGATAAGAGATTCGAGAGAGAAGTAAAAGAAGAGAATTACCACCGGGTGGAACGCTCTTATGGCGGCTTCCAGCGGGCCTTTACCCTTCCCAGCACGGTCCAGCAAGACAAAGTAAAGGCCAAGTTCAGAGACGGAATTCTGGAAATCACGATCCCCAAGGCGGAAGAAGCCAAACCCAAGCAGATCAAAGTGGATATCGGCTGAAAAATTTCCCAGGGGGGGCAAAGGCCCCCTTTTTTAGGCCTGATGATCGTATCCTAAACAGGCCATTCCACAAAGGGCCTGCTGAAATCCATCTGGCGAGGAATCATTTGATATTTTGTTAATGAGAGAGGATGAAAGATGCGCTTTGACAAACTTACCCTGAAGGCCCAAGAGGCCTTGCAAGAAGCCCAGGCTCTTGCCGAGAAGCATGAGCACCAACAGGTCGAGCCTGAGCACCTCCTGGTGGCTTTGCTCCAGCAGAGCGAAGGATTCGTCCCTCAGGTATTTCAAAAATTAGGGGTATCCTTGCCCAGCCTCTTATCCCAGCTGGAGGAGGGACTGAAGGCGATCCCCAAGGTTTACGGCGCCGGAGCGGGGCAAGTTTACATGTCTCCCCGGTTGAAAAAAGTCCTGGATGGTTCTTTCCTGGAATCGGACCGGTTGAAGGATACCTATGTGAGCACCGAGCATATGCTCCTGGCCATCACCGAGGAGCAGGAAGGAGCGGGAGCCAAAATCTTGGCCAGCCTGGGGGTCCGCAAAGACGAGATCTACAAGGTGCTCGCGGCCCTTCGTGGTTCTCAAAGGGTGACCGACCAGAATCCGGAAGAAAAATACCAGGCCTTGGCCAGGTACACCCGAGATCTGACCGACCTTGCCCGGAAGGGGAAGCTGGACCCGGTGATCGGGCGAGACGATGAAATTCGCCGGGTTTTGCAGGTTCTTTCCCGCCGGACAAAGAATAACCCGGTACTGATCGGGGAGCCCGGAGTCGGAAAAACGGCGATCGTCGAAGGCTTGGCCCAGCGCATCGTCAACGGGGACGTGCCGGAGACCCTGAAGAACAAACGCCTGGTGGCCTTGGACCTGGGGGCGCTTATTGCGGGGACCAAATACCGGGGGGAGTTCGAGGACCGGCTGAAAGCCCTGCTCAAGGAGATCACCGAAGCTGGAGGAGAGGTCATCCTTTTCATCGATGAATTACACACTCTGGTGGGAGCCGGGGCAGCGGAAGGGGCCATGGACGCCTCGAATATGTTAAAACCGGCTCTGGCCCGGGGAGAGCTGCGGTGTGTGGGGGCCACGACCATTAACGAGTACCGCAAGCACGTTGAAAAAGACGCGGCTCTGGAAAGGAGGTTTCAACCGGTGATGGTCGCTGAGCCGACGGTGGAAGATACCATTGCCATCCTCCGGGGGCTCAAGGAACGATATGAAGTCCATCATGGAGTGCGCATCCAAGATGCGGCGATCATGGCGGCGGCCACGCTTTCTCACCGCTACATCACCGACCGCTTCTTGCCGGATAAAGCCATCGACCTGATCGATGAGGCCGCTTCCCGGTTGCGGATTGAAATCGATAGCATGCCCGTGGAAGTGGATGAAGTGGGACGGAAGATCACCCAACTGGAGATTGAGCGGCAGGCGCTCCTCAAAGAGAAGGATCGGACCTCCCGGGATCGTTTAGAAAAGATCGAAAAAGAGTTGAGCGAACTCAAGGTCTCCGCGGAATCCATGAAAACCCATTGGCAAAAAGAGAAAGAGGCGATCCAAAAGATCCGCATCCTGAAAGAGCAGATCGATGAAGCCAAACGGGCGGAACAGCAGGCAGAGCGGGAAGGCGATTTGGCAAAGGTTGCGGAGATCCGGTATGGAAAGATCGGGGAGCTGCAGAAGAGGCTGGAAGGAGAAAATCAGGCCCTGGCCGCCTTGCAGAAGGACCGGAAGATGCTGAAGGAGGAGGTGGAAGCCGAGGACGTCGCCGAGGTGGTGGCCAAATGGACGGGCATCCCGGTGGCCAAAATGATGGAGGGAGAAGTCG
>Ga0315282_10003037_pt1 | contig 30331 bp, 34 predicted proteins | sample YL17G07_20_MG_FD_203693 | JGI IMG/M metagenome (GOLD analysis project Ga0315282, IMG submission 203693) | Sediment microbial communities from Yellowstone Lake, YNP, Wyoming, USA - YL17G07_20 | ecosystem: Environmental > Aquatic > Freshwater > Lake > Sediment | place: USA: Wyoming | collected... | reverse complement strand
ATTACAGGGCGGCGTTGGTGAATTAGTTTGTTGTGACGAACCAATGAAGCTTTTGAAAGAAAACTCAGTTGACGCATCCAAGGAGAAACACGTTCCTGTGTTAGAATCCGTAGAGAATGGCATCAAAATTCTGCATTGACGCTAAAGATGTTATAGCCCGTGCTTATTGCAATTTGCATGGTCTTTGGAAAAGTTGATCTATTATTAAGTGGTGGAAGTAAGCATGATTTGCTATCCACCACAAAAATCTGCCATGGAAAGATGGACAGGTTTTATTTTTTTTCTAAATGAAAAAAGAAGCTATATTTACCCAGCTACACTACTGCAGGACCTGTTCCACATCCAATTATCACCACACCCGAACCTGTTACACATAGATTTTTAGGATTGGTACCACCGAGACATGATGCTCCAGCTATCGCTCCAGCAACGCAATCATTACCCGCTGCACTTCCGGGATAGCACTGCGCAATTACTACAGCGATACCTGTGGTGCACTGACCCTGTGTAGCTTCGCGATTCATTGGTACTAATTCTGGATGTACAAATTTCAACTTTTTCATTTGTATCACCACCTTTTCGAGAACTTCAAAAGTTGATCATTAGAGTCCAGTGTTCTTGAGAGAAAAATTTAATAGTAAGAGTATAGTTTGAGGGAAGCTTGTGAAACTATATACTTGCTACCTTTGGCAACAATGATACAATAAATAGTTCTATTATAACAAATTCTATCGAAATAGTCGATATTAAAATATCATTGATTTATCAATATTATTTTAAGCCTAATATTCTATAACCAGACTTTTTTCGTTGAGTCTTTATTGATAATATGTTAAAATCTCCTATGTAGTAAAGAAATATCTAAACTAAGTTATATTAAGAAGTTTAAAACCCTAATTTTGGAAGTCTGAAGCCTTCCACTACAAAGGAGTTTGATCATGGTTAAATGCGCGCTCATCAGCGGTAAGGGCATGGGTATCATGCACGGGAAAAACTTTAATAACCATCCTGATGCTAAGGTTGTTGCTGTATGCGATATGGACCCTAGCTTGCTTGAAAATGCAAAAAAGGAGTTCCCCGGAGTACCGGGATATTCAACTCTTGAAGACCTTCTTGCTAATTGTGATGCAGAATTGATGCTTCTTATTGTTAATGAAACTAGACGTATACCGCCATTAAGACAGCTTATTGCGGCAGGTCGTAACGTATTCACAGAAAAACCCCTTTGCGGGTTAGAAGGACAGTATCGAGTCAGAGAAGAAGACGCCGCAATCGCTGCACCTGCGATAAAGGAATGGCGTGCTTCCAGTGTGAAGTTTGGTATTGACTTTAATTATCGTTTTATGGCTCATTTCCGTAAATTACACGAGGACGTAACCGAAGGTCGTTTGGGCAAAATTAGCATGGTAAGAGCCAGAGCGCATTTCAACTGCTGGTCTCATGTTATTGATCAGGTTCTCTGGTCAATGGGATTGCCTGAATGGGTAAGAGTATTGGGACATCCAAGTGAACCGGGCGGTTGGCAGCGTATGATCCAAATGAAATGGGCAAATGGTGTTATTGGATCACTTGATGGATCAAATACCTGGGGTTGGGATGAGCATCCTCTCCGTGTAAAAATTGTGGGGGATAAATCTCACGCAGAAGCCAGAGGACTTGATGGTTGGTATCGTCGTTGTCAGGCAAATACGTGGCCAGATACAGTAGAGGAATTGTGGACAGTTGAATCTGGAAAAAGTGAGATGAGTGATTCATTCCCACGAATGGCTGATGGGGTTATTAAGGCTGTTCAGGGAAATAAATCATTCCCGGCAGATGGTGAAGCGGCATGGAATGAAATTCTATTTGAAGCGGCTGTACATCGCTCCGCAGTTAATGACGGCGCAAAAGTGATGATCGCTGACGTTGAAAAGAACGCTATGAAAGGTTAATGCCTTATATGGAGTGCTGAAGCCTGTTTCAGCAGTGCGTAGGTTTATCTACGCACTCCACATCAAAAATTGTCATTGACATAACAAACAATTGGAATAATTGATGAAATTAAGAATTTATATTGACACTTCAGTGATCGGTGGATGTTTGGATGATGAATTCAAAGACGCTTCAATGCAATTGATTAACAAATCCAGAGATGGACAGATCATATTGGTAATATCCGATCTAACTGAACTTGAGTTGACAGACGCACCACAGGAAATTCAAGATATATTCGACGAGATACCAGAGGAGTGTATAGAAAATGCGGAACTATCACAAGAAGCATTGAGTCTTGTGGGTAAGTATATCTCTGAAGGAGTAATATCTGAGAGCAAATTGGCGGATGCAGAACATATAGCTATTGCAGCAATAAACCGTGTAGATGTATTGGTAAGCTGGAATTTTCACCATATTGTAAACTTAAAAAGGATTCGTGGATATAACTCGGTCAATCTCAGATACGGGTATCCATTATTAGAGATTAGAAGCCCGGACGAGGTATTAGATTATGAGAACTGAAAAAAAATTTGATTCAGTGAAAATGATGCGAGAGATCAGGAATAAGTTAAGTAAGGAACTTGTTAATATGAGCTATGAAGAGCAAAGGAAGTATATAAAAGAAAGGATCAAAAATAAGACTAAAAAAACGCAACACATTACTGTCTAATTGGAGTATATAAAATGAAAACAATATTTATACTTACGATTATTTTTATGCTAACATTTCCAATCATGGTATTTTCACAACAGAAGGAGACGAAAATGCTAAAAGAAGATATTATAAAGACAACTAAAGGGGATTTGAAAATTACTCTCATAGGTCATGCAACATTGATGTTTAGTTTCGGAGATAAGGTAATTCACGTTGATCCATGGTCTCAGTTGGCTGATTATAGCAAATTGCCAAAAGCTGATATTATACTTGTGACGCATGAGCATCAGGATCATCTTGATCCGTCAGCAATTAAAGCTATTAGCACTAATAAAACTATAGTAATCCTTACAGAAAAATGTTCGCAGAAAGTCAAGGGTACGATAATGAAGAATGGTGACGTTAAAACTGTCGAAGGTTTAAAGATCGAGGCAGTTCCGGCGTATAACATCGTAAACAAAAGACCAGACGGTAATCCATATCACCCCAAGGGCGATGGTAATGGTTACATAATTACCTTTGGAGATAAAAGGGTTTATGTGGCTGGCGATACTGAAAACACTCCAGAGATGAAGGCGCTTAAGAACATAGACGTTGCCTTTTTGCCCATGAATCTACCTTATACAATGACTCCCGAAATGGTTGCAGATGCGGTGAAAACATTCAAGCCAAAAATACTCTACCCTTATCATTTTGGTAAAACTGATACTTCTCAGCTTACAAAGCTTTTAGCTAACGAGAAAGGTATTGAAGTACGCATACGTGATATGGAGTAGTTTATCTCTGAGTGCGAAAATTGACGGTATTAAAACATTGTCAACTGACCCTCGCTTCGGGGAACGAAAACCGCACAGGGGATAATCATCTCCTGAACCGATATTCCACCATGCGCATATCGTACAGCACGACCGGATTCCTGCTCTTTTGCAGAAGTGATATACCTCCCTGATTTAGCAAACCCATATTTCAATATGCCTGATTCTGACGGCATTTTGGCATTTTCTGTGCTAAAGAATACGAAATCAGCAGACGTGATGTTATTCGGATTTGTAAAGCTTTTTAACCCTATGTATCTCCTGTGAGGGTCTGCTTGATTTCTATCGGGTGCAACTATACCCCTTCCTGCCAATTCTACAAAACCATGATCAGACAGAATGAAAACCAGTGAATCTGGTGGAATCTTTTCCAGATAGGGTTGGATCGTGTTGTCAAAGTTAATTTGAACTTCCTCGTATAGAGTGACTAGATTCTGTGTCGTAATATGGATTTTTAAGTCAATCAGCGAAAAAACTACCGCCTTGATCTGTACCTTCTCATCAAGGAATCTGAGCATATTATCCCTTTGACCGGGTGATTCCCCTGATGTCTGTATTTGTGCAACTTGTAAAGGCCTTAAAGCTGATTCCAGTAACTCACTTTCGTTATCTGAATGAAAATCTCTTGGGAATTTACCTGCAAATATAGAGTTTCGTGACCATTCCGTTGTACTGGGAAGAATGGATACCATCGGTATAATATCCTCCATCGCCAGCTTTCCTTGAAATGTCTTTAATATACTCGGCTTCAGTAGTTCCCATTCGTCCCATCTCATACCGTCGAAGATGATTATGTAGGCTGATTGGTCGCTACTTTTTATATATTTGTCAAACAAAGGTCGAAAAATCTTAGGGATAAAATCTGTCATCATTATCGGTCTGGTTTTTTCTATTTCCATGACCCAGAGCGAGTAATGCTTTTGGATAAGGTCTGAAAAGCTTTCACTGAATCCCGTCATTATCTGTCTTACGTCATCAACCATCTTTTGAATTAATGCTGACGATAGAAGATCGCACTTGAAGTTCAGCGTTTCTATCCTGTCACGTATCAATTCTATGCGTGAAATATATTTTGGGTATATTTCTTGTATCCAAAGATTTATATCATCCCTTCGCTCTCTGGAATGCCACCAGTCCTTCTTCTTTATCTCACTTATGAGATTTAAAAATTCACAAAGGAACGAAAACTCGTCGAAGGTATCCCTGATACGCACATAACCAGAGTCATCTTGCAGAAATAGATGCCTTGTAGTTATGTTTTTTAGGATTGCATCTCTCAACTGCGGAGTTACAGCGATTGATGTGGACGAGGATATCATAGCTCTAGCAACGGTACGAAGGGCTTCTTTCAGTGGAATACAGAAACATCTTTCTTTCGATGCGTATTCCCCTGCCTTTGTGATGTTACCACCGCTGACCCCAAGCCATCCTCTGAATAGGCGCATCTTCTCTTCGTCCTGATTTAGCCATTCCTCGACTACTTTGATCTGATTCAAGACACGACCCGGATCACGCTCTATTAACTGCTCACATATCTCCTCTGCCCTTTCCAATGGAATTTCACCGTATTTTTGCCATATTTCGTGTCCAAGTATACGGGGTAGCAATAACTCGTAGTTTTCGCTGTGCTGAGACAATGAATGAGAAAGCCAGAGAAATTTTGCAAGGTCTTCATCGGTGCCGATCTTTGCCATCAACGGGATCGCTTCGTGTACCTTTTGCTCTAAGAAACCTACCAACTGCGGATATTTATTGCGAAGGTTAGCGATCTTTTCATCTTTATCAAGTTTCCTTTGCAGTTCGATGGCTTCGGTAGGTAAAAGCGGTTTTAAAAGGTCAATATTCAGTATGGCGGATAGAATGACAGCGTTAGATTCCGTTGAGGATATACGCCCTTGCAGTGGTTCCCTAAATTTACGCAGTTTATCAAGGTTATCCCAAAAATCCGAATTCTGTAACTGGTTCACGTTATCAAGCCAGTTATATCCGTTCTGTGAGAATTCAAGCAGTACCTGAGGTGTTATTTCAATTCGGCTACTTCGTGCTATGTAATCAGAGATAATCAGGTTTTCGTCTTCGTCCTTCGATGATATTATGCAAAACCTATCATTCTTCATATTGTCTTTATATTCTTCAAGCATATCTCTGATTTGAAGATCATTTTCATAAGGAATTATCTTGAAATCCCGATCTAATACATTGAGAATGCCGTTGGCAGGCAATATTTGAGAGGGATCCAGTAGTACAATCATATTGCGTGGTGATGGCGACTTAAATGCTATGTAAGACTGGATCAAGTTTATATCCATAATTATGCTCTAAATATGTCAATACGTCCTGCGTTTCCTAGAGCGTAAAGCATCGCTTCAGTTGCTTGAAAAAGCCCAAGCGAACCATGCCTACATTCGTCTTCACAGAACCTCTTAACACTATCGGGACGACACCATTTGCCGACTAAAGCGAAAGGCACAGGATGCCAGCTATGCCCTTTATATGTCGCAGGAGTAGAGTGATCCCCTGCAATCACTATAACATCAGGTGAAAGCTCCTCCAACCTTGGTATTTGCTTATCAAGATCCTCGATCGCTCTCACTTTCTCGTCAAAGTTGCCATCTTCACCAGCACTATCCGGACCTTTAACGTGGAAGAATATAAAGTCATAGTTGTGAAAGATTTCTTCTAGCCTATCAAACTCACCTTCCAGATCATGCCCTGTATAGAGTACATCCATACCGACGATCCTTGCTATACCTCGATAGTCTGGGTATGAGGCAATTACTCCGATATTATCAAGTCCATATAATTGTTGCATGGGCGGTAGTTGGGGTCGGTTAGCATATCCTCTAGTCAAGATACCGAGGTGCTGTCCGTTTGGCATTTCCACGATGTCTCTTGCTTCTTTGTGTAGAATATCGTTAGCTTCACGTATAAAAGTATTGGCAACGCTGGCGGAATATTTTGATCTGGGTTTAGTAGCAACAACGCGATGCGGGAATACACCTTCGCCTGTAGCCTGCGGGTCTGAGTCTGACAGGTCAGGATGCAAACCCTCACCTCTGAAAATCACAACAGAACGATAATCCTGAACTGTTTCGATAATAATTTCTACATCGGCTATTTTGATTTTGCGGAGTAGTCTGCAAAGTTCTACATTTTTTTCAGTAGGAAGGCGCCCTGCTCTGCGGTCAATAACTGCCCCTGAAGAATTGAATCCGGCGAAATTGACACGCACAGCTATATCATCTTCTTCCATATCTAGACCGACCCCGTAAGCGGCGATTGCACCTCGCCCTACGTCATAAGTAAATGGATTATATCCAAACAATGCAATGTGCGCCACACCGCTACCCGGTGAAACACCCGGCGCAATTGGGATACTCATTCCCGTTACACCCTTCGATGCCAATCGGTCAAGGTTAGGTGTATTAGCTGTTTCAAGTTCAGTCAGTCCGGTCTTTGGCAATGGAAGACCGCCGACTCCGTCAATTACAAACAATATTATCTTGGAACCATTGTTCTTGAATTCCAAGTGTGGTGCGATCTCAGAACTTATCATATATTACCTCCGTTAGACAATTTGCATATTATTTTAGCTCTGGTATCTTTTCCAGTTCTTTTATGAGTTCTGGAAGATTGATTTCTACGGTATCCCAAAGTATATTCAAATTTATCTTATAATAAGCATGTACCAATATATTTCTCATCCTGATTATTTTATCCCATTCAATCTGTAGCAATTGATTACGTGTCTCTTGTGAAATTTTTGATGCGGCTTCGCCTACGATTTCAACTTCCTTCATCAATGCTACAGTCAACATCCTGTCATAAAGAAGATCAAATTTTGTACGTCCTTTAGTAAATAGTCTTGCCTCTCTTGCCGCATCAAGTATATGCTGTAATCGTATAATATCATCCTCGTTCATATAAAACCTCTGCTTGGGTCAATACTTTATCTCGGAAGTAATCACTAAGATCATCAGGCGTACTCAAATCTACTTCTCGACCTATCATTTTTGAAAGCTCTATTTCGATTCCTGCAATTTCCATTAGACCTATTGGAACGCTATAATCAAAGTCTACTAAAATGTCAACATCGCTATCTGGACGAAAACTATCTCGTAGGACTGATCCGAAGAATGCAAATTTTTTGATATGGTATTTCTGGCAGAATTCTGTAATCTGTTCCTTTGTAAGATTAACTCGTTCCGGTTTCATGTATTACGCACCCCTTCTATAGTTTTACCTCTGGGCGTGTTTTGCGTTTTCTTTGTTCATATATTTCATCTAGGAATTTTTCATCCAACAAATCTTTCCAACCTCCAGCAGAGGAAAGAAATCTTTTTTCTCTTTCATCTTCAGACATGAATTTGTGACTTTCGATTGTGATATTGACTTCTGAACCATCTTCAAGATCGACTTTTTCGAGAGGTTCAAAGATACCGTGTTTATATTTGGCTTTAATTGTTTTCAGCATGTCTTTGACTCCTTTTAATCTGCAATATCAAATCAATTTTATAGATTTATCTCTCGAATCCGATGCCATCAACAGACACTTCCCCCGGATGATCCTGCTTTCCAGATATTTTGAATTTTATAGGCAAAAACTGTTCTGCTACTTGAATATTTGTCAGTAGGTGAAGTGATATTTTTGACGTTGTGAAACAGGAGTGTCCTTTAGCCAAAGCCATTAAAGGCACAAGCTGATCCGCAAGATGATGTTCCACAGTTTTATGTGATTGAATAAAGTCTATACAATCTTTACAGGCTTCTTCCGCTACATCCTCAGCCCTTTTACCTTTTGCACCCAATGACGAGAATCCAGCATAACTATTTTCAAACTCAATCGTTATAAGCACAGCGGTTCCTGGTCCTCGTGACGGCGCATCAATTATGTCAAACGTTGCTTTTAGATTTTCGGATTTTAATATATTTAATGCCTGTTCCTGCTGTCTTTGAGCAATTGTAATAGGCAAATTGGATATTGCAGATATTCCTTTTATACTTTTGAGATTTCCACGCTGAAACAAATCTATACTTTGCAGTTTAGCTGGATATATATCAACTTCCACTTGTCCTCCGCCTTTTGGATACCAACCCCACGTTTTTAGCTGAATGTCTGCTTTAGCTCCCATTTTCTCAGCAATAGGAAAATACACCATCTGTAAATAATGAGTCGGCGGACTCCAGGGGACGTGTGTTCCCCCAAAAAGCGTTACCTTTGACATCTTGCCAGCAAAAGCCAATGGTAAAAATATAGCCTGTAAAACAAGTGATACGGAACCAGCGCTTGATTTAACATCCGAAACATCGAATCTATAATTCCCCGGATTAATTGATTTTGGTATAAATAAAATCTCTTGAGAACCAAGGGAATCGCCTTCAACTATTGCATTGGTTATTTTTACCAGAGCATTTACGCAAGTCAAATGCTGTGCCTGCAAACCCGGTTTACTTCTTCCTGTTCTTATTTTACTAATTCTGATCGGTTTACCAAGTAAAGCAGACATTACAAGGCTTGTACGTAGTATCTGTCCTCCACCTTCGCCAGCAGACCCATCAATATCCAGATACATTTTATGCTCCTTTATCTTATAAATGAATATTTATTGTTGAATTATAACACCATGTCAGTTTAAAATCAACATCTGAAATGCTTATCTTAGATTTTACGTTGACAAAAATCCATACAACATTTATAATAATAACCTGATACTTTGTTTTTAGTTACTAGCTGTAAAACTTGTTATTTATGCTTCATACAACAAAAATACAGAAGGCTAAAAACTTGATACAAATAGTTTTTAGGGTTTGTAAAATAGGTAAGGTTGTATTAACAACTGAAAAGGGAGAATTGAATGTATAAGATTAGTAAATGGAAACTTATCCTGATTATACTGATATTCATATTTACTGGTCTATACTTACTGCCATCAATACCGAGTTTATATGGCAGGATGTATGGCTACTTTGATATATGGATGCAGGGAAGGATCCCCCCACCCGATGTCCAGAGCGATAAGGATGGAGAATTTATCAATCTAATAATACCAAGTAATAATCTCCCAAAAGGTATGAATTTCATGAAAGCCTCACAGGCTTTGAAAGATCAGCTTACAAGAAGATTAGTAAAATTGGGATATAATGCAAAAGATTTTAACTTTGAAGATGGAACTGGGGATCAGATTCGTCTCAGGTTTAAATATATAAAAACTCGTGAGGAACTGGAAGGCTTGATAAATAATCTTCAGCTTTATGGAAAGCTACCATTATCAATAAGACCAATATTTCCTGATAACCCTATCAAACAAGGGTTAGATTTAAAGGGTGGTATGCACGTTGTGCTAGAGTTAGACATGAATAAAGCTATTGATGTTTATCTCGGTGGTCAGGCAAAGGATTTGATTATCAGTAGTCTTAAGCGCGATAAGATTTTTGCCAAATCAGTTGTAAAAGCAATGGAGAAAGTTGGTGACACAACACTTGTTGTCAGGCCTTATGTCGAAGAAGGATCAAACGTCGATCCTGCACAAAACCTGATAAACACAAGACAAAAGCTAGTCAGTCTTGGATTCAGTGAGGCAAACATACAAGATACCTCGAAAGAAGGTCCCGAACTTACAATCAATATGGGAGCCGCAAGAGATATCAGTGATTTAGAAAAATCATTATTTGGCGGTAGTCCTCCGTTGATAGTGACTGTAACGGTGCCTGAAAGATTTCAAGGCGCTGATAGAGATGAATATATAAAGACAGCAGAGGAAACACTTGGCAAACTTGAATATTTTGATAAGCCAAAACGAATGGCTCCTTTGCGTTCTAAGGATAACACCGTAATATATTCTCTGCAATTAAGTTCGGCAAGTGCTGATAAACTTGCTAAAGATAATATAGATACAGTTATGAAATCTCTGGAAAATAGAATCAACAAATTTGGTGTTGCAGAATCTACAATAAGACGGGTTAGCGGTCGTCCAAGAATACTCATAGAGATCCCCGAAGAACAGAATCCGACTCAAACATTGGCAGCTATTAAAAGCCCGGGTGTTCTGCAATTCAAGCTTGTGAAAACAAATCCTACATCTGGTGGTCCATGGCATGGCGCCGCTGGCACAACTGAACCTTTGCCAAACCAGCTTCCGGTAGGTTCAGAGCTTAGACGGGACGTAGATGGGAACTGGTACGTGCTTGAGCCTGATGTATTCATGACAGGATCAGACCTGAAAAGCAATTCCGCTCAGGTTACAAGGGGTGAATTTGGTTCTCCCGAAGTTATAATGTATCTAACTTCCGAAGGACAACGCAAATTTACTGAATTTACTGGAGCGCACGTAGATGAGCTAACAGCAATATTGCTTGATGATGTCATTCAATCTGCACCTAGGATCAACGAAAAGATATCATCACCAAGCGCTAGAATTTCAGGTTCATTCACAGAAGATGAAGCAAACTATCTGGCAAAGATACTCAGGGCTGGGGCGTTCCCCGCACCGATGAAGGTTGCAGAGGAGCGTACAGTTGGTCCCACATTGGGGGCAGAATCCATATACAGAGGTGAACTTGCATTTGCTCTTGGACTGGGATTTGTAGTTGCGTTTATGCTATTCTATTATAGATGGTCTGGATCAATATCAATACTTGCATTGATATTCCAGGTACAGATCATTCTGGGTGTATTGGCTGGTTTCAGAGCTACTCTTACATTGCCGGGTATTGCAGGTTTAATCCTGACAATAGGTATGTCTGTTGATGCCAACGTTCTTATATTTGAAAGAATCAGAGAAGAATTAAGAACAGGAAAGACGGTACGTTCAGCAATAGATACCGGGTATCATAAAGCATTCTCTGCAATATTTGACTCCAATGCGACCACAATCATCACTGGTTTAATTCTATATGAATTTGGTACAGGTCCAATAAAAGGATTTGCGGTGACTATGACCATCGGTCTTATGGCAAACCTGTTTACTGCTATTGTTGTCACCAGAGAAATCTATAACTGGACATATTATCGCAGACGAAAACTTGAATCATTAAGCATATAATATTATTGTAGAGATACGGCATGCCATATCTCTACTTATATCAAGTTAGACATTATTATGGAGGCAGTCAAGTGAGTCAATATAGGATATTGAAAGAAACAAATATCAATTTTTTAGGTGTGCGCTATTATGCTTTTGCGTTGTCTGGAATAATCATAATAGCAGGATTGATATCTCTTATAATAAAAGGTGGACCAACCTGGGGAGTTGACTTCCAGGGAGGTGTTGTCGTACAGGCAAAGTTTGACAGAGTTGTGACTACCGATGAAGTTCGCTCAGTTATTGAATCAGCAGGGATATCTGATGTTTCTGTTCAACATGGGCAGACAAAAGATGAAGCTATCATATCCACACCTGAAACTCAACAGATCGGCGATAGAGAAACTAGCGACGTTATGAAAGAAGCGCTTATAAAAAGTAAAGCATGGACAATAGATGAAAAATCCATTAACGTTGATAAAGTCAGTGCAAGTGTCGGAAAAGACCTTATAGCTGGTGCTATCAAATCAGTATCACTTGGTCTATTACTGATTATGATTTACGTTGCAATACGCTTTGAGTTCCGTTTCGGCCTTGGTGCGTTAATGTCATTGTTTCACGACGTGCTTGTAACACTTGCGTTCTTCTCGCTTATGAATGAGCCGATAGACTTGTCAGCAGTTGCGGCATTTCTTACAATAATCGGATTCTCAATCAATGATACTATCGTCATCTTTGACCGGGTTAGAGAAAACACAAAACTACTAAAAGGAAAAACCTTTGATGAGCTATTAAATATAAGCATAAACCAGACTTTAAGCAGAACAATAATCACAACAGGAACTGCGCTCTTGACTGTTCTTGCAATATTTGTTATTGCCAAAGTTGGTACATTGCATATATTGTCACTGGCGTTGCTTATCGGGTTCATATCAGGAGTTTATTCGACCCTATACATAGCAAGTCCTGTTGCCCGTGCGTGGCATTATAGCGTCATACCCAAAAGGTTCAGAAAAGCAGAAAGCCGAACACGAACATAAATCAGCTATCGGTTAATCTGAAATCACAAATTTTTACTGGTAACAGATGGCTCTAATGAGATTCCTGAAAAGAAATAAAAAAAAGTATGAGGATAATCATCAGTCAAGAGACATCATGTCTGTTTGGGCGAGTGCTCTTGCCCATGAAATAAAAAATCCTCTTAATACCATGCGGATAAATCTTCAATTATTAGAAGAAGAATGGGATAAATCTGATGAATCCTCCAGAATTAAAGCTCATAAAAGATTAGGAATACTAAATAAAGAAATTGACAGACTAGAAGAAATACTAAGCGATTTCTTACGATTTGCTCGACTTTCGCATCCCGCTTTTGAAATAAAAAACATCGCTGTATTGGTTAACGAACTTCTTGATTTTACTGAACCTGAAGCACAACAGCTAAATATCGCAATAAAAAGGGATATAAATCCTGACCTTCCAGAAATATATATAGATAGTGGTCAGATAAAACAGGCATTACTAAACGTAATTTTGAATGCCTACCAGTCTATGCCGTCTGGAGGGGAGTTAAATATAAAAGTCTATAGGACAGACTCCCACATATCAATAGACATCACTGACACGGGTGAAGGTATCCCACAAGATAGAATTGGTAAATTATTTAACCTTTTTTATTCAACCAAAGAGAATGGAACAGGTTTGGGTTTATCTATAACCAAACGCATCATAGATATGCACAAAGGTGAAATTAAAGTACAAAGCGAGGAAGGCAAAGGATCAACTTTCTCGATTATACTACCTTCCCATCATAACATTTCTACATCCTGACATAGTATTAATATGGAAAATGTTTTAATAATAGACGATGACAAATCAACTCTTGAGGCCATGTCTGACGCTTTAGATTCGCAAGGATACGAAGTGATTAGTAAATCAAGTGGAAAAGAAGCGCTAACAGCAATGAAAGAGAAAAGATTTGATGTTGTTCTGACAGATCTAAAAATGCCTGACGTTGATGGAATGGATATACTAAAAGCCGCTAAAGATATGGATCCTTATGCTCAAGTAATAATGATCACAGCACATGGCTCTGTTGACACTGCTGTAGAAGCTATGCGTGCTGGTGCTGTTGATTTTATTGAAAAACCTGTCAAAAGTCTGGTTGAGTTACGCAGTAAGATAAGAAAAGCTATTGATAGACAGATGCAAAGCCTAAGAGAACAAAACAATATCCTTCAGAACCAAAATATGGTTCTACAATATCAAAATACTTCTCTTCAGCATCAGATCAATGAAAAATTTGGTTTTTCTACTATAATTGGAAACTCCAAACCGATGCACGAAATATTCAGTCAGTTAATGTTGATAGCCCCATCAAAAGCAAACGTTTTAATATGTGGGGAGACGGGTACTGGTAAGGAATTAATAGCCCATGCGATACATGCTAATAGTTCTCGAAAAGATAAGCCTTTTATTCCAATAAATTGTGCCGCAATTAGCAGTAGCTTATTAGAAAGTGAGTTATTTGGTCATGAGAGAGGTGCATTTACTGGGGCAATAAAACAGAGGCAAGGCGCTTTTGAGCTTGCTAATGAAGGTACACTACTCCTAGATGAAGTAAGCGAGATGAGCATAGAAACTCAGGCCAAATTTCTAAGAGTCGTGGAGGACCAGCAATTTATGCGTCTTGGTGGATCATCAAAGATTACCGTTGATGTTAGGATAATATCATCAACTAACAGAGACTTAGAAAAGGAAGTTGAATCAGGTAGATTCCGTGAGGATTTATATTATCGCTTAAAGGTTGTGACAATTAATATACCACCTTTGAGAGAAAGAAAAGAGGATATACCAATCCTGGTAAATACCTTTTTAGGAGAATTCAGCGAAAAAAACAATAAAAACGTGGAAAGTATAAACATAGAAGCTTTAGACAAACTGGTAAACTATGATTGGCCCGGAAATGTTAGAGAACTTAGAAATTGCTTAGAGAGTATGGTTGTTATGTCTCGTTCAACAAATTTAGAAGTAAACGACCTACCATTAAACATACGTGAAATTTCGTTATCATCTGCACAGCCTATTAAGCAATCAGGTATGTCAATTGACGAGATAGAGAGAGAAGCAATCAAGAAGGCTTTAGAATCTACTGATGGTAACAAAACTCAAGCGGCAGAAATGTTAAAGATAGGGTTAAGAACACTTCATCGAAAAATCGAGAAGTATGGATTAACATAGAAAGGTGGAGATAAATGACTGATTGTTTATTTTGTAAAATATCAAATGGTCAGATCCCGGCAAAGATAGTCTATCAAGATGATAAGACTATGGCTTTTGATGACATACACCCAGAGGCACCAGTCCATGTAATCATAATTCCAAAAAAGCATATTCCTTCTATTCCTGATATTACCGACGAAGATCAAGATATTATGGGATACCTATACTTAGTTGTAAACAGGATTGCGATTGATAAATCATTAACAGAAGATGGTTTCCGATTAGTAATTAATTGTGGAAAATCTGGTGGACAAGACATCCCGCATATCCATATCCACATGCTTGGTGGCAGATTATTTGGTTGGCCTCCGGGATAATTAAATATAAAGGTGAGATAATCATGATAGACAGGATGCTCATAGCAATGATTGGACTTGATATATTTATTGCTGTAGTGTTAATCTTTTATGGATTAACTGGTTTCAGACGTGGTGGCATTAAATCATTCTTGAGTCTGCTTTTTTTGTTTATTGCATTCATAATAACAATGATCTTATTTGAAAAACCTGCAGTATACCTACAAGTAACACAAGAAACAAATTCATCTATCACGAAAGTAATATGTTTTTCTAGCATATTTTTAATATTGGTTGCTATAACGAGATATATCTATTATATAGTCACAAAGATTTTTACGAAAGTATTGCTTAGAGGTACATTAAGTGGAATTATTGGTGTAGTATTTGCATTAATAGAAGGTATTTTACTTATAAGCATAGTATATATGAATATAGCTTTCTATCCCGTTAAACCACCATTAAGTGATACCGTATCATTCAGAATGATGAAAGATATTCCTGTAGATATAAGGGATAGCGCTTTATGGTTCCTTCCGAGTATGACTGAGTCGTTTACGCAAGATGAGTATATATATAAAGAGAAAGTAAAGGAAAAGGAAAAGGCAAAAAAGGAATCAGAAGGTGATTATCTAAGAAGATAAGTATAAATGGCATTTACGGATGTCCAAATATCGTAATTGTGGTAAATATGTAATGAAAAATATATACTACTGATTCACCGAATTAGTTTTTTATAATAATGGATTCCCGTTTTCACGGGAATGACAATCACGCTATATGTCATTCCCACGAAAGTGGGAATCCAAAATAATTAATTCAGTTGACCATTACAATAACTTCACATCTGATATATTCAATAAATAGAGGCAATATGGATACAAATAAAAGTATAGAGCAATTAATCGCAAGTTCCTTAGATTTGGGAGCAAATTCAGCAAAAATTATTTCTGCTAATGATGTTTACGTTGAACAATGGGTCAGATACAAATGCCAGTATGGATGCGGGGGTTATGCACGGTATTTCACCTGTCCACCTTATGCTCCTACTCCTAACGAGACACGTAAAATGTTAGAAGCTTATAATCAGGCATTACTTATCGAGTTTTCAATAAAATCTGGAGATAAACAACCCAACGTTCATGAGATTATGTTTGAGCTAGAAAGACAGGCTTTTCTGAGTGGTTTTTATAAAGCTTTTGCTTTTGCGGCTGGTCCATGTAGACATTGCGAAAGCTGCGCTGCGAAAGATATTATTAATCCTAGTCTATTCAGTAAAGGCATGTGCAAAAATAGCGGAAAGGCAAGACCTTCAATGGAAGCCTGTGGAATAGACGTTTATCAGACAGCTAGAAAAGCAGGTTATGAAATTGACGTTATTCGCAACTTAAAGGATTGCTTTAAGCGTTTTGGACTTTTGGCTCTCGATTAAATTTTATAACATATTAACGTGTTGAAAAATAAAATATTTATTTTGGGTGTCGCTAATGTCGTATTTTGTCACGGCATTGGCGACATTAATGTCGTGATTTATTAGTGTATCACTTTGAGAATATATTAATCTTGTTATCTCTGTTTATGTATGTAGACTGAAAAGCAACCTTCTATATGGGTTAAATTTGGGTGACAAAATGGCAAAATGGGTGACAATTTCAGAAGCGACTGTCATACTTGGCGTGTCGGAAAGAACGATGCAGAGGAGAATCGCTAACGGCAGTATTGAAGCCAAAGTAGATGGGAAAAAGAAGTATGTCAACATTGCGACAGAAGGTGACAATGGCGACAATAATGTCACGCCAATGTCGGACAAAGATGACATGATAAAATGGCTGAAAAATGAGCTTGACGAACGTAATAAACAAATTGAAAGACTGCAAATTGAGATTAAAAATAACCGTGAGAGATCAGATTCCATCATTATGAAATTGGCGGAGGAGATAGAATTTCAACGACAAGTTTGTCAGGGTATTAAACCGGAACGTAAACGAGATCGTTCTTTTTGGAAACTATTAGGTATATCCGGTGATGATAAGGAAACGTAATATTTATTATGCACAATAAACTTTTGAGTATTTATAAGAGCAAAACGGGGTGATCAAAAAATGCCAGAAGCAATTGATGCAAAACAGAATATGGGAAAGACAATAGAAATAGTTGAACTTTTTCCATGTCAAGGCGAATGGACAGAGGAAGATTATTTTAAATTGCCTGAAACAAACAGGATTATTGAGTTATCTGAAGGGAGGCTTATCATTACACCGGCGCCAACTGATCAGCATCAGGAGATTTCTGCAAACCTATTTCTTCTAATTGGGAATTATGTATTATCAAACAATTTTGGCAAAATTCGTTATGCTCCTTTAGATGTGAAATTGTGGAAGGATAAAGTACGCCAACCTGACATTGTTTTCATGAGCAACGAACACAAAGATAGGATCACTGAAAAATGGTGGGGTGTGCCTGATCTTGTGGTGGAGATATTGTCTGAAACCACAAGTAAAGAAGATAGGACGGAAAAATATTTTGAATATGCAAAGGCTGGAGTCTTAGAATACTGGATAGTTGACCCATTTAAACAGAGTATTGAAATTTTTTCTCTGGTAAATGGTGCCTATGAGATATTTGGGAAGTGGTGCATTGGTGAAACTGCAAAATCAAAGTTATTAAAAAATTTTGAGGTTAATGTTGATGATGTGATTGTATAATAAAATAATGTAAAAACTGCTCTGCATAATTATCATTATGTGGCATCCACGTTGCTAGAAGAAATTAAAGCTATTTATTTCAAAAGAAACACCCCTCTAGGAATATAATGATAACTCTTATATCGCCAATACGGCTGGCTCAATATGCGAATTGCGTATCATGATTGGTGATGATATTTTTTTGCTTTATCAAAACTTAACAGGAATTTGCTTAGTATAATTATGTGTTCTATTAGATAGATTTAGAGAATAATGTACCCTAACGTTAAGGAGTAAAATAATGAAAGAGAAAGTCGAAGCGGTCCTTGGTCGCATACGTAATGCTTTGAAAATGGATGGAGGAGATATTGAGCTTGTTGGTGTTGACAATAACATAGTTACCGTAAAGCTTAAAGGTGCGTGTGCCGGCTGTCCATTCTCTCAGATGACTATACGCAACTTCGTTGAGAAAGAATTGAAGAAAGCTATTCCCGAAGTCGAAAAAGTAGAAGCTGCGCCTATTGATGATGAAGATGAGGATGAAGCATAAATCACCTCGTGTTTACCTATAGTGATTGCATTGGATTCCTGTGATGGAATCCAATGCAATTTTTTTATCTTTTTGTCTATTTGTGCTTCATGTTGCACAATGAAACATCATAAAATTAATATTAAACAGATAATTACACTTTTTACCTGAAGGTTTTAGAATATTTCCGTCTGTTAATCACGAATTACACTTATATTAATTTGAAATTTATAGACCCATAGACTTTATTAACCTTTGGATTTTCCTCAAATTCGTGTAATTCGTTCCTATCTGCGTCATTCGTGACTAAAAGAATGTTACCCTTTTGAACCATGCCAAAATTTTACGTAGATACTGTATTTTTTGCTTTCTTATAAAATGATAATCTTACTTGGTACGCTTTGTGCATATCTGCTTATGGCTAAGTAACCACATGGTGGAAGGTGAGAGATATTTGTGTGCCGCCGCATACCCCTCGTCTCTTGCCTTTCCCCTTTTTTCCGCATGTCTTAATCATACCAATATTCTGTAAAATTCTCTTTTACTCTTGACTTAATCAGATAACAATGCTAAATTGTTTATGGTAGAGTACTCTTATATCTATTCTCATAGGATGTAATATTATTATGTCATACAATCTAGCACTATATATACTTTTATTGACCTTTATATCTTCGACTGTGTTTTGTATTAATTTTACAGACATAACAGATCAAGCTAATGTAGCGGGTAGAGGTATAGGTAATGGTATAGCATTCATTGACTACGATAATGATGGTAATCTTGACTTATATGTCTCTTCCGACCCTAGTGATATACTTTATCATAACAATGGTGATGGCACTTTTAGTGATGTCACTGTTGATGTCGGTATATCATTTATTGGTGATGGTGTTGGTGCAGCCTTCGGAGATTATAATAATGATGGATATCCTGATCTATATATACCAGTAAATGATGGTCCTGATGTTTTTTTCCAAAACGATGGTGGTAAGTTTTTTCGTGATGTTACAAAAAGTGTGAGAATTGATAATCCTGCCAGAGCCAGAAGCGCTGCATTTGCCGATTTCGATAAGGATGGCTTTCTTGACATCTCCGTGGTTAATGAAGGTTCTGCAAACATTCTTTATAGGAATGTAAATGGCAGATTTTTTGAGGATGTTACCCAAATTATGAACGTCTCAAACATAGGACCCGGAAGAGGGTGTATCTGGGGTGATTATGATAACGATGGTGATCTAGACCTTTTTGTGACAAATAAAGAGGCGCCAAATATTCTATATCGTAATGATGGTATGGGATTTAAAGACGTTACTAATATTGCTGGTCTGGTAGATGCAGAGGATGGTACTGGAGCTGTCTTTGCTGATTATGATAATGATGGATATCTTGATATCTGCTTCGGGGGTAAAAGACGGGTTTCACTTTACCATAATAACCATGATGGAACATTCACAAACGTAGCTGATAAAGCAGGATTAAGTATATCCGGAGAACGTTGCACACCAGCTTTCGGTGATTACGAGAACGATGGTTATCTTGATTTGTATCTTGCTGTATGGAAAGGGAGATCAGTTTTGTTTAGAAATAATGGGGATGGCACATTTACGGATGTGACTGATGAGTCAGGTGTAGGCGCATTCGGTAACTCATGGGGTGTCATATCTGGTGATTATAATAACGATGGTGCTTTAGATATTTATACTTCGTTTACTACCAGATCGAATGTGCTTTATCAAAATACAGGTAGCGCCAACAACTGGATAAAAATCAAGGTTGTTGGTTCAATGAGCAATAGAGATGCCATTGGTACAAGATTGAAACTAACAGTTAATGATGTTACACAAATTAGAGAAGTATCAGGGGGAACAGGATATGGTTCACAGGATAGCTCTGTTATTCAGTTTGGGATCGGCACAAGCACAAAAGCAGATACACTGGAAGTGACGTGGTTATCGGGTATTTCCATCAAGTTAAAGAATATTCAATCCAATCAATTAATTGTTCTCGATGAGAATCTTTTTGCTGTGGAAACTCCTTATGTAAAATATCCGTTGTCGAATGATAAGAAGATCCTGCCTGATAAATCATGCCTTCATAATATATACCCAAATCCCTTTAACCCCGAAACGTGGATACCATACCAATTGGCGTGGCAATCAGATGTGGAAGTTTTGATATTCGATTCCATAGGAAATCTTGTCAAAACGCTTAGACTTGGGAATAAAAATCCGGGATACTATATATCCAAAGCTAGCGCTGCATATTGGGACGGCACAAATGAAAACGGAGAGGCCGTTGCAAGTGGTATATATTTTTGCCAGTTGAAAACTGATAATGGAATGGATGTAAAGAAAATGACCTTGAAAAAGTAGGGGCGAAGCATTTTTAGCTGGATCAAGATTTATAGCCAATTTATATTAACATAAAAATGCTTCGCCCCTACTCGTAATAATGAGGATTTTATTTTATGAACAATATCGTATTACAAACAAATTTATCAGATATAGAGCCTTTTAGCGTTGGTAAAGTGAGAGATATTTATGACCTTGATGATAGATTGTTGTTTATTGCAACAGATCGCATTTCTGCGTTTGATGTTGTTTTGCCAACTGGGATACCATATAAAGGCAAGGTTCTTAACTCTCTGTCAATATTTTGGTTTAGTCTGACAAAGCGCATAATAGACAACCATCTCATTACTGCCGATGTAAATGAGTATCCAGAAAAATTGCGACATTACAGGGAAATTCTTGCTGGCAGGAGCATGATTGTAAAAAAAGCAAAGAGAATAGACCTTGAATGCGTAGTAAGAGCCTATCTTTCCGGCAGCGCATGGAAGGCATACAAAGAAAAGGGCATAATTTGCGGAATAAAACTACCTACGGGATTGAAAGAATCCGATAAATTGCCAGAACCGATATTTACACCTACGAGCAAAACAGACTCAGGTCACGACATGGAATTAACTTATACTGAAGCAGAAAAGCTTATTGGTAAAGATATTTTTGAGGAAGTCAAAGAGAAAAGCCTTCAGATTCTAGTTACAGCAGGAAAAGAAACAGAATCAAAGGGGATCATCATTGCGGATACAAAGTTTGAGTTTGGCATTTATGATGGTAAGGTAATATTGATTGACGAAGTTTTGACTCCCGATTCATCAAGATTCTGGCCTATGGATGACTATGAACCTGGTCGATCCCAAAAAAGCTTTGATAAGCAATATGTCAGGGATTACCTCGAAGAAATCAAATGGGATAAGAATCCACCTGCACCAGAATTACCTGACGATGTAGTTAAGAAGACTGCTGAGAAGTATCTTGAAGCTCATAAAAAACTTACTGGAAAGAAACTTTTCTCTAGAATTTGATATAATTCTTATTTTGCTCTAAAATAACATCAGTTATTTATTGCAAACAGGAGAAAAAATATGGGAAAACATAAATTAGCTTTACTGTGTGATTTTGACGGCACCGTAGCAAAAGGTGACGTTGGACATCGGGTTTATACACGATTCGGTGATGAAAGATGGGAAGCGATCAACGTAAAGTGGCGAAATGGTGAGATTTCTTCAAAGGAATGTCTGATTGGAGAATACAACCTTATTGATGCCAGCGAAGATGAAGTAAAAGATTTCGTGATGCAGATGGAGGTTGATCTGGGATTTACCGACCTTGTAGATACTTGCAGAAAAAACGATATTCCCATAGCCATTGTCAGCGATGGGTTTGATTTTTATATTAACACAATTCTTGAAAAATACGGACTTTCTAACGTAGACGCTTTATGTAATAAAATGTGGTTCAACGGTCGCAAAGTTGAGCTTGCATTCCCATTTTATGAACAGGGTTGCGGGAAATGCGGAAACTGCAAAACTTTGCACGTCAAAAAACTCAAAGATGAAAATAGAAAAGTCATTTACGTAGGCGATGGACTCTCAGATAAATTTGCTTCCAGGGCTTCAGATGTAATATTTGCAAAGGATGAGCTTATGGAATACCTTGAAAATAATGGGATTGAATTCAACAGATTCTCTAGTTTAAGTGACGTAAACAACTGGCTAGTTAAGGTTCTATCTGACAGCGTTGAAATTACCAATTCTCAACCTGCCTATGACTGTGTTGAAAAGCCTTTACAGAAAAAGATTAAAAAGCTCAAGATGAAGAAGATCAAAAAAGACATGGGCGATGGACGCTACATAATATATTATGATTGGGTCTGAAAACTCAAAACTGAAAACTATGGAGGATATAAATGTCAGAATTACGCTGGGACCCCGTGCTGGAAGAATGGGTCATAACTGCAACACATCGTATGCAGAGACCCGTAGTATTGAATGACCCGAATGTCTGCCCTTTATGCCCGGGCGTATTGGAAATACCGGGTGATTTTAATATAGTAGCTTTTGAAAACAGGTTCCCATCTCTACAGAAAAACGCTCCAAAACCTGACGTAAAAGGAGACGATCTTTACAAAGTTCGTAAGGCAAAGGGAATATGCGAGGTTATAGTTTATTCCGCCAATCATGATGGTAGTCTTGCAGAACAAAGCTTACAAGACACTTACAATCTAGTCCGTGTCTGGAAAGACCGATACGAGGAACTCAGTAGTCACGATTTCATAAAATACGTTTTCATATTCGAAAACAAAGGTGAAGCTATAGGTGTTACCATGTCTCATCCGCATGGGCAGATATACGCATTTCCTTACATCCCTCCAAAGATACAAAAAGAGCTAAATTCCAGCAAAAAATACAAAAAGAAGAACGGGGAATGCCTATTCTGTGAAATATTGAGGAAAGAAAAGGAAGATGGAAGAAGAATTATCACCGAAAACGACCGATTCACCGCTTTCATCCCATTCTATGCTCATTTTCCTTATGAAGTCCACATTTGTCCAAAAAAACACTTAATATCACTTGCAGAATTCGATGACGCACATCAGATGGATTTTGCGGTTATACTAAAGACTGTCCTGATGAAATACGATAACCTATTTGGATTTTCATTCCAATACATGATGATAATGCACCAATCACCTTCTGATGATAAGGATCACAGTTATTACCACTTCCATATAGAATTCTATCCTCCGCATCGTAACGCAACAAAACTCAAATATCTAGCAGGATGTGAATCAGGTGCAGGAGCTTTTATAAACGACTCAGCGCCAGAAGATAAAGCGAAGGAACTACGAGAAAAACCACCTTATAACCTCGATGATATAGATTAAGAATAACCCGGAAAAACTCAATTGTAGTCCAAGTTTCTAGCTTGGTAATTTCATGGAATCAGCGAAGGAGGAATCTAGTTGACAAACGAACGAATCGAAAAGCTGGTAAGCAATTTCAAAAAGAACTTTGATAGCAACCCGGAGGTTCTGATACGTGCGCCCGGGCGGGTTAATCTCATAGGCGAGCATACCGATTACAACGCTGGTTTTGTTTTTCCAGTAGCCATTGACAGGGACATCATGGTAGCCTCAAAGCGCCGTGATGATGAACTGGTAAAGATACATTCCCTGGATTTTGGCGAATCAGTAGAGTTCCCATTGAGTGATATAAAATATGACAATGAACAGAAATGGAGCAACTATCCCAGAGGTGTTGCGCATTTCCTTCAGGAAGAAGGACATACTCTATCTGGAATGGACGCTGTATTCACCGGCAACGTTCCGCAAGCCGCAGGTTTAAGCTCATCTGCCGCTATAGAAGTAGCTACCGCAGTGACGTTTGAAAAGATCAGCGGGCTGAATATTGAGCCAGAGCAACTTGCTCTCCTGTGCCAGAAGGCAGAAAACAAGTTCGTAGGGGTAAACTGCGGGATAATGGATCAGTTCATATCCAGAATGGGACAGAAGGACCACGCTCTTTTACTAGATTGCCGAAGCCTTGCTTTTGATTTGATCCCGTTGAATTTCGATACGCTAAAGATCGTTGTCTGCAACACAGGTGTCAAAAGAGGACTTGTAGATTCTGAGTATAATAAAAGACGTGAGGAATGTGAGCGTGGAGTAAATATACTTGAAAGATTCCTACCGGGCATCGAAGCGCTTCGTGACGTAGAGATTGAAGACCTTATAAAATACAGCAGTCATCTGCCGGATATAACAGAAAAAAGGTGCAGATACGTCGTCAAAGAAAACATCCGTGTGTTGGAAAGCGTTGACGCACTTATAGAGGGGGACCTGATCAAGTTCGGCGACCTTATGAATGACTCACACATCGGTCTGCGTGACGATTACGAGGTAAGCTGTCCAGAGCTAGATGCAATGGTAGAGATAGCGTGGAGCATGGATGGAGTAATAGGCTCAAGGATGACCGGCGCAGGCTTTGGTGGATGCACCGTATCGCTAGTGGTAGAGGACTCACTTCAAGAATTCATAGACAAAATCAACAACGAATATCCCAAACGCACCGGCTTAAAACCAGAAATCTACATCTGCGCCGCTGAAGATGGCGCAGGGACTATAGAAATCTAAACTCAAGGCGTTATGCCTTTATAACCGCACTTATTACAGCTACAATGAATACTTCAAATATCTGTGGTTCTATCGCTAAGTCTTTAATGTCATTCCCGAGAAAGTGTGAATCCATAAAACCTTATGAATAAAGAATGGATTCCCGTTTTCACGGGAATGACAAAACGTGGTTTATTTAGCGATAGAACCACTAAGGCGCCGCTCTATAATTCCTTCTCGTTTCATAAATACCCATGCCATTTCAGTTTCCTCCTAACTTTAACATGACATTTTTGATTTAATCGTAAATATTACCTCTAAATCCTATACTATGAATTCTTATCAACTTTGCCTGATAGTCAATTGTAAATAATACTCTTATTTCCCTTACTCTTAATCTATAGAATCCTTCCCACTTTCCTTTAAGTTTCTTTATATCTGCATGCAAACTATCTTCGCCATCCAACCAAACCCCAATATTTCTAATTCTGTTTTTCAGCAGATTAACCGTTGCAGAATCCAATTTTTCTAGTGCTTTGATACTATCTCTGCTGAACTCATATTTCCACATTCTACAAATCCAATTTTACGAATTGTTGATCTTTATATTTTTCTGGATCCCCAAAAATCTCCGCTATCTCGTTCATCTCATCATCTTCCACATAAGGAATCATACTTAACTTGAGCTTTATCAGATTCTCTTCCATTGCTTCAGATACAGCCTTTTTTATTAACTGATAGAATTTTTCTTCGTCTATAATCAGTTCCATAATTCACCTACTTTTAGTTTTCAATCTATATTATGAAATCAGCAAAAATATATGCTCTAATGCCCAATTAAGAGTAATTTTACTAAACTAATTGTTGAAAATCAAGAATTTTATTATTGACAATATTATACTCATGGCTTTTTTTATCTTCAAGTGCATCCACAGATGTGAATATTGGAGGTAATAATACGATGAATGAAAAATCCTTTACAGCAGCAGAAAACGCATTGACTGAATTTCTTAGAAAAAACCTACAGGAGCTTAGTTATTACAGGGGAAGAATAATTAAATCAAAGACCATAAAAAAAGCCGATCAACAGATGGTATCAGCCGCTGTGAAAAAGATACACTGGCACAAAATTCAGGTTTACGAAATTGAAGGCGAGTTGGATTTACTACGAGAGGAACTTACCACAGAAAATAGCACCGATGATCTGGAGGGTCAGGATGGCTAAAAAGAAAATTCCAAACATGACCCGTGCTGAACATAAGCGGAAACTTGAGCAAGCAGTATTTCTCCAGAATGCGGCTGTGCGTCAGGTACGTGAAAAAACTTTATTGCCAAACATAAGTCATGGTGATACCTATGAGCAAGTAGTGAAAGCTGGTCAGAATTTGCTTCAGGAAGAACATAATAACATCAGGTATGAGAGAATTAAGTCCTACTACTCACGAAGCGATGTTCAGTTAGCCATGTATAACTACGCAAAGGGAAGAAAGATATCAGTTCTCAAAAACTTTCGTCCAATGTTTTCTGGTTCCACACTTCGCAATCCAGAGGACATATTGCCTATAATGATGTTCTACTCACGAGAATGGTCGTTGTGGCCATCAATGCATGGAACGGTATCTCGTTATGATGAGGATGGTAATTCGCTGTGTGATCTGGTAGTTGAGGTGGACTGTAAAAAAAGCCGTGTGAGATGCTTTAATCTCACCCGTCCATTGATCAGGCTATTTCGTGATCTTGAGCTTGAGTTTCGTATTAAATTCAGTGGTAATGCAAGTCCGCACGTAATCATTCCCGGTGAGGTATTTCCCGAAAAATGGCGCAGAGGCGGTAATTGCAGGCACTTATACGCCAAACTGCTGGATTTTTTCAAAGAACAAATAAAAGAGCCAAGACTCTTAGATGGTTCGTTTCGCAATTCAAGCCATTTTCTGCGTTTAGCTTACTCATTGAATGAGAACACGGGTCTAGCAAGTATTCCAATCGAAATTGATAGCTACGATCGGTTCTCATGGGAAAGCGCTTATCCTGAATCCGTTGTAGTTCTTGAAGATTGGTGGAATATTCCAGATGATGCTCAGGAGAGAACCGAATCGCTTATTGAGTTTGTATTTGGTGAGAAGCGGACTTTTGCCGCGGCAGTTGACAATAATATTATACAACAGGAATTGACGCATTGCAGACCAGATTTGATCGGCAAAAATACTCAGATCGGGATGATAAAAGCGGGTGAAGAGATAATCGAACGGTTTGCAGAACTATCATCATCTATGGACCCCGCATTGTCACAAAATATTATCAGCGAACTGCGCAATAATATTGAGAAAGGTGATATTGATCAACATCAGGTCGTAAAGACTTATGTATTCAAACATTTAATCAAATTTGCTCAGAAACATGGGATCAACAAGTCCGATCTCATTTTACTTTGGAACTGGTCGAATAAATCCGAATTATTAAAATATTATGCACGAAAGGATGTTCAAGAATTTATATACTCCTATTCCCAAGATCGCTGTATCAGTATAGGTAACTCCGGTGAATACATGGTTTTAGAGGAACCGTCAGCTATTTTTCCCATCATTACTTATATGGTAAGTGAAGGGGTTATGCCTGCGTTCCGATGCACAAATGCAAAGTATGACCATGAAGATGGAAAAATGATCGCCTGTGATGTAGTGATTAACACGATTCCGCTGGACATGGACGTTTCCATTTTCGATATGCCATGCTTTGCTTTATACAGTGGTGATAACAATGTGAAAATAGTGATTCCGTTTGAATCATTTAAAGTGGAGCCATCTCCATCGCAGCTGTCGGCAATAAAAAATGATCTATCCAAGAATATCAAAAACAGATTGAAAAAGGGAAGGATTTCAGTATCTATTTACGAAAACTCTACGCCTATACCCTATACAATCGCCGATGATGCTAAAAACGTTTATCTACCTGTGAAACTGAGTGATCTGGTATATCTTATACCTTCAATGTCTAGTATTTCGACAGTTGACAAAATAATAGATATAAATTCTCTGATAAACGAATTTATTTGAAACAAGATAATCACAATTTTCATAAATAATACGGGTTTTCCACTTATGAAATAAAGGAGATTCTTCACTGCGTTCAGGGTGACAAAAATTGTCATTCTGAACGCAGTGAAGAATCTCCTTTGATTGATATTTATTGCTAACTGAAAAATTCGTATATGAGCTTCGGCAAAAATTATAGAAACACAGTGTAAGGATGAGTTGAACCAAGATTTACAGGAGAGCTTTCCCTTTCTGGATGATATGGCAGAAACTGAAATGGCTGCTTCAGATAGAAATCCAAATGAAGCAGGCAGAAAAGGTCAGGACTTCATCTCATATCTCAAAGCGTTTCTGTTAGCTCCTGTTCTGAGAGTAGAGCAGAATTCTGATGGTTACACGTTATATGGTATTCGATAGGCGAATAATTGGAGGTTAAAAATGAAGAAAATGCTGGATCAGATAGCTATAATTAATAAGGCGAGCTGGGAGGAGGTTGTCAAGGAGGGCGCGAGATCCACAATTCCATATCTGGATCTGGACGTTGAGGCATTTCGGGCTTATAGAGAAGGTGAAACGAAAATACTTCCTGAGCATTGTTGTGACAATCTCGCTGGTGAAGCTATAATGGCAATAGCCAGTGGGAAAGATGTCTTATGCCTGGCGGCTGGTGGCGGTCAGCAATCCGCGCTGTTTTCCCTCCTTGGAGCGCGAGTAACTGTGCTTGATATTTGTGAAGGGCAACTTGATGGTGATAGAAAAGCAGCAGCTCATTATGGTTATGATATAGCAATTATACAGGGCGATATGCGCGACCTTTCGAACTTAGCTGACGAATCTTTCGACCTGGTCTATGGAACGGGGAACACCTATGTGCCGGATGCGCGCGAAGTTTTCATAGGAGTTTCCAGAGTTCTGAGGACCGGGGGAATCTACCGTGTTGACTTCATGAATCCCTATACCGAGTTTGTGGACGCTGAGGACTGGGACGGCGTGGGCTATCGCATCACCAAACCGCTTGCTCAACGGACTAGACAGAATGGTATGCTGGAATTCCGGCATTATCTCGATGAAGTATTCAACGGATTGCTGGATGTTGGTTTTTGCATCCAGCGGGTGTTTGCTAGTCAGGAACTTCCAGATCCAGATGTTCAGCCAGGAAGCTATCGCCATTGGGAGGCATTTATAGATGGTACCTATGCGATTCTTGCCAGGAAGGCTATATCTAAGGAAGAAAGGACGATGATGGACATTCATAAATAAATCGGGTAATAGATTTGATGTAGGGGCGGACCTATGTGTGCGCCCTGGAACCAACGGTCGGGCGGACGCACAGGTCCGCCCCTACAGATAAATAATCGGATTTCATGAATAGAATTCTAATCGTGAAGGGGAATCAAGAGATGGAAGTTGTATTTGCTGACGGAAAGGACTATGACTACTTGGTAGCGAATGATCACCACGTCACACCTGAAATGATAAGAAGGAAGCTTGAACAAAACGAAATAATCGTTATTAGAGATGATAAGCAAATATTAGGGTGGCTTAGATATGGATATTTGTGCGATGTTATTCCTTACATGAATATGCTGTATATTGAAGAAAAATATAGGAGAACGGGTTTGGGGACGAGGTTAGTTGAGTTTTGGGAAAATGAAATGAAAAAGAGTGGCTACGATAAAGTTATGACTTCCTCTGATTCACCTGAACAAGGACAGCATTTTTACCGTAAACTCGGTTATAGAGATTGCGGTGCTTTGTTATTACCAGATGAACCATTAGAGATCATATTCCTTAAATCGCTAAATCAGAATGACCGACAATCTTTTATGCAAAATCAAAGGAGTGTGCATGGGTAAAAAGCAGAAAAATTTCCAGATGAATTTTCAGGAAAGCGATATCGAATGGCTGGCAAATGAATTCAAAAAACGCAGTAGTTTCGATCCATCATTGACATTGGATGATTTTGCTCTACAATATGGTGTTTTAGTAGATAAGCTTCAAATCCACATCCAACAGCAAAATGGTGGATACGGTCGTTCCATCGTGTTGTGGCACGGCACAACGATGTCTCGTGCTGAGTCCATCGTTGAGGAAGGATTCCGACCCGGAAGGGAAAGCAATCGTCGTATATTCTTCACTAGAAATCCGAAGACAGCCCGAAGCTACGCAAAGGGCAGAGCAAGAAAAGAGCAGGATAAGCCCGCTGTCGTAATGTGTTCTATAGACCTTGACCGATACAACGATCACGAATGGCAGGGAAGCGAAGTACTCGTATTCAGGTACGAGTGTATAGACGGCGAAGTAGTTAAGAGAGTAAATGCCCTCCGTAACTGACACAAAGCAATTAAATCTCAAAAGTAGGTTGGGTTGAGGAACGAAACCCAACATAATATTATCAAGGTTGGGTCTCATGCTTCGACCCAACCTACAATTCTTATAAAGTAAAAAACTAATTAAGTCTGGTAGCCCCACATTAAAATGTGGTCAAAGATTCCATCGGTTAATAAGCTCTTTCAAACGCTCAGAAGGTCTACCCCTAGGTAGCTTCCAAGGAAGTAACGGCACTTGATAAGTAAGCAACTCA
>Ga0315282_10003036_pt1 | contig 30333 bp, 32 predicted proteins | sample YL17G07_20_MG_FD_203693 | JGI IMG/M metagenome (GOLD analysis project Ga0315282, IMG submission 203693) | Sediment microbial communities from Yellowstone Lake, YNP, Wyoming, USA - YL17G07_20 | ecosystem: Environmental > Aquatic > Freshwater > Lake > Sediment | place: USA: Wyoming | collected... | reverse complement strand
TTTGTATAGCCGCTTTCGATATATCCCCATTTGTTTTTGCTAGCTTAATAGTTCCCGGTGCTAATCCACTTACTATCCTCATAATGACACTATTATAGTGTCACTCATCTATCTGAACGAGCTCATAGGAAAGGGCAAGAATTTTAAACCTTTGCACCGCCTATAAATCTCAGAGCTTGCTTCAAGTCCGGAGGCAATTCACAGGTGAACTCCCGATATTCACCACTGGCAGGTAAATGGAAACCCAACCGGTAAGCATGGACAAACTGCCGCTTAACATAGGCTGACTTGACACCATATATCGGGTCACCAACGACCGGATAGCCTATAGCCGATAAATGGACTCGTATCTGATGGGTTCGACCAGTCTCAGTTATAACATCGAGCAAGGTATAACCACCCAGATATTCCTTAACCTTATATCTGGTCCTGGCTTGTCTGCCTCCAGATACTACCGCCATGCGTTTGCGATTGGACGGGTCACGCCCGACAGAAGCATCGATAATGCCCTGACTCGGAGTCAGTTTGCCTTTAACTAAGACAAGATAACTCTTGGACACTGCCCGGGCTTTGAATTGATTAATTAGATGTTGCTGAGCGGCGCTATTCTTGGCGATAATCATCAAACCCGAGGTATCCCTGTCCAAACGGTGAACTATACCCGGCCGCATGACATCATCAAAGTTAGCCAAATCTGGACAACGAGCTAAAAGGGCATTGACCAAGGTATGAGCAGTATGGCCTGGTGATGGATGGACAACTAACCCAGCCGACTTATCTATCAACAGAAGGTCATCATCCTCATAAATCACATCCAGGGGAATGGGTTCAGCAACAAGTGAGACCTGCTCGGGAGGTGGCAGGCTAACATGGATCTCATCTCCAGAGTTCAGCTTCTGGCTTGCCTTGGCTCCACACCCATTAACCTTAATATAACCCTGCTCAATCAGCTTCTGAAGGCGGGAGCGTGATAACTCGGGGTATTCCTTAGCCAGATATCTATCAAGGCGAATTGCTGGTTCAATAACCCGCAATATTTTAACTTCCGGCTCCAGAGGAACTACCATCTCCCTTTCTAAATGCCAAAAAAATAAAGATAACCAGCATTATACTACCAACTGTGATGGCTGAGTCAGCGACATTAAAAGCTGGCCAGTGAAAATCACGCCACAGGCGAACATCAATAAAGTCGGTAACATAACCAAAACGAAGACGGTCTATCAGATTGCCTACAGCACCGCCAAAAACCAAGCCCAAAGCCGAGATGCCCAAAATGTTAGACCTGGAGAAATAGCGATAGAACAGCAGAACAGTCACTAGCCCAACGATAGCTACCAGAGTTAACAGAAAGGCTTGATTTGCGAAAAGACCAAAAGCCGAACCCGTATTCCGTACATGGGTCAGGCTCAGGCAACCGATTACAGGCGATGCTTCATAGAGACCTAAATGAGACCTGACCCACAGCTTGCTTATCTGGTCTAACACTATCACAAAGGCAGCGATGATGAGGAATAATCCTCCCCGCCACCAACTACCTTGTCGTTCTACTTCTGGCATTTTGAGCCTGGCGCGCTTTACACTCAAGACACAAGGTCGCTTGCGGCAATGCCTCAAGCCTGGCTGGCCCTATGGGCCGACTACACAGGTCACATATACCATATGTGCCAGCTTCATACTTCTTAAGAGCGTGCTCCACTTCCACCAAAGCGTCAGTCAACCGTCTCTCCAGAGCCAGCCTCTTCTCTAACTCAAATGCCTCAGTGGCTCCCTCCTCCCTCTTCCCAAAAGGACTGCCTTCCCGTTGTTCATCGGCAGACTTCTCCTCAGCCTTAAGCTGCTGAAGCTCATATTTCAGGCGCGCCTGCTCTTGTTTTAAACGCTCATAAAAATCAGTAAAAATGGCCATTTCGCAAACCTATCCTGGAATTCTGTGGAGACTATTCTAGCCCATGCTATCTAGGAAAGCAAGCTAGTCAGCCATGAGACGTAGCTGGCGTATAGTGCCTATTGCCTGGCCACGCCAATGATTATTGGCAAAGATAAAAGTCTTTTCAGCCAGACTCTTCAGCTTATTTATCCGTGGCAGCCATTCTTTCAGTTCCTCGACTGAATAAGTGTAATCATACCTTTCGTAAGCGTGCTCATGTTGCCACCACTTAGCCTCATTACGGCCATGAAACCGTACATAGCCGATATCGCTAGTAACCTCGGCCAAAGGTGGCAACAGATTGGGCAACTGCGGCTCGTCAACACAACAGAAACCAAGGTTACAGTTCCGTAGCCAATCGAAGACTTCGGGCTTCAGCCATTGAGAGTTGCGGAACTCAAAAACCACCGGTAAATCACCCAGCCGTTCCCGGAAAAATTCAAGATAATCGCGATTCTGGCGACTGAAGTGAAAACTGTAAGGAAACTGAGCTAACACACAGCCCAGCTTACCAGCATCAATAAAAGGTTGGAGCATATGAATAAAAGCCACAAAAACCCTGTTATCTTGCTGACGTTGATGCGTCATCTCCTGATTCGCCTTAACTGAAAATAGGAAACCTTCTCCGGTTTTATCAACCATAGCTTCCAGAACAGAAAGCTTAGGCAGAGCATAAAACGTAGCGTTCAGCTCTAAGGAGTTGAATTCACGGGCGTAGTATTTCAGCCACTCCCTCCGCGGCATCCCACGAGGATAGAAGTTACCTACCCAATCATTATAACTGAAACCAGATGTTCCGAAATAGAGCACAACTTAGCCTGGCACAGCCACCGGCAGAAACAAAGCCGACTCAGCCTTGATAAAGCGGATAAATTAAATGTTCGATTTCTTACGAAATTAAATAGCCAGAATTATAGCCCATATACCGATTATGATCAGATAAATTCCTATAAGATAGTTTAGTATCCGGGGAAAAATCATAATGATTATACCGAAGATAAGAGTTAGTATCCCCATTATTAAACCACCTACGGGAGCTATAGTGATGCCAAACATAATACATTACCTCCTTTTCAAAATAATAATGTCCTCAGCCCGAGTGAAATACTACTTACACCAAACAGAAACACTGTTACTTATTTATAACGGCCAGCACACCCCAAACAATAAGAAAAACACCAACAATGAGGTAAAGAGGTAGCCAGTTAAACAGAATTAACACACCAGCGACTATGGCTATAATACCTGCGACTACACCACTTATGGTTATACTTTTCTTAGCCATATGAACCAGACCTCCTTCAGTTTGGATTTATATCTATATTATTGATTTTCGGTTATGCTGTCAATACCAGCAGGCATAAAGCCACAAACACCACAGATGCTCTTCTAAAGAATATTTATACTATGCGTAAAATCTAAGCGGCGGATGGCTCAAGACACCATCTGCCGCCATGATAGCTAAGCCCCCAATGAAACTGTTCTATACTTCCCGGAACTCGCCTTCTACAGTACCTTCCTCGCCACCGGGCGGTCCGCCTGGAGCTTCGCCACCAGAGGCTTCACCACCAGGGGCTTCACCGGGTGGAGGTGGTGTTCCAGCCTGCCCATATACAGCAGCACCAATCTTTTGCATCGCTTGAGACAGCTCTTCCGTAGTGCTGCGAACATAATTTATATCCGTACCTTGAAGAGCCGAACGCACCGCAGCTATCTTCCCCTCCAACTGCTGCTTTAAGTCGGCAGGAATCTTGTCCCCTTGTTCGCGAAGCGTACGTTCAGAAGTGTAAACTAAGTTATCAGCCGTGTTCCGAGTTTCCACCTCTTCTTTCTTTCTGGAATCTTCAGTAGCATGGGCTTCAGCTTCCTTAGCCATCTTCTCCACTTCTCCCTTGCTCAGACCGCTGGAGGCAGTGATGGTAATCTTCTGCTCTTTGCCCGTGCCTTTGTCCTGTGCCCTGACCTCCAAAATGCCATTAGCATTTATGTCAAATGTAACCTCAACCTGGGGCACACCTCTAGGTGCTGGCAAAATACCGTCAAGTATAAAACGACCCAGAGTCCGATTATCCGTCGCCATGGGACGTTCACCTTGCAGCACATGGATTTCCACACTGGGCTGGTTGTCGGACGCCGTGCTGAAAATCTGGCTCTTTTTGGTTGGAATAGTAGTGTTACGTGGAATAAGCGGTGTGGCCACACCACCCAACGTCTCAATACTCAAAGTAAGCGGTGTGACATCAAGCAGGAGAATGTCTTTGACATCTCCCTTGAGTACACCCGCCTGGATAGCAGCCCCCAATGCCACCACCTCATCAGGATTAACACCCTTAACCGGCTCCTTGCCAAAAAACTGGCGCACCATGTCCTGAACCTTTGGCATCCTTGTTTGGCCGCCAACCAGAATCACATCGGTTATCTGGGCAGCAGTAAGTTTGGCATCAGCCAAAGCTTTGCGGCAGGGTTCTATGCTTCTTTCCAGTAGGTCCATAGACAATTGCTCCAGCTTGGCCCGTGTCAGGGTTATATTCATATGCTTAGGTCCAGAGGCATCGGCTGTGACGAAGGGCAGGTTTATCTCCGTCTGTCCCACTGTGGATAGCTCGCGCTTGGCTCTCTCGCCAGCATCCTTTAGCCGCTGCAATGCCATCCTGTCCTGCTTCAAATCTATGCCTGACTCCTTCTTAAACTCATCACAAAGCCAGTCCATAATTCTCTGGTCAATATCATCGCCGCCGAGATGAGTATCACCATTGGTCGACTTGACCTGGAATTGACCTTCACCGAGTTCAAGTATGGAAATGTCAAACGTACCGCCGCCGAGGTCATAGACAGCAATAGTTTCCTCCTGCTTCTTATCCAGCCCGTAAGCCAAAGCTGAAGCGGTTGGCTCGTTTACTATACGTATCACATTCAACCCCGCAATGGTGCCAGCATCCTTGGTCGCCTGGCGTTGGCTGTCGTTGAAATAAGCTGGCACTGTGACCACAGCATCGGTGACCTTCTCGCCCAGGTAAGCTTCAGCATCGATTTTCAGCTTCTGCAGAATCATAGCCGAGATTTCCGCTGGACTGTACTGCTTGCCTCCCATCGCCACCCAGGCATCACCATTACTAGCTTCGACTATCTTATAAGGCAACCGCTTTATGTCATACTGAACTTCGGAGTCTTTGAATTTGCGCCCCATCAACCTCTTCACACTGAAAATAGTATTGTCTGGATTGGTAATTGCCTGCCGTTTAGCCAGCAAACCCACCAGCCGCTCACCCTTCTTGTCAATGGCTACGACCGAAGGTGTAAGCCTTTCCCCTTCAGTATTGGGGATTATCTTTGGCTCACCACCCTCAATAACTGCTACCAGACTGAACGTGGTCCCTAAATCAATACCAACTGTTTTGCCCATACTATCCTCCTTCTAACACTGGCTGCTTTAATCAGTATTTTCACTTTTCTACTCTGTTTACTTGGTTAAATCTTACCCGCCCTGTTTAGCCGCTTCCGCAGCTGATGATTCGTCACCCTTCCCCACCGCCACCTGTGGCGCCCGGAGTAACTTGTCCTTCAGTTTATATCCCTTTCGAACCTCATCTAGTATCACACCCTCCACACCATCCTGTTGGACTACTGCTTCATGAAGGCTCGGGTCGAATGTCTCGCCGACACACTTCATTTCGGCAAGCCCGTGTTTACTCAAAACATCCAATAACATCTTCTGAATCTGTCTAAAGCCAGTAATCCAACCGAGTTCTTTACCCGTCGGAGCAACTCCTCCAAAAGCACGGTCAAAAGCGTCAAGTACCGGCAATATGTCGCAAACCAGCGCGGAGTTGGCCCAGTCTATCAAATCCTTTTTACCTCGCTCTTCACGTGCTTTATAGTTTCTAAAATCAGCCTCAGCCCTCTGCCAGTTGGCTAGATATCGTTCAGCCTTCTCCTTCTCTTGAGCAAGGGCTTCTTTTAAAGACTCTGTATCATCCTCAGCTAGCTCAGACGCTTCACTCTCAGATACCACTTTGTCTTCTTCAGCCAATATCAAGCCTCCTTAGAGCATATCTAATCACTCTGGCAAACTCCAGCCACTAGACCACTCAATACCTCGGACATATAGTCCACTATAGAAATAGCTCTACGGTAATCCATCCGTGTTGGGCCGATTACCCCAATAGTACCACCAACCTGACCAGGAATACCATAGCTGCTGAAAACCAGGCTCAAATCATGTAATGTCTCATCTCGATTCTCTTCACCAATCACAACTTGCACCCCGACCTGGCTCGACCGTTGGGCTAGAGCGGAGCTAAGCCACTCCTTCGTCTCCATCAGCTCCATAATGCCCAACATCTTGTCCTTTTGAGCAAACTCAGGTTGTCCAAGCATCAAACGCAATCCTTCAAGATGAGGCTGCTCGTATTCCAGCTCATCCTCAGCAGCCATTATATCAATCACAGCTTCAGTTACTTGCTCCTCTTCCGAGGTAAGCTTTAGCTTCTTAGCCAAAATCTCGGAGCTTGTTAACCCTGAGTAAGCAGCATTAAATTTGTTAGCCATAAACGTTAGATTTTCCTGCGTCATCGGTTCCTCGAAAGACAAAGGCTGCCGCTTAAGTATAGCCTCACTAAGTACTAAAACCATGAGAGCCACGAACTCTTGTAAGGCTACCAGCTCTAAGCGCTTAAATCGACACTGTCTTGGCTTAGGAAAAGTGACTAGAGCCGCATTTCTAACCAAGCGCGCTGCGATAGTTGCCGCCAGCTTAAGCCATTGCTCAAATTCCTCTTCAACATCGCGGAAAAGTTCCCGAATCCGGTATTGTTCCTCCAAGGGAAGCTCCGCTTCATCAGCCAGTGACTTCACATAACGTCGATAACCTTTGTCCAAAGGCACGCTGCCGGCTGAGGTATGAGGTCGGGCGATATAGCCCTCTTCCTCAAGATAAGCCATGTCGTTACGAATAGTCGCCGGGCTCACACCTAGCCGATAATTGCGGAAAATAATCTCCGAAGCTACAGGCAATGCCGTAGCAATATACTCACTGACTATTATGCTCAGAACAGTTTCTCTTCTCGAAGTCAAACCCTTCAACATTTTTAGCACTCCCCTGCTAAGACTGCTAACTACTATAATTTACCACTATAACAGAAATATGTCAAAACCGAAAAGGAAATGAAAAAGGCGGCCTTAAGGCCGCCTTTTTCAAGCCGTCACAGGAATCTACCGTTACTTCTCCGAATAGGTAACCTCAAGAACGACCCCTTCTGGCCATTCAATAAATTCGGCGACATGGTTGCCGTTGTACCCCTTCAGGAATAGAGCTTCTACCTGGAAACGGGTAGCAGCCGCAGCAGCAACATTAACTATTTCTTGAGTTATATCTAATTCGGTCGGTGGGGCGGTCTGAACGGGGACGTTCCACAGATTGCTGCCGGTGTACTGAAATGCCGGCAGCTCATCACCATACCTGACCTTCCAGAATCGCAGCCCTTTAAGTCCAGTAGTGCTGGAGAATGGGTCCCCAGCTATTCTGGGGTTAGGGAACTTAAGACTGGCGTTTTGTATTTTCTTCCCCTGCAAGCTCCAAACATCAAAGCTCCAGAAGGCACAATAGCCTTTGTCCTTCTCATCATCACCAGCCAATGTCTTAGAATTGTCTGTAGCCCCATCTGAACGCACCGAGCCAGTCTCCTGAGCAACCGGCCTGATAGTCACTGTTCTACTAACTGCCGACACGGTAACCCCTATATTTCCTGTGGTTTCGCCGCCTTTGCCATCACTGAGTAAGACTGTGACATTAAAATCTCCGCCTTTATTCGGCGCCACCCAGGTAACCTTGTTGCCCACGCCACTGATGCTCCCCTCGCTGGCCGACCAGCTATAACTGACCATATCACCGTCAGGGTCAGTAGCAATGCAGGTAATCGTCGTTCTGCCTCCATACAATAGCCCAGAAGGGTCGGCAACCAAGCTGGAAATTACCGGTGACTGATTGGCGCCAACCGTTATGGGTAAACTAGCCTGTGCCGAACCACCCTTGCGGTCCTCCACAGTGACCGTGATGGTATAGGTCCCGTAATCCGGCGGAGCCTTCCAGATAACGATGGGACCGGCGCCGCTGAAACCACCACCTGTGCATGCCCACTTAAAATCTAACTGGTCACCATCTGCATACTGGGCTATGCACTGAATCTCAGTATTGCCCGATGGATAAAGCTGCATATTCTCTGCCACCAGGCTGGAGATTACCGGCGGTTGATTACCGCTAGGCGTCGGTGGCAACGACGGTGTTGGCGCCTCTTGTGGACCACAGGCAGCACCCATCATGGCCACAACAGTCAGCATAACCAGGACTATACCGAAGCCGCTTTTGAAAATGTTCATTTTCATTTACCCCCCTTACATAAAAGTATATCGCGACTTAATGCTGTCAGCAATCAGAGCAAACCCACAATACTCGCCAAGGCTACTGCTTCGCGCTAGCCGAAATATCATAGCTTATACTCTTCCACGCATCAAGGCCAACAGTCTTAACATTAAAGTCCCACACCTCGTTTGGCTGCAGATTCTGCTTAACAGCTGATGCAGTAGCTATGAGATTCTTGTTTTTATCATAGAAATTAACTGCTATAGTAGCAAGGTTTATGGTGACATTGCTAACATTCTGGGCTCTGCCGATGACCACGGCTGTACTTTGAGGCACACCACCAGTGAACTCATGCACCGTCATGCTATGGCTCAGTATCTTCAGTTCACCGCCATCGCGTGTACCCGATTTGGGTAGTGGACTAGTTTGGACATAAGGTTAGGGGGTCTTAGGTATAGTAATTATTGAGATTAAGGCAAGTATCCATATCACAAAGCCGACACATGCCATAGTATAATCGTCTGGTATGTCCTTATTAAAAGATTTCTTGGCGATGATTTTAATTATTCTAGCAAAAGAACCCTGCATAAAAAGTAAAACGCCTCCTATTCCAAATAATAACCACATTTCTTGTAAACTCATATCACACCTCCTACAGCCAATTGTACTCATTAGCTAGGGGGTGTCAAGCAATTTAAGGATGGTTTTATGCTTAAACCAAATGCTAAAACGGTACAAATCAAAGAGCAACTTATAGATGACCCTGTAACTGGGCTAACATTGATTTTTAGGGTTACACCAAGCGGTGAGGGCAGGCTTCATATTTTAGGGGATTGCCTACCTTTGGGTAATCGTGATTTCCAGTTTAATATAGATGGTGTATTAGCAGGTACGGGAACAGGTTTTTCTAACTCTTGTGACACTAGGGCATAACTTCGTTGCAACGGGGGAGTTTGCCAGACGTTTGCTTAAATTCCCTAAGTAATTCTTGCTCTCTAGTGGTAGCATAGTTAGTGGTTTCCCTGCGATAATGAGTTGCAGATTGCGTACACTTTCCTTCATCCCCTCGTTTGTGTGCTTGTAAACGCTTACGGATAGTATCATTTTGGCTCGCCTTGCCTATATAGATTGTTACGTCTTTGTCATATAGGGCATATACACCTTGGTCTTCCGGGGAAACATCAACGTTTGCCTGGGTAAAAGGAAATAAGCCACTTGAAATCGTCATCATCCACCCCCTATACGATAATTATATCACTGGCGTCAATAAGAATAGCTTGGGTAGTGGGTAAATTGGGACATAAAAATAAAATCACATTTTATTTTTATGGTGGGCCAATCCCACTTGACAAATTATCCCACCTATGTTATTATTGCATCAATAATAGAGTATGGAGTATGGAGAATGGTAATAAAAGATGAAGTTTTTGAAAAGATAGCTGATAGCGTAAAACCAGATACTAAGAGCAGAGTAGTTATACGCTGCGCCCAACTACGAGATGGCATTACCTATCACATATATCAGAATAGCCTTGGGCAGATTGTGTTAGACCCCCAAGTAACCATTCCTGCCTCAGAAATATGGCTATTCAAGAATCCAGAGGCCCTCTCATTGGTGAGGCAGGGGCTTTTGGATGCTGCGCAAGGCAGGGTATCAAAAGTTGACCTTACCGACCTATAAAGTCAAACACTTTGTTTGAATTAGAATGGGCAGACAAGGCAAAAGCAACTTATAATTCGCTTAAGGGCGATGCCTCTCAAAAGAAACGCTATAATGCTGTTAAGAAGACCCTTATGTTCTTAGCAGTTAATCCCCGGCATAATAGCCTACAATGTCACCTATTCGAGAGTTTAAGTGGTCCAAATAAAGAGAAAATTTTTGAGGCATATGCTGAGCAAAATACCCCGGTAGCTTATAGGGTCTTTTGGTATTATGGCCCATCTAAGGGCGTAATCACAATTTTTGCGATTACACCTCATCCCTAATAGGGCATATTTAAATTATGACTAAGAAATCAAACAAAAAGAAACCACCTAAAGATATTAACCAATTAGCAGCTTTCATTGTAGAAAAGACTACTGGAAGTTCACCCAAAGATAGAAATAATCGTAAAAATTCCGCAGGTGAGGTGGAATAGTTAATATTCTTAACCCCCTATAAATAGGGGGACTTGGCAAACTTACCCCCAATAATATAGAATTGGACTAGATGGCGGGAACCATGCTAGTCCAATTTTTTTTCACGGGGCGTTGGCAGAGCGGTTTATTGCGACCGTCTTTAAAACGGTTATCGGCACTCACACTACCGATCGCCAGTTCGAACCTGGCATGCCCCGTCTATGTTGTAAGTGTAGCATATGCTATAGCATCTGTCTAGTTATAAGTGATACTTAATGGTGATACTTAACCGAGAGGGGGATTAGAAATCATGGTTACAAATAATAGTTTTGAAGAACAACTAAGGAAGCTCATTTCAGAAGCGCAGGATGAGCTAAATAAAGCTGATGAGCAACTTAAAGCTGTAGAAAATAAAAAGTTAGCTTTATCAGACGAACTTCAGTCCTATGAACACTCGTTACATAGCTATCTAAGACGAACGGGTAAAGGAATGGAAGAAAAATCATCCACAAAAAATTGGGATGAAATATTGAGGAATTACAACACACACAAAGAAAGGCTTACGGCAATAGCTGAGCACAACAATAATACCCTGGGTTTCAATTCGGCTGTTGATATTTTATACAATGGGAAATATATAAAATCAAAATCACGAGCAAACGCATATGTCCAATTGTATAATGTTGTGCTAGATATGGTGGAAAAAGAGATACTTAAGAAAACCAGAAGGGGTATGTATAAACTCATTAAGCCTACTGGCCGGTTATTCTAAAGAAGAAGCCGCTACTGTGGCGGGTCTTAAGACCCATGGAGGCCAGGCTCCCCACTATAAAGCCATTGTAGTGGGGAAGTGTTTCCATCGCCAGTTACAGTAGCGGCTCTTGCTCGTTATTTTACAACTTTCTTAGGTATATTCCAATAAGGGCTTTTGCATTTCGGGCAGACACTAGGTTCCTTTTGCTTATTGCGTGGCACCCAAACATGGCCGCATCGTTCACATTTGAAGGCTGATATTTCTAATCTGCCCATATCAATAGTATATCACTAATAGTAATACCTGTCAAGTAATATATTAAAAATATTTTACTAAAAGGTATTGACAAACTATATACCTTATGGTAATATAGTAATAGGTAAGTAAAATGAATAGGCTAAGTCTCAGGCAAAGAACCAAAGTCATAAATGCTCTGGTCGAGGGTAACTCGATTCGAGCTACTTGCCGTATGACAGGCATAGCTAGAATGACAGTAACAAAGCTACTTGTTGATATAGGCAAGGCATGTTACCGCTATCAATATAAGAATCTAAGAAATCTACAGAGCCACAGGATTCAATGTGACGAGATATGGTCATTCTGTTATGCAAAACAGGATAATTTGCCGGAAAAGAAACGAGGTAAATTTGGCTATGGTGATATTTGGACTTATGTAGCTATAGACGCAGATACTAAGCTAGTACCTTGCTGGCTAGTGGGTCTAAGAACAGCCCGCTATGCTAACGAGTTCTTAGCCGACTTGAAGCGTAGGCTAGTCAATAGGGTTCAATTGACCACAGATGGCCACCAGAAGTACCTGGACGCAGTAGATGATGCCTTTGGCGATAATATAGACTACGCCATGCTTATAAAGCTGTATGGTACTGACCCTGAGGGTGACAAGCGCTATAGCCCATCTGAATGCCTGGGGACTGAGACACGCATAATCAAGGGCAATCCTGAGCCTAAACAAATTTCAACCAGCTTTGTTGAGAGACAGAACCTAACAATGCGTATGAATATGAGGCGGTTCACTAGGCTAACCAATGGCTTCTCAAAGAAAGCTGATAACCTTAAACATTCCATAGCTCTGCATTATATGTATTATAACTTTGCCAGGGTTCATAAAACACTAGGCATTACTCCGGCTATGGCTGCGGGTATCAGCGACCATGTATGGGCAATCGAAGAAATACTCTCGCTGGAAAAATTTCAAAACCGACCTAATTCAAACTAGACCACTACCCCGATTTGGCACAACCAAAAGAAAATATTAATAAAGTCAGTATTAAGACTGTAGCTACAATCCTGGCTGCTCTTTTCATTATCTCTCAGTCTATTTTCGACACTTAACCTATCTCATTTCTTTAATCGACCACAACAGCCCAAACTTGGTCTGGGAATCACGCTTATGGTTAAGGTAGCTTCGGCACTACCTCCGTTCACATCTTTAACAATTACCATAATATGATAGTCACCATAATCATTTGGTGACTCCCAGGTAACAGTAGCCCCTTCGCCAGTTAAGGTGCCACCAGTGGATGACCAATTAAACTGCACCGCATCGCCTTCAGGGTCAGAAGCAATGCATCTGATGTCAGAGGCACCCCGAGGGTAAACATCTATATATTCAGCTTCAAGACTTGAGATTACTGGCGGCTTGTTGCCCTTCGGCTCCGGCGTCACCAAACAAGAACTAAACAGCACTACCGTCATCACAACTATGCCCAACCCGACTTTAAAGATATTAGAATTCACTAATGCGCCCTCCATTAAACAAACTAGCAAAAGTATATACAGGCGCACCAATTTTAGCAAGGTGTTGACAGAAGTCAAACACCGCAGTATCATTAAATGAATGAACGTTCATTCAACGCATAGATATTCATCAGTATGCCGGAGAGACCAATGCGAATGACCAGGCAGAAGCGGAAAGAGAGTATTACCAAACAAAGAGAGCAGCAGATCTTTGACGCTGCGCTGAAGGTCTTTTCCAAAAAGGGGTTTGACCAGACTACTATTCCTGATATAGCTCAAGAGGCTGGAGTAGCAATAGGTACTATTTACAACTACTACCAGAGCAAGCACGACCTGCTACTGTCAATCATCAAGGACTATATCAGTAACGAGTCTTTTATCGGCCTCTTAGAGCAGCCGCTTGAATCAGGTGACGCCGCTTGCCTTTTTTCCCTTATTAATGAACGCCTGAGTATGGGTCTCGATAACATTGGTATAATACAGCTTCTAATGACCGAAATACAGCGTGACCCGAAATTACGTAGGCAATACAATGAGCAAGTCGTCGCACCAAATTTCAAGCTAATGGAGAAATACTTTGAATTGAGGACAGCCAATAATACTTTTCGCCCTTTGAATATTCCTATAGTTGTGCGAGCCTTGCTTGGCATGATAATAGGCTTATCAATTATCTCCAAAATTGAGGGGGAGGCAGGACTGCTGCGGAGGATTCCGCACCAGGAATTAGTGGCTGAGGTGAAAAAACTGATTTTAAAAGGTATCCAAGGAGAGGAGGGGACAATAAAGGAAATAAATCAAGCCCCACGAGGCGAAAAATCGAGAAAAACATTATAGAATTGTGGAACGCGCGCTGTTCCAGATATAAAAGAAGGATATTTGATTATGTTTCAGGAGCATAAGATATGAGCAAAAAAACATCTGCCATCGTATCAGCTTTCCTGCTGATAGTAGCAATCGCACTAACTGGCTGCGCCTCCAATAAACCCATCACTGAAATGCGGACAATCGCTTCAGTGAAGCGGGGTGATATGGAAGTAAAAGTCGAAGCGTATGGCTATATTGAAATGCCGGACGCGGTCAATCTCTATTTCGATACAACCATGTTCACTCCTCCTTATAGTGCCAGAATTGAAAAGGTATACGTCGAGAAAGGCAGCGTGGTTAAAGCCGGCACTCTGCTTGCCAAATTGGACGATACAATCCAGAAGATGACGGTAGAGTCTGCACAGTATGCTCTGGAACTGTCCATAAATAACGTGGTGCAGACAGTCTGCTGCGGTGTTACACGCGCGCCGTCTTTCTATACCGACACTGATGCAATAGCTTTACTCCGGTTTGAATTCGCTACAAATGAAATTCAGAAAGCTCTGTCTCTGCTGGCTGATGGCAGATTTGAAGAAGTAGCCTCTGAAATAACGCTGGCAAAATACGACATCGATGCGGCGAAAAAAGTATATACCGACCCTCAATTCCGCAACCTGAGGACTGAGTTCAATGGGTGGAACCAGCCAGTGATTTCAAGCCAGGATGTGGATATTGCCATTGATAGGCTTACAACTGAAACGGATAGCCTGTCCGCAATCCAGGAGCAAATTAAGGATGGCGGTTATGACCAAGCAGCAAAAATGCTGAGAGCTCTCTTAATGGAGATGTCCGACACTCAGGCAGTCATTAAACGAACTACCCGTTCACTTAGTGCTTATACATATCCAGATACCTGCACCACTTTCACCGTAATAAATGAAGCGCTTACTGAACTTGAAGAACTCAGTAAAATGACAGGTGAGAAAGACTTTGATGCCATACAGTTGAACGAGACACTTCGATTGGCTATGCACGACCTTGAACTTGGAGATAAGATACTTCAAGAGAACGTTTCAACCTTCCGCCAGGGACTTAATCTAAAGGCAGAGCGCGATTACAATATAAACGTCCATACCGCATTGATCAACCTCGATCGTGCCAAGCAGGCGCTGCTCAAGACAGAGTTGATAGCACCATTTGATGGAGAGGTGGTGGACATAAATCTACACGAAGGCGACATGATAACCCAGAGATACTCGCCAGAAGGCTTGCCTATTGATACCTATGTGCTGAAACTCGCTAACAAGAGCGCAGTCAGGATGACCGGTATAGTCGATGAAATAGATGTGGTCAAGGTATCAAAGGGCCAGAAAGCAAAGGTTCTGGTTGATGCATTTCCCGGCAAGGTATTCAACGGTGAGGTGAAATTCATTTCCACGTACGGTACCCTACAGACAGGCTCCGCTACCTATAAGATTGAGATTGCGCTCGACCCCAAGGATGCTACATATCTCACAGGCGGGCTTACCGCTACGGCTGAAATATTGGTCGACAGCCATAAAGATGTTTTACTAATACCCAACAGTGCCTTACATCTACAGGGGACTGAGAGTTGGGTTTATGTGGTTAAAGACGACAAAGCAGGTCTGATAGAGCAGCGACGAGTACAAGTCGGCGTGCAAAGCCGGACTCAAACTGAAATTCTGTCAGGCTTGAATGAGGGTGAAGAAGTGATTCTGGAAACAAGTAATATGCCCGCTAAATCCCTCAACAGCACTAAATAGTAACGATAATCTGATAAATTGCAACTACTTCGGAGGCATATGTTATGGCAAATAAATTAGGTGAAAGAATGAACTCAGTGTTATCAACAAGGATGGGCAAGATTATTTTCTTTGTGGCTTGTGCTCTTGTGATTGGAGGCATAGCATTTGGCGTCAATCTTTGGTACCAAAACTACAAATATGTGAGTACAAACAACGCGAGCATATCGGCACCCCTTATACCTGTTGGTGCACTTACGCCATGCCAGATAATTAGCCTTGATGCCGATTATGGAAGCTATGTGGAGAAGGGCCAGAGGATTGCCATTGTTGGAATGCCTCGTTCCGACAACCCCATCAACATGCAGGGGTTAAAAGAGATTCCAATAGGTCGTGCCACCATTGAATCACCAGTCAATGGTTATGTAGCTGCTGTCTGGACCTATCCCGGTGCAGTAATCAATCCAGGTCAACCGATAGTAACGGTCTACGACATATCTGAGACATGGGTGATAGCTAATATATCTGAGACAGACATTTACCGTCTAAAGCCGGGACAGGAAGTAAAAATTAACGTCGACAGTCTTGGCGGTGCCACGTTGAAAGGACATGTCGAAGGTATCGCGGCTGCGACCGCTGCCAAGTTCTCACTTCTGCCCCAGAGTAACACCACTGCTAACTTCATCAAGGTGGCACAGGTGGTGCCCGTAAAAATTACTATCGAGAACCCTGGGAACTACATTCTTATCCCCGGTACTTCTGTAGAGGTAAAGATAGCCATAAAGTAGCCTGAATAAGGAAGCACCAGTGCCACAAACGACTGAGTGGAAAATCTTACTAGTTGCCGTAGTCGGCACCTTCATGGTCATTCTCGACCAGACAATTGTCAATATTGCTCTGCCCCATATTATGGCAGTTTTTAATGAAACCGCTGACCGGGCCCAACTGGTAGTTTCCGCTTACCTGATGGCCACGGCCATAAGTGCGCCAGCCGCCGCATTCCTTAGTACCCGTTTTGGCATAAAAAGAGTTTATCTGCTGAGTCAGGCAGGTTTCCTCGCTGGTTCGGTTCTCTGTGGATTGGCCTGGAATACCCAAACTCTAACCATTTTCCGCATTATCCAGGGCCTGAGTGGCGGTTTACTCATGCCTCTAGCTATGACCTTTTTGTTCACCAACGTGCCGCATGAACAGCGAGGTACTGCAATGGCCATTTTTGGCATACCCCTGATGTTGGCACCTGCCATAGGCCCCACTCTTGGAGGCTACTTAGTTGACTATTGGAGCTGGCGCATGGTTTTCTACGTGAATGTGCCCGTGGTGATAGTTGCTATTTTTATAGGTCTTTCCTGGATTAAAGATACCCCGAGGTCACTGATGTCTTTTGATTACAAAGGGTTTTTGCTAGCCGCGGTCGGCTTTAGTGCAATATTATACGGCCTATCCTATGCCCCAACATGGGGCTGGACTGACGGACGAATTACAGGGCTATTGGCTCTAGGTATCATCAGTATTGCAGCCTGGATAATAGTTGAGTTAAGGGAGAAATTTCCCTTGCTTGATTTGCACATCTTCACTTACGGTGGTTACTCATTAGCCACAGGTATAAACCTCATAGCCACTATCGGTCTTTTCTCAGCCGTATTTTTGCTGCCACTGTTTTTGCAGAACCTCCGGGGGCTTTCGGCTTTTGATACCGGCCTTTTGCTAATTCCAATGGCTCTGGGCTCCATTATTACCATGCCCATAAGCGGCCGCCTCTACGACAAAATCGGGCCGCGCGTCCCGGTTTTGGCAGGTCTTCTACTCACCACTTTTACGACCCTCTGGCTCCAGGGATTAGATATAACTACGCCCGATTCTGCTCTCCGCCTAATGTTGTTCTTGAGAGGGATGGGGCTGGGCCTTGCCATGATGCCTGTAATGACCTATGCCCTAGCAGCCGTACCCATGAAAATGACCGGACAAGCTTCATCCCTTACCAATGTCACACGGACAGTTTTCGCCGCCCTTGGCATTGCCATCTTCGCGACTCTGCTGGATCAATTCCACAAAACCCATCTGGGCACACTTGTTCAAACAGTAACTCCAAATTCAGTCGAAGCCCTTCGTGTTTTATCGGTTATCCAAGTAACTGCACTCAAGTCAGGATTGACTATGGAGGCTGCCCGACTGGCAGCTATCTCGATGCTTTATCAACTTATTAACCTTAAGGCTTTCATTATGGCTTTTGACAGTGACTATTTCATAAGTGCTGTAATATTGTTTGTTGGGATTTTGCCGTCATTTCTATTGCCTCATGGCGCTCTGAAAAAGGGTAGAATAGTCGGTGGGGTACCTTTAGATTAACTCTTTCGCGGTCTCAGAACCCATTAAGCTATCGCAGTAGCCGGGTCGGTGCCGCAACACATGATTTCTCGACACAAACGAGGAACTGGGAATTGTTGACCTGACCCAAAGGTGGTGGTATCATTCTATAAATCTTCTGGAGATGCATATTGCCCAATAACCCAAAACAAGACGTAGAAACTGCTCGATTTCTTAAGCTAGAAGCTAAGCGGCAAAAGGAAACTATAAATCTTATTGCCGCTGAAAATTATGCCAGCCGAGCAGTGCTCGAGGCTCAAGGCTCTATATTAACCAATAAGTACGCTGAAGGCTACCCCCAACACCGCTATTATGCCGGTTGTCCTAATGTAGATGCCATCGAAAGCCTGGCAATAGAACGCGCCAAGAAACTGTTCAATGCTGAGCATGCCAACGTCCAACCCCATAGCGGCAGCCAGGCCAATATGGGAGCCTACTTCGCCCTGCTCAAGCCCGGCGATACCGTTATGGGTATGAGCTTAAGCCATGGCGGTCACCTGACTCACGGTGCCCCAGCCAACTTCTCAGGGAAATGGTACAAGTTCGTCACCTACGGAATTGACCGACGAACTGAAAGGCTCGATTACGACGAGATAGAAAAACTAGCCCTGAAACACAAACCCAAGTTGATAATAGCTGGAGCCAGTGCCTATCCCCGAATTATTGACTTCAGCCGTTTCCGCAGCATAGCAGACGCCGCCGGCGCGTTGCTTATGGCAGACATGGCTCACATTGCCGGATTAGTAGCTACCAATTTACATCCTTCTCCAGTACCTCATGCACAAATAATCACCTCTTCAACCCATAAGACCTTGCGTGGTCCCCGCAGCGGCTTTATCCTATGCAAAGAAGCCCTGGCTACAAAAATAGATGCCGCCGTTTTCCCCATGATGCAAGGTGGCCCACTGATGCACGCCATCGCTGCCAAAGCCATAGCCTTCTTCGAAGCCATGCAGCCCGAGTTCGCCACCTATCAAAAGGGAGTACTGGAGAATGCTCAAGTCCTCGCCGCTGAGCTAAAGCAACATGGCTTACGACTTATCTCCGGCGGCACTGACAACCACCTAATCCTCATTGACCTCACTCAGACAGAAACAACCGGCATAGTCGCTCAGGAAGCCCTTGAAGCCTCTGGCATCCTGGTAAATAGGAACGCAATCCCCGACGACCCCAGACCACCTCAAATCACCAGCGGTATCAGGCTGGGTACACCAGCCATTACAACAAGAGGCTTTGGCCCCAAGGAAATGAGGCAGATTGCCTCTTTCATTATGAAGGTGCTCTCCAACCCTGAAGACAAAAAAATACAAAAGGGAATAGCCGAACAAGTGCGTTCTATGTGCAGCCATTTCCCCACCCCAGGAATAGACTATAACTACTAATGAGACTTTCTTCTAAAAACAGAAACAGAAAGCGTTTTGCCAACCAATCAGGTCTCCAGCAAGAAGAACCTCTTCACTAGTCTAAATCAAAAGCCCGTGGTAAAACCAATGAGAACGAAATTTGCCATTGAAACCAAAGAGCTAACCAAGAAATACGGCGACCTCATTGCTGTAGATAAACTGAACCTCACAATAGATTACGGTGAGGTATTCGGTCTGCTCGGCCCGAACGGTGCCGGCAAGACAACGATAATCTCCATGCTTTGTACCATAATAAACCCGTCTTCAGGCAACGCCACAGTAAACGGCTTCGATATATCGAGGCAGTCATCTAACGTCAGGCACAGCATCGGCATCGTTTTTCAAGACCCGAGTATTGATGATCGCCTCACTGGCAGAGAAAACCTGCAGCTTCACGCCTGCCTTTACGATATACCCACAGAGCTGGCCAAAAAACGCATCGCAGAAGTCTTGAAACTGGTGGAATTAGAAGATAGAGCTGATTCCGCTATGAGAACCTACTCCGGCGGGATGAGAAGACGATTAGAACTGGCTAGAGGTTTACTTCATCACCCCAGGATACTCTTTCTTGACGAGCCCACCCTGGGCTTGGACCCTCAAACACGAGAGCATCTCTGGACATACATCGAAAATCTGGCCCGAACAGCTGAAATCACTACCATCATCACCACCCATTATATGGAAGAAGCTGACCGGCTTTGCAATCGAGTTGCTATCATCGACTACGGTAAAATCAAAGTCATTGACACCCCTGCCAATTTGAAGACAGCTTTGAAAGGCGATGTCATAACCATTACTACAGCTCAACCAAAAAAACTTGCCACCAGATTGACCGAACTAAAACTAACCTCTCACATAGACTCATCAAGAGATACCATAAGATTGGCTGTCGCAAATGCAGAAAAACTCATACCCAGACTAATTAAAATCGCTGCCGAGATTGGGGTAGAAGTCAGTTCTGTATCCGTCCACCGCCCAACTCTAAATGATGTGTTCCTTCACTACACAGGTCGAGAGATAAGAGCAGAAGAAGCGGAGTCAACGCTCAAAAAGCACATGATAATGAGGAGGCGAACTAGATGAGTGAGCTCAGGAAAATCTATGGATTGTGGCACCGGGAGGTAATTAGATACTGGCGCGAAAAATCACGCATCTTTTCTTCACTCATATTGCCCGTACTCTGGCTACTAGTTTTTGGTAGCGGCATGCGGGGCATGGAATTGTCCGGCACACAGAGTTATCAAACCTATATATTCCCGGGCATAATCGGGATGACCCTCCTCTTCACATCCGTCTTCTCGGGCATTTCCGTGATTTGGGACAGAGAATTCGGTTTCTTCAAAGAGATTATTGTAGCGCCCGTCTCTCGCACCTCGATAGTCATCGGTAAAGCTCTAGGCAGTGGAACAAGCGCGCTCATCCAAGGCTCCATCCTGCTACCGCTTTCATTTTTAGTAGGTATACATATGTCCCCAGTATCATTCGCAATACTAATTCCCACCATGGTCCTCATCTCAATCGGACTGGTATGTATTGGACTGCTTATCGCCTCACTTATAACCAGTATGGAAGGCTTCAACTTCATCATGAGCCTGGTGATTATGCCCTTGTTCTTCACCAGCGGCGCCCTCTTCCCTTTAACTTCGGCTCCAGGTTGGCTAAGAGATTTCAGCTATGTAAATCCATTAACCTACGGCGTTGATGTTCTGCGTTGGGGTACTTTCGGCGGGACGGGTTCGCTGCTACCAATTTATGCCGAATTTCTTATACTGGCGCTATTTGCCACAGCTATGATTATGGCTTGCTCCTACACCTTCAGTATTAAAAAATAGGCGAGATTCATACGCCCCCATCAAAAGCTATCCAAGTGAACTGCCAATTACTCTTTGATTTAGTTTTGCCTAAAGTATGACTTCGTCATGCCCACAATCCACTGCCAGTGTGTTACGATATGCAGTGCAAAGATGACCAATAGAGCTATCGCTACCCACTTATGGATATCAAGTCAGGTATACCGCGCAAACAAAACGGTGGAACTTACCTCTCCCAAATCTAAACCTCCCCTATACCTATAGCCTCCACCAGGCAAAACAAACCAAAGTATAAAGCCAGAAACTCCATGAAAGAACTGCACCAAGCCGAACATAGCATTCAGGATGTAATTCCTTGTTATTCTCCTCATACAACAGCCTCCTAATCAGCTAGATAAGCCTAAATTATAAAGAATTTTTACCAAAATTTTACACAAGGATAAAACCGAGGCAACAATTCACTGCTACACTAACATTAGACTGGAAAGTTAACCCAGACCTCGGACATACCACGACCCTGGACACACCCAGACAGTGGACACAGAACCCCCCACATGGTCTGGAGTTAGCTTCCAGTCAAAAGAAAGGAGGTTCAAAAAATTGAAAAAAATCCAGAAGATCGTTCTTGCCACCATATTGGTGGCCGTGATGCTCATCGCCAGCATGCCAGTTATAGCACTGGCTCAAGAAGGCGAAGCTCCAGAACGCCAAGGCACCCTAATAGCTCGAGTCGCCGAGATACTGGGTATTGACCAGCAGGAGCTTGAGAATGCCCTCAAGCAAGCTCAAACGGAATCGCGGGAGGAAACTCTCAATGCCAGGCTTCAAGAATTAATAGCTGAGGGCACATTGACCCAGGAGCAGGCAAACGAGCTTAAAGCATGGATGGAAGCCAAGCCGGATGTCCCAATGGTTCCACCAGGACAACTTGAGGAGGCGCTGGACAACGGCATCATAACTCAAGAGCAGGTAGATCAGCTTAAGACATGGATGGAGGCAAAGCCAGACATCCCAGAGATTATGCCAACGATGGGTGAGCGGCTTGTAAAGGAAGGCATAATCACTCAGCAGCAGGCAGATGAGTACAAAGCCTGGATGGAGTCAAGACCGGCGGATATACCACAGGTTGGCCCCAGACAACTCAAGCAGTTGCTGGATGAGGGCAAGCTAACTCAAGCGCAGGCAGATACGTACAAGGCATGGCTAGAATCAAAGCCTGATATGCCGAAAATTCGACCCGAACTACGCCAGAATGGGGTAGCTAAACTCCAAGAGCACCGCGATGCCTTGACAGCACGCCTCGCCGAAATACTTAACATCAACAAGGAAGACCTTGAAAATGCCTTCAAACAGGCCCAAGGTGAATTGCGTGAGAAATCTTTGGGCACCAGACTTCAGGAGCTGGTAAATCGGGGCGCATGGACCCAGCAGCAGGCTGATGCATTCAAAGCCTGGATAAAAGCCAGACCAGACGTTCCAAGAATTGGACCAATGGGGCCAGGGGGACAATGGGAACCAATGGGGCTAGAGGAATGAGACCACGGCAACGCCTAACAGTACACAAATAGTGTGAGTGTACAAAGAAGGCAAGCCAGTCATAGCCTGGCTTGCCTTCTTTAAAACTGTAAGCATAGCAAAACGCTTTAAGATATAATAATGAAGACTACAAAGTTACTATCGAGGCAAGTCATGACAACTATACTGGTCGTCGATGATGAAGCGAACATTTTAGAGCTCGCCAAACTCTATCTTGAGCAAGAGGGGTACCGTGTAGAGGGAGTTAGCAACGGCAATGATGCCCTTCAAAAGCTAAATTCGGCTAAGCCGTCACTCATCGTCCTCGATTTAATGCTACCTGACATAGATGGCTTTGAGATATGCCGGCAGATACGCAAAAAAAGCGACGTCCCCATCCTGATGCTTACCGCCCGAAAAGAAGACGTGGACAAAATAGTCGGGCTGGAGCTTGGAGCCGATGATTACCTGACAAAACCGTTCAATCCTAGAGAGCTGGTAGCCAGGGTCAAGGCGATTCTCCGCCGTTACAAGTCTGGACTCAAGCCCAGCCAGACCATAGAAGTTGGTAATCTACAAATTGACCTCGCTCGCCGTGAGGCAGCTATAGATAGCCAGCCACTTAAGCTACGAACTAAAGAGTTCGACCTGCTGGCAACCTTGGCTCAAAACCCGGGAGTCGTCCTGACCCGAGACCGACTCCTGGAGATGGTTTGGGAAACTGATTACTACGGCGAAACGAGAACCGTCGACATCCATATCAACCACCTTCGGGACAAATTGAGCGGAGCAAATGCCTCAATAGAAACAGTCCGAGGTATAGGCTACAAGATGACATTGAAATCACGAACACTAAGCGGCTGAGAACGGAGCCTCCAGTCACAGAAAAAGCCGTTCTATAAATAGAGGTTTATATGAGCCTGCGTACACGCCTTATTCTCACCTACATTTTAATCATCGTCTTATGCCTAAGCATAGTCGCCGTTTCCCTGATAGTTCTGCTCGGTGACCAGCTCAACAGACTGGCAATGGCACGCCTGGCCGACACTGCATTGCCCATCTACGTCCAGTTTAGAGCAGCAGCCAGAGGTCAAGTTTCCCTGAACCAAGCATGGACCAATCTGGAGGAGATGTCACAGGAAACGGGCACGTACATCTTTCTACTTGACGCTCAAGATGTCATTATCAGACAGGCAATCCCCGAGGATAGTTCCTGGATACCACCCTCAAAGCTGGAAATCGAAAAACCACCCCCCGGCATGCCAACACCTTATGTCGGAATCTACGTCACACCTAGTGGAGAAAGATTTATATTCGTCGCCCACCCCATTGTCGGATTGTTCAGACCTCCAGACCCCTCCACCCCCCCAGAAACTCTGGTTCTGGCTATACCTCGCCGGGAGGCTCTAGCCATTTGGGTTGACTTTGCTAAACCTTTCCTCTGGGCAGGACTTGTCGCCTTAGCCGTCTCCATACTTATAGCCATTCTCCTGGCTCGCTCCATGTATGTTCCTATCCGACGCGTTACAAACGCCGCCGAAGAAATAGCCCGCGGTAACTATGAACAAGAGGTTCCAGTGGCCGGCCCTAAAGAGGTCAAAGGTCTGGCCACAAGCTTTAACCAGATGGCAAAGCAGGTAAAAAGCTCGCAGCAAATGCTGCGCGACTTCGTAGCTGATGCCTCCCACGAGTTAAGAAGCCCACTCACCTCCATCAAGGGATTTGCCCAGGCTATAGTCGATGGAACTGCCAAAGATAAAAAGGCCCAGCTTAAAGCTGCTAGTGTCATTGAGGACGAGTCCAAGCGCATGATGCGACTGGTAGAGGAACTGCTCGAGTTTTCCAGACTTGAATCAGGCCAGATCACGATGGTTAAGGAGTCTGTAGATTTGAAAGACCTTCTGCAGCAGTGTCATGAGATTTTCCTAATTCGGGCAGAAGAAAAAAACATACAACTGAGAACAGACATTGAGCCTTTGCCGCCTGTCACCGGTGATATCGACCGCTTGGAGCAGGTCTTCAGCAACTTGCTCGACAATGCCTTGAAACATACCCCTTCCGGAGGCAAGGTAAGCATCGTCGCCCGACACCCACAACCCAGCTTCGTCAAAATTGCCGTAACTGATACCGGACCAGGTATACCTGGTGAGCAATTGCGGCATGTATTTGAACGCTTCTACCGGGCCGACCCTTCGGCAGGCAAAGCTGGCGCTGGCTTGGGTCTGGCTATCGCCAGACAGATAGTCCTGGCTCACGGGGGAGACATCATGGCTAAAAGCACATTGGGCAAGGGTACAGAGTTCGTGGTTAGATTGCCTGTCCACTCCACTTCTGCCCCACAAACTTCTCATAGCTAGGACACAATCTACCTAACACACACTCCCTACAGCGAGGTCGCTGAGCTTTACATACCTTTCTGCCATGCTCTATCAACAAAACATGAAACTGATAGATATCTTTAAGCGGCACAAGGCCCTCAAGTAATATGTGAGCTTTCTCTATGGAAACCTTAGAATCAATTAGCCCTAGCCTTTTAGTCACGCGGGAAACATGCGTATCTACCGGCAAAGCTGGCATACCCAGCGAGAAAAGCAAAACAACGCTAGCTGTCTTCATTCCTACACCGGGCAATTGCCTCAGCCAGTCCCTGGCTTCATCTACAGGCAGCTTACTCAGAAAGCCCATTTCGAAGCCACCCCGCCTTCGTCGTATTTCCCCAAGTGACTGATTGATATATCTAGCTTTAATTTCCCCCAGACCGCCAGCTTTGATAGCCTCACAAATCCGGCCAACGCCGGCATCAGCCATATCTTCCCAACTACCAAAAGAAGCCAAAAGCTGCTTAAAAGCTCTCCCGGAGTTTCTATCTGACGTGTTCTGTGAAAGAATCGTCTGAACCAGCACCGCTATCGGGCTCTGCCGCCATCGCCACCGCTTCTCCCCGTACTCCTTGCTCAACAGCTTAAGGATTTGTTTAACGCTCACGCTAACCACCTCAAAAATATTATACAACACAAACTTAGCCTCATCCCCTCTCCCTCGACGGAGAGGGTTAGGATGAGGGTGAGACGCAATAATCCATTTGGTGTTATAATTAACTCACTAGAAATGGTAGGGGTGACTAATGGATGAACTCAAGGTCTTCACCGGCAATGCCCACCCGATGCTAGCCAAGGCAATATGCGAATACCTAAACATACCGCTGGGCAAAGCTGAGGTCTTCGAATTCAAGAATGAGAACATTTTCGTCCGAGTTCAGGAAAATGTCCGTGAACGAGATGTATTCGTCATCCAACCGTTTTCCACACCCGTCAACAAGAACCTGGTCGAACTCCTCATTATGATCGATGCCTTCAAGCGAGCCTCTGCCGGTAGAATTACCGCTGTCATCCCTTACTATGCCTACGGCCGCACCGACAAGAAAGACCAGCCTCGAGTGCCCATCACTGCCAGGTTGATAGCTGACCTGCTCACCACCGCCGGCGCCAACCGTCTGTTAACCATAGACCTTCACGCCGCCCAAATCCAGGGCTTCTTCAACATACCTGTTGACGAACTTACCGCCCTCTTCATCCTCAGCGAATACTGGAAAGGGAAAACACTGGACAATCTGGTAGTCGTTGCCACCGATATCGGCATATCCGCACATGCCCGTGATATGGCAGCTAAGCTCAACGCTCCGCTGGCTATTATCGAAAAAAGGCGCATTGGCAATGTCGACATCACTGAAACCCTCAACATCATCGGCGAAGTCAAAGGCATGCGCGCCTTAACTATCGACGATGAAATCGATACTGCTGGCTCGCTTATCGGCGTCGTCAATACCCTTTTGGAGCACGGCGCCACTGAAGTCTACGCCTGCTGCACACACCCCATATTTTCCGGACCAGCTATAGAGCGAATAGCCAAATCACCCATTAAAGAAGTGGTCGTCACCGACACCATCCCCCTTGACAAAAAGAAGAGACTGGACAAGATAACTGTCCTGCCCATAGCTCCGCTCCTCGGCGAAGCCATACACCGCATTCACACCGGCCTCTCTATAGGCGCCATGTTCGAGTAGAAAAATTATGCTTAAGTGGCTCGGTAGCCTTGTTGATTCCAACGAAAAAGAACTGAAGCGTCTTGAGCCTATTGTGGCTCAGATAAATTCACTAGAATCCGATTTCCAGAAGCTCAGCGATGCTGAACTTCGCGCCAAGACCGAAGAGTTCAAAGCCCGGCTTAAGAGCAACGAGACGCTGGATGATATATTGCCTGAAGCCTTTGCCGCCGCCAGAGAAGCCGCCAGGCGCACCATGGGCGAGCGCCACTTCGATGTCCAGCTTATAGGAGGCATTGTCCTCCACCATGGCAAAATCGCCGAGATGAAAACCGGCGAGGGCAAAACCTTAGTCGCTACACTGCCTCTATATCTAAATGCCCTCAGCGGCGATGGCTGCCATCTCGTTACTGTAAACGACTACCTGGCACGTCGTGATGCCTACTGGATGGGGCCCATATATCATGCTCTTGGCTTAACCGTCGCCAGCATCTATCCACCGCAAAATCCAGATGAGCATCTGCCAGCCCGTCTCTATGACCCCGACTACACCGATGAAAAGGACACCCGCTGGCCCCATTTCCGACCTGTCGGCCGCCAGCAGGCCTATCAAGCCGACATTACCTACGGCACCAACAACGAATTCGGCTTCGACTACCTCAGAGATAACATGGCTATAGACCTCTCCCAATGCGTCCAGCGTACCCTAAACTACGCCATAGTCGACGAGGTGGACAACATACTCATCGACGAAGCCCGCACACCGCTCATAATCAGCGGCTCCGCTGAAGAAGCCACTGAAAAATACAACATCTTTGCCCGCCTGGTGCCTCAGCTCAAAAAAGATGAAGACTACACCGTCGAAGAAAAGGAACGACAGACCTACCTCACCGAATCCGGCATGACCAAGATGGAAAAATGGCTGCGCCGGGACGGCTTGCTCAAAGCCCCCAGCCTCTATGACCCGGCTAACTACAGTTTGACTCAATACCTGGAGAATGCCCTAAAAGCCAAAGTGCTGTTCGAGAAAGACCGTGATTACATAGTCAAAGATGGGCAGGTCGTTATCGTTGATGAGTTCACCGGACGGCTCATGTTCGGCCGCAGATACTCAGAAGGGCTGCACCAGGCCATTGAAGCCAAGGAAAGGGTCAAAATTCAGCGGGAAAGCGTGACTTTAGCCACCATAACATTCCAGAACTATTTCCGTCTCTATAAGAAACTTGCCGGCATGACCGGCACTGCCGCCACCGAAGCCGAGGAGTTACACAAGATTTACAAGCTTGAAGTGGTTACAATCCCAAGTCGCAAAGAGATGATACGCGAATATTATCGAGGAATGGTGTACAAGGATATTAAGGATTATCTGGTAAAGGCCTTCAAGGACCACAAAGACGATCCTAATGAGATTTACACGAGCATTAATAACCATTTAAGCAAGATTTATAAGGATGGTGAGGACTATCCTGTTCAGATCTATAAAGACCTTAAAGATTGTCTAGACAAGGCTTTCAAGAATCGCAAAGATGATCCTGACCAGTTCTACGAGAGCCTTAATGACCATTTAGATAAAATTTACGACGAACGGGAAGATCATCCTGATCAGATTTATAAAGACGAAGAAACCAAATTCAAAGCCGTAGTTAGAGAAATTGAAGAGCTTCACAAGCAGGGCAGGCCGGTGCTCATCGGCACCGTCTCCGTCGAGAAATCTCAGAAGTTGAGTACGCTCCTCGAAAGGATAGGAATAAGGAAGGAGAAGGAGAACGGACATTGGGTACTCAATGCGACAAATCACGAGAAGGAATCCCAAATCATCGCTCGGGCTGGACGCGTAGGCGCCGTCACCGTCGCTACCAACATGGCCGGGCGCGGCGTTGACATCATACTCGGAGGCAACCCTGCAGAGCGTGACAAAGAGGAATGGCAAAAAGAACATGGCAAGGTCATCGAGCTTGGCGGCTTGCACGTCATCGGTACCGAGCGTCATGAAGCCAGGCGTATTGACAACCAGCTACGTGGTCGATCCGGCAGACAGCTAGACCCCGGCAGCTCCCGCTTCTATGTCTCCCTGGAAGACGACGTCGTCCGTCGCTTCGGTGGCGACCGCATCAAAGGCTTCATGGACTGGGCCGGCTTCGACGAAAACACACCCATTGAGCATTCCATGGTCAGCAAATCCATAGAAAATGCCCAGGTCAAGGTTGAAGGCTATCATTTCGATATCCGCAAACACCTCGTTGATTATGACGATGTAGTCAACAAGCACCGCGAGGTAATTTATGCCGAGCGAAGAAAAATCCTGGAAGGTGCTGACCTCAAGGCAAACATCCTGCCTATGGTTCGAGACGAAATCGAAAAACTGGTTTCCGCCAGTTGCAGCCGTGACCTTATGGAGCCGGACTTCACCGGCTTAATCGAAGAGCTAGCCACAATATTCCCATTACCACCTCAGATAAATTCTCAGACACTCTCCAAGATGAGTTCAAAAGAAATCACCGAGAAGCTGATTGAGTACGCCGAGCAACTGTACGAGCAGCGTGAAAAAGAGATAGGTGCTGAGAATATGCGGCTTCTGGAGAGACTGGTCATGCTGCGAGCCATCGACAGCCTATGGAAAGACCACATCGACACGATGGACCGCCTGCGCCAGCAAGCCAGCCTTTATGCTGCGCGGCAAATCGACCCTATAGTAGCCTACAAGAAAGAAGGCCACGCCCTGTTCCAGAGCCTAACCGCCAGCATAGAACACGACGTCGTGTACACCATATACAAAGTCAGCCTCGCCAAAAAAGAAGCCCCGGCTCAGAGACAGCCCCAGAAAGTGGCTGTTCCCGCCGGCAGAAAAGTCGGCCGCAACGACCCCTGCCCCTGCGGCTCAGGCAAGAAATATAAGCACTGCTGTGGCAGATAGAAGGAGGTGAGATTTGGAACGCAAATTCCATTTATTGATTTCTCCAAAGTTTTTCCCGAAAAGCCTGGAGTATGGCCTCTTTGGAGTGAGTGAGAGGAATTTGAATCAACTTGCCAATGTTAGAAAAGGCGACATCGCATTCTATTATACCGCACACAAGGTCGGACCAAGAACTGAGGGCGTGATATACGGTCCGTTTGAAGTTATAAGTGGGGTATTCTTCAATGATCAACTCGTTTGGGCACCAGATCCCAAATATCGCAACAGGGATAAATATCCTTTCCGCATCAAAATCAAGTATCTTGAAGAACATGCTTGCTTAAATCCTGTACCCGTCCAAGCCTTTTGGGATCTAAGAGAAGAAGGAAAAATCAAGTCGATTATTGACAGTTCAGCTTTAATAGACAAGGCAGTATGTACCTTACTACACCAGGAAGGCATCCTCTTAATGCAAACCTTGCTACAGGCAAACCAGATCCCAGGAATAGACAGATCTCCTTATAAGGGACACGCTTTTCAGCAAAAGGAAATTGACATTTTTAAAGCCAAAGGCAAAGATATTCAAGAATTGAACATGGAAGCATATTTGGAGGCATATCTCCTTATGAATCCTCAAAAGCTTCACCAACTTGCAGGCTTCAACGACTTCTCCGGCGAAAAATACCAAGTTGATATTTTAAACCAAGTAAGTACATTCATAGCTGGAGGAGCGATTGACATTGTCTGCCTATATAAAAAGCGGGTGCTTGATATATGGCTTACCCTCAGTGCTGCGGTCTTTGAACTTAAAAAGGGAGTA
>Ga0315282_10003035_pt1 | contig 30339 bp, 26 predicted proteins | sample YL17G07_20_MG_FD_203693 | JGI IMG/M metagenome (GOLD analysis project Ga0315282, IMG submission 203693) | Sediment microbial communities from Yellowstone Lake, YNP, Wyoming, USA - YL17G07_20 | ecosystem: Environmental > Aquatic > Freshwater > Lake > Sediment | place: USA: Wyoming | collected... | reverse complement strand
AAAAAGGATCTCAGCTCGTTTAAGACTATTGGTGGTCATAGGTTATCCTCTAGAACAATTCGTATTTAGCGTGAAGTGGTGACTTTAACAACTTTACCAGACTGGTCGACGACTACCCGAACAGTACGGGTGATCTTTTTCCCATCAGCAGTTTCAGCTTTTCCGTGGAAGATCAGGAGATTGCGGGTTTCGCCTTGAGGTCGGATTTCAGGTTTCGTCCCCGTTACCTCAGGGAATCTGCGATAGATATCTTTGCATATACCCGAAAGTTTATTTTGATCCATTTTCTCGCCTGGTTAATGAACTCGACGACGCAGGAAAGCGGGTAAATCCAGGTTGGCTGGAGCACCAGCCAGTTCGACTTGTGGCATCTGATTTATGTGAGGAGCATGGGTTACGGGTGGCACTGTTGGATTCTGAGGTGCTTCAGCGGTCCTTTGCACCTGGATATGGGAATCGACCGGGGTGGCTCCAAGACCGGTAATGATCAGGATAACCTGGACTCGATCCTGCATTCTTTCGTCGTTGATTACACCAGGAATAATTTCAGCCTGATTGTCGGTCTTGTTTTGCAGGTAAGTCAATGCTTCTGTCACTTCTATGAAAGTAAGATCAGAGCCAGCCGTGAAATTGGCAATAATGCCGGTACTATCTTGTACCGGGATTGCATCGAGAAGCGGATGGTTTAATGCCCGGTCGATGGCCTGGATGGCTTTATTTTCTCCCTGGCCATATCCGATCGATAAAAGTGATCCACCTCCGTTTTGCATTAACTGGCGGACATGTGCAAAATCGACATTGATCAATCCTGGTTGGGTAATTAATTCAGAGATACCCTGGATACCCTGCCTGAGAACATCATCGGCGAGGCGAAATGCCATTTCCAGGGGTAAGTCGCGGGGGGCGATTTGCAGCAAACGGTCGTTGGGAACGGTGATCAGGGTGTCCGTATTGGGGCGTAAATGCATTAAACCTTCGCGCGCATTTTGCTGGCGCCGGCCGACTTCGAAAGAAAATGGCAGGCTGACTACAGCAATTGTGACTGCACCAATAGACCGGGCTACCCGCGCTACTACCGGGATAGAGCCTGTCCCTGTTCCACCCCCCATACCGGCGGTAACAAAGACCATGTCAGCGCCATCCAGGGCAGCACTAATTTCGCGGTAGCTTTCTTCGGCAGCTGCTTCGCCAACTTTAGGGTTACCGCCAGCGCCCAGGCCGCGAGTGAGACGCGGACCCAATTGAATTTTCTTGGATGCCAGGCTGTTTTTTAAAGACTGGGCATCCGTATTGGCAGCAATATATTCCACCCCTGTCAGATCGAGTTCGATCATCCGGTTGATGGTATTTGATCCCCCACCTCCTAATCCGATTACTTTTAGGACCGGTGTACGTGAGGTTAAGGGTGTGCGATGGATTGGTTTTAATGGCATGGTTACATTCATGGTTCACCTCTCTGATAATTGTGTTGCAATACTTGTGCCAACTCCGTCGATTCGCTCGACCAGGCTGCCATTTTGACGCATTTTTTCGAGAGCGTCTTCTGGGAAGGCCTGTTCATCGCCAATTACAGTAACTCGCTTTGCCATGGCAGCTTCTTCGAGTGAAAATCCAACCGTTGGTAAATATTTTTTCACAAATGGATGAATCAGGTTCAAATGCCAATCAGCCACACTGCCATTGAATGTAGGAAGTAGTAAATAATGATGGATTGGAAGGGTATCTTGCAGACCTTCATCTCCATCCAACGGAATTGAATGGTGTTCGGTATGTTTTGGTTGTGCAAGCCAGTCTTTCATTGTTTTTACAACTGGGAGCTGCTGACCTTCATCCTGGCACCAGGCTTGTGGGTAAAACCGGCTGGTTGATTCGTCTGTCAACAGCCAAAAATTGCAGGCCTGAACCGTCTGTGATATGGGTTCTAATAAATTTTGTGGGTCGGCCAGATCATTGGCATAATCTCCGCTCAACAAGCGTGCAATAGAGAGGTTAATCTCTGCGTGTTGCGAGACGAACGCTTCACTACCTTTTGTTTTCAGTGGATCAGTAGAAATTCCGGCTTGTAATAGGATTATTGGGCATTCCTTACCTAAACTGGCCCTAGCAATGGTTTCATACCAATCGAAGATTCGAAATCCTCGATGGTCCTGTTCACCTGCTGGAGTAAAATACGGGCGAGCTTCAGGCCAACGTTCCGGACCCCCCGCACCCCAATTCAATGAATGACCCTGTGTCCAGGAATATGCGGAAAGGACAAGATTATCCAGGAGCTGGTTTTGCTGGCGTCTTTCCAGTGATTCAAGCATAGTCCGGAGGAATGCGAGATCCCAGTAATTCCCCCCCGGCTCAAGGGCTGGGATAACTGGTTTCAGGCCGGCCTGGAGGGTCAGTTCTGCCAGGGGAATATATCGATCCAGGAATCTCTCTACCAGGTCCTGCTGGACCCAACTAGACAAAGGCCAGGCTGAACGCATGTTGGGTCTGTCAAATAGCAGGGTCATCCGTGCTCCCCAACGAGCATAGGATTCCAGCAAGGTTCTGAGATCTGTTGGAGCAGGGGGATTAGACAAAGATAAATCGAACTGAATGATAGGTTCTATGTCAGCCTGGCATAGACCACTCATGAAAGGTTCTGGGATTGCACGGTCAATGGGTGATTGGATAATCAACCATGATGATCCCAAAGCTTTCAGCTCTGGTAACCAGATTGAAAGGTCACTTTCGCGATAGTGCATACTATCTGGAAAATAGTGAAAACCAATGCGAGATACGTGGGAGTTGAAGGGGGAAGTTTCCATAGTTTTAGGAGTCCATTCAATATGAGGGTTTCCTGAATTTTTTAAACTGCGATGAGAATAAAGGTAGCAAGATGTATGCCAAGAAAAAGGATCTCATTCTTTTCTGGATAAGTCCCTGGATTGTCTGATAACTCTGCTATAATTTAACCTTGATGATCTTGGTAACTGGTGGCACAGGTTTTATTGGGCGGGTATTGATTGAGCATTTAGTTTCCCTTGGCAAACCTGTTCGAATGCTGCTCAGGCCTTCGCAACTTTCCCCTAATTTGCCCCTCGGGCTGCCTGTTGAAGTAGCAGTATGCAGTTTGAAAGATGAGCGGGGTTTGCAGGCCGCCTTAAAGGGGGTAGATATTATCTATCACCTGGCAGGGACAGAACGACTTGGGACGCGCGCAGACCTTATGGGAGTAGATATCAACGGTTCCCAGGCGATAGCCAAAGCAGCAGCCCAGGCTAACGTTGACCGTATATTTTTCCTAAGCCATCTGGGGGCAGACCGCTTATCCGCCTATCCGGTTCTCAAATCCAAGGCAATTGCCGAGGCTCATATTATTCACAGCGGAGTTAGTTATACTATTTTTCGTTCGGCGGTTATCTATGGTCCAGGCGACCAGTTCACCACCTCATTGGCCAAAATCTTCAGGATATCACCCGGATTCTTTATTATGCCTGGAAAAGGTGATGTCGTTATACAGCCATTATGGGTAGATGATCTGGTGACCTGCCTGACTTATGCAATGGAAGACCCGGCGACCAGAAACCAGATATTTTCAATTGGTGGGGGTGAATATATAAAATTTCATCAGGTTTTGGAATATATCCAGGATGCAATTGGTGTACACAGGATTCTATTTTCACTATCACCGGCCTACCTGCGATCATTAGCAGTATATATGGAGCATTCTTTTCCACAATTTCCAATATCAATTTTTTGGGTAGATTACCTGGCAACAGACCGGACCTGCCCATTGGATACGCTACCGCGTTTATTCGGGCTGATGCCTGCCCGTTTTAATCAACAGTTATCCTATTTAAATTCACTGGGGGGTAATTCCCCCAAATACCATTGATGCCTGGGAGTGTTATGCCATTACAAGCCTTTTGCGTACACGGTCATTTTTATCAACCCCCGCGTGAAGATCCCCTTACCGGCGAAATACCTTTAGAGCCAGGGGCAGCGCCATATCGAAATTGGAATGAACGCATTCATGATCAATGTTATCGTCCCAACGCTGTGCTCGGAAATTTCGAAAAAATAAGTTTTAACATAGGCCCTACATTGTTTCAATGGATGGATGAATACGATCCGGAAACTGTGAAAAAAATCATCCAGCAAGAACGCCAGAACCTGGATCAATTCGAGGTCGGGAACGCGATGGCTCAAGCATATCACCATACTATTTTGCCGCTTTCTCCGCGCAGGGATAAAATGACTCAGGTCATCTGGGGGCTGGCTGATTTTGAGCATCGATTTGGGCATAAAGCGCTGGGGTTATGGCTGCCTGAGACTGCAGTCGACTATGAAACCTTGGGGGTCCTGGCTGATTGTGGGGTTCAATTTACCATACTGGCTCCCTGGCAGGCTGAGGGCGATAGGCTGGATAACACACAACCCTATTGGGTTAATTTACCCGGGGGCAACCGGATTGCAATATTTTTCTATAACCAGTCCTTGAGCACCCGGATTAGTTTTGACCCTGGAGCCACTATCAATGCAGATAATTTTGTCTGGGATACGCTACTGCCGGAATTTCGCCTGAATGGGCGGTCAGCCGAGAGACCGCAAATGATCATGATTGCCACGGATGGAGAGCTATACGGCCATCACCAACCCTTCCGCGATCAATTTCTGGCATATTTAATGGATGGCGCAGTGAAAAACCAGCCGATTGCAAAAACGTACCCGGCTCTATGGTTAAAGCAGAATCCACCACACCGCAGCATAGCTATTCGCCCTGAAACCTCCTGGAGCTGCCATCACGGCGTGACGCGTTGGGAGGGAGCCTGCGGTTGTACTCCCAACAGCGGCTGGAAAGCCCCTTTGCGCCAGGCGTTGAATCATGTGGCTGAAATAATCGACCAGCAATATTTAAATTCCCTCCAAATTTATCCAGCCGACCCCTGGCAGCTAAGGCATCAGTTTATCCATCTTTTACTCGGTGAGATAAAGATAGGGGATTTAATTGGCGAATGGATTGGCAGGCGCTTGGATGAGGAAAACGAACGTAAAATCCAGCTTTTATTAACAGCCCAATATGACCGCCAACGAATGTTCACATCCTGCGGCTGGTATTTTGATGATTTCGATCGGATCGAACCTAGGAATAACGTAGCTTATGCCGCCCAGGCAGTATGGTTGACTTATCTTGCAACCGGGGTCGATTTAAACAGAAAGGCAATTGACTTTCTTCACCCGGTAAAAAGTTGGCGCTCAGGACTGAGGGCTGATGCCGTATTTGCGCACTATATGCAACGAGCAAAAACCAGTCAATAATTACACGCTCTCTTTTTGGCTGGTTTCAAGCAGTTTATTCACCTGGTATCCGGATGCTTCTTCAATCTTCAATAACGCCTGGATGATTTCATAAGCGCCCAGCACACCCTCGGTGAATTGAGATGCAGTCAGAGCAGGTTGAGCTGTGATTTCCAGGATGGCAAGCACCATCATCCACCAGGTAAATTCCACAAAAGACTCGTGGTTGAACCAGAGTATATCGCGATAGCGGTTTATGCCCAGGAAGCGTTGAATATTTTCATCTGCCAACCAGCTTTCCAACACCTGGTGAAGAGGTTTTACGCTTGATTGACTATACCAGCGCTGTTGAGCAATTAATAGCTTGAGAGTAGTAATCAACCGCCAGGAAGTTTGCTCATCTACAGCAAGAGCCTGGTAAGTCTCAGCCAGGATTTTATTAAACTGCCATTCATCCAACCAGCTCAAGGTCTGGTATTCATAATCCTTTTCTGAAATTAAGCTGCCTAATTTGTGAGTGAAAGCCCAGGCTAAAAGCGGAAGCCAGCGGATCTCATTTCCCTTAAATCCCTCTTTGATATATTTGAATGCACTTGAATAAGTGCGAGATGTTGTTGGCAGTGGGTAGAGTTCATCAATAAGATTGAAGGTTAAGAGGTTTTTTAACCCAGCTTTAAGATCAACGATATAGTTCTCGGTCTCGAACGAATATCCAGTGAGCAATTTAATCCCATCCAGAAGTGGGATTACCTTTTGTTCTACTTCTGGTAAAAGTAGAGCCGGGAAATCGGTTGTTTTTTCATCCAGGCGGCATGATAGAAGATAGTCAAAATAACCAGGATTGGCAATCTGGCTGAAAGGCCGTTTAACCGGTTGAAGAAGCAGTTCTTTGAGAGCTTCTTCAATGCTTGGAACGCCACGCCCATTGAGCACTTCACTTACCTGGCGATAAGAACCCCAGTCATCATCATGAATTTCATGGAAATCAAGAAATACATGGTATTCATAAGCATTTAATTCGATGTAAAGCCCCTTATCTATAACTTCCTGGCTGTGATGGATAAATTCCATCCCACTGATATGGTCACGGAAAATTGTAAAAATATTATTGCCAGAGTGAAGGTTTAATCCTTCTCCCAAATTGCGTTGGATAACTTTTCGTTCTCCGCTTTCTAATTTACTAGAAAAACCGACTGAAGTGCGAACCCAGCCTTGGGTGTTGCCAAATTTATTGTGATAGATAACCAGAGAACGTTCATGACTCAACCCATTCGAATAAGCAAAAACATCTTCATTGACTTGCCCTCCGGTTGAGAAGAAGTCGTAAAGCAGAAAATTCTCAACGCCCGCAAACAAAGGTCGCCGGTGGAGCAAGGGAAATATTTCGCGTTCGTGACGCTTAACCAGGTAAGGGTCTACCGGTTCTTCCCAGTAAGCCCGCCTAAATTCCATCCCATATTTCTCGGAAAATCCTTCAATTTGACCATGACCAAACATAGGTAAACCGGGCAGGGTAGCCATCATGATGCAGATGCCAAAGTATTTATCACCTTTACCAAATTGATCAACCGCCGTACGCTCATCAGGATTGTTCATAAAGTTAACAAACCGCTTCATAATTTCTGGGTCAAATTCAAGTGTATTCTTCATGACCAGGCGATATTTATCGTTATCTTCGTTGCGCAGCAGGTTCATAAAAGCACTGTTATATACCCGGTGCATACCCAGGGTTCGTACGAAATAGCCTTCCATCAGCCAGAAAGCTTCTGCCAGGAGTAAAGTGTCGGGTGCTTCATGTGCTACCCGGTCAACCACTTCTCTCCAGAATTCAATCGGCATCAGGCCGTCGAACTGTTCTTTGGTAAGCCCAAAGCCGGCGCGGGAAGGAATATCACCGCCGGAACCTGGTTCGGGATACCACAGGCGCTGGTAGTGACGTTTTGTCAGGGTCATGGCAGCATCAAAGCGAATGATCGGGAATTTACGGGCTACATCCAAAATGGTTTGAATTACAGCTTCTCGAACCTGCGGGTTTAAATAATTTAACTGGGCAGTATCATTCCAGGGCATACTGGTGCCGTCATTGCCGTGGTAGATATACTGGGTCTGCCCGGAACGGTGATCATATCTTTTAAAAACGACTGCAGCATCCGAACGGTTAAAATAATGGTCTTCGATATGAATACTCGACCGGCCATCTGGGGCGAGGTCAGGACCGTTAAATTCATAAGAGGGAAAGGGGCTGTCATTCAGCGAAATGAACCAATCGGGATGTTCGATGACCCATTCAGAATCGATCCCCATGTGGTTGGGAACCATGTCGCTTGCAAGGCGGATGCCGCGCTGCCAGGCACGATCGCGTAAATTCTGGTAGGCATCTTCACCTCCCAGATCGCCTGCAACCTGGTAGGCTGCCAGTGAATATGCAGAGGAAATAGCCTCAGGATTACCACACAGCTGTTTAATAATGGCAGACGCTTTACTACGCTCCCATAAGCCGATTAACCACAGGCCTGAGAAACCCCAATGAGCCAGCAAATCTAATTCAGCATCAGGGATCTGGTCAAGGTGTGCAATAGATTGATGATATTTTTTTGATAACTGGTCCAACCAGACATAAGAATTCTTTGCGATAATCACCAATCTTGGCATCCATTCGGTGTCGGCTGTAAAGTTTTCAGTTTCACCTTCCAAACCTCGCATTCCATAGATAGGGATCGGCACTGGTCCTGGTCCCAGAAAAGGCATTTTTTCCTCTTCTTTGATCAAATCCAGGCTGCTCAGCAATTTATAGAGGAATCGTCCCAATAATTCCGACCAATGGGTTCGGATATATTCCAGCTGCCCGGTGATTGAATGCGGCACGGCGACCGCCGGACTGCGGAGCATATCGATCAGATTTTGCTGGTCCGGGCCAAAAGGTGGTTGGGTTTCAAAGAAGTCATATAACAACGTTATGGATCTCAAGTATGCCGTCTCTGACTGCAGGCGGGTATCATCGAACAGCTCAATAAAAGGCGCCAGGGCAGGATTCTTATTAGCGACCCACAATAACAGCATTTCTTCAAGCACAATTACTTTATTAGGTATGCCTTCTGTGGAACCTTCCAGGTATTCAGTCACGGATAATTCGCGACGAAAAAGAGCCAGAGAAGGAAATTCGGTCGTAAATCGGGCCAGAGTCCGGTCAACTTCTTTTTCACCGATCGTGGATTGTAGTAGTTCCAGGGCCTGGATCATAACCTGAGGATTTACCTGACGGCGATATAGCGCCATGACAAAATGGAGTATTTCATCGATCAACCCCATGGCGTTGATCTGCCCGGCTTTAACAGCCTGTTCAGGAAAGTTGACCAGGTCCCTTTTTTGATTCATCTTTTGGGCGAAGACCCGGGCCGCATGGTAATTGGCAAAGATTACATTGCCGTTCAGGGTGAAAAGTGACTGGTCAAATTGATAACGCTCACGACTTTGCCTGGAAACATGAAATTCCATCATTATCTGCTCCTGATTCTTTTCTGGACGGATGGGTTGATGGTGCTTATGAATTATTCAAGATAAATTTTATAAGACTGATTTTCGATCAAGTGAAAGTAATTATACACCATCGAAGATGTCAGGAATGGCAATCCACCCTCCACCCTGGCCTTCAATACCTACATCCATAGCGATCCGCTTTGTATTTCGTAATGCCTGCAGGGTTGATTGGATAAGCTCATTTTTCCAACCAAAAAGGAGCGAAAGTTGATAAGGTTGGGCTGCACCGATGGATTTCAGGTAGACTTCAATCAGTTTTTGGCGAGCCTGCGCTTCTGATATCGGACGAGCTTTCTCGATCAATTCAGGCATGTGCCGGTGTGTCAGATCATAAATAAATGCATAATGCCAGGATCCCGCCGAACTGATCCCCACTGGCAATACTCTAAACTCAATCTGCAAATCATCCAAGGCGCGGCTGAAACGGGTGTTGTTGCTTGAACCGGTCATATGGGCTGCGCGACGTAGGGCCAGGGTATCCAAAGGTCCCTGGTTCAAAAGTGCCTCGAAGATTGCCCTCGATTCGGCAGTCATCAGTCCTTCTTCGTATTGATCCAAATAATCGATCTCTGGTTCACCATAATTGGGTGACAAAGCATAAAAATATGGCAGCGTATCCAAAGATATAAATGTATTTCTTCTGCGGAGAATGCGTGCATAATACCAGCATTGCTTACCCAGGGAGCTGTCCTTCCAATCCCAGGTGACATGACCGGGGTCGTCATGTTCGTCAGGCACAGGACGATCTCCAGAAGCAGCTGCCCAGAGACTGGGAAGCTCAACATTTTTCACGGGCCAGAAGAAAACAAAGCCGCGCTGGTTGACAAACGCCACCGCGTCTTCGACTGAGTGCAGCTGCAGCCCACTATGGGTATAGTAGGTCAGGGAGCGATATTCTTTCAGACGGGCTGGTGTAAGGGTCTGCATAAGGCAGGACTCAATCCGAGCGCAGGATATGAGTATAGATATTCGAACCCGAACCACCGATATTCTGCGCCATGCCAATGCGTGCACCGTCAACCTGGGTTTCACCAGCTTCGTGGCGCAGTTGCTGGACGACCTCAATAATCTGGTACATACCAGTTGCACCAACAGGGTGCCCGCGTGCTTTCAGACCGCCGCGTGTGGCAATGGGTATGCGCCCATTGGGACGGATTTCACCATCCAAAGCCAGGCGAGGGCCCTGGCCGCGTTCTGCGAATCCGCAGGCTTCGAGGGAAAGGGTTGCCATGATCGTGAAAGCATCATGCAGCTCAAAAATATCGATATCATCAGGGCCTACTTTTGCCTGGGCATAGGCCAGTTTTGAGCTGAGTTCCGCCGCTCGCAGCCATAATGGTTCTCGCCGGCTGTGAACAGCAATGGTATCAATCGCTGCGGCTGAACCGGCAACCCGGATGATAGGGTGACCATTTGCACGGTGAAGATGTTCGAAAGGTACGACGACCGCTGCGGCAGCGCCATCTCCCATTGGGGAAGCGTCTAAAAGGTTGATCGGTTCTGCAATCATCGGAGAACGATGATAGTCAGCTTCACTGATAGCTTCCTGAAAACGGGCAAAAGGGTTGTGAACCGCATTGGCATGGGCATTGATCGAAAATGGGGCGAAGTGGTCATGTTCCCATTTATATTCATGGATATAACGGCGCATCACCAGCGCATTGATCGCTACAAAGGATAAGCCCTGGTCTACTTCCCAATCGGCATCAGCGGCAGTAGCCAGCTGGGCGGTAATTTCACCGGCTGGAGAGTCGGTCATTTTTTCGACGCCGACTGCGACGGCAGTGTCCAACTCACCCGAAGCGACAGCCATCAAGGCTGTGCGAAATGCAGAAGAACCAGAGGCACAAGCTGCTTCGATTTTAAATGTTTCAGTGTAACGCAAACCCACCCAATCAGCAATATATGTCCCCAGGTGCTGCTGGTGGTTGGCTGACCCTGACATCATGTTACCGACAAAAATTCCCTCAACCCCGGGAATCCCGGCATCCTGCAGGGCAGCCAGTACAGCTTCGCCAGCCAGGACGCGCAGTGATTTATCCCAGTGCTCTTCAACTCTTGTTTGACCGATGCCTAAAACAGCGACTTCACGCATTGTTGGGTAACCTTTCTCCGGTTGGTCTGATCATAATTATAAAACGATCCGCTCTCAGGAACTATCAGAGTTACAGGTAAGAGTATAATTCGCTCATTATGCAAAAATGTGCCCATAATCCAACCATCAAGCGCCTGGTGTCTATTCTATCTGCCAAATACCCAATTTTTATAATTTTGTTTGTTTTATTTTTTGGAGGCTGCAATTCGAAAAGCAGTCCCATACCATCGATCCCAATAGCTACATGGACACCAGAGCAAGCTCATCCAACCCAGATTCTTAAACCTCTCGAAAAAACCAATACAACGTCTACGCCGACTCCAATTGCAAGTTTTACTCCTACCTCTACTGAATCAAAACCAGCGAATTTAGCCATCTGGTTTTCACTGGCGCTGCCGGAAAGTATCCGCGCTTCTCTCAGCCTGCCACCTGAAATAACACAGGTCAGGCAGCCAGAAGAAGCCAACCTGTTTTTAGGACCCGCTACAGGTGTCCTGAAACAGAATGACGAATTGCCATCAAGCACCTGGGTTTACGCCATGGTCGCCCCATTCCCTACTGTTATGGATGGCGTAAACCTGGCAGATATAAAGGATTGTTGGGTGGGTAAACCATCTCCAATTTTTAACGGCAACCCAATTTTAATGGCTGCAGATACATACCAGGCATTCCAGGGGTTATGGGGACCGTCATTAACTGGGGTAATGGTTGTGGATAAAGATAAATTATTAGACACAGCCTGGAAAATGCCTTCTTGGGCGATTGTCCCGTTTGATGACCTGGATCCTAGATGGAAAGTTTTACGAGTGGATGGCATGTCTCCGTTGGATAAAGATTTCAATTTAGATGCTTACCCACTGATTATCAAATTTATCTTAACAGTCGATGCACTATATGAAGATTATCTTGTTTCCCAGGTCAGGGCATTGAGGTTGGTGTTACCTTTCACCAATCGTGATCCAAATAAAATGACAGTGTTGGTATTGAGTGGAACAACTGCTCTTTCCCGCAATACGTCTACAAAAATGGAAGAAAATGGAATCACATACCCGGCAAGAGATATTGGTAGCTGGTTTAGAGACGCTGACCTGGCTCATATCAGTAATGAGGTGCCAATGTTTGAACAATGTCCTCCCGTGGTGCCAGTTCGGAGAGAGATGCGTTTTTGTAGCAGCCCAAGATATCTCGATCTTTTTAAAGATATCGGGGTTGACCTGGTTGAACTGACCGGAAACCACGAATTGGATTATGGTGTAGATGCATTCAATGAGACACTAAACTTATATCGGCAAAACGATCTACCCTACTACGGCGGTGGAGAAAACCTGGAAGAAGCACGCAAGCCGCTGTTTATCGAACATAATGGCAACCGGTTGGCTTTTATTGGGTGCAATGCTGTCGGACCGGAAAGCGACCTGGCCACGAAAGATTTGCCTGGTGCAGCCCCATGTGATATGGATAAACTTGAAACCCAGGTACGGGAATTGAGCAAGCAGGGTTACCTGCCGGTTGTAACTTTCCAGCACTTTGAGTTTGGTATTTTTGATGGTTATAAGCCGCAATCCGCGCAAAGGGTAGATTTTCAGCGAATTGCAGCAGCAGGGGCGGTGATCGTAAGTGGTAGCCAGGCGCATTACCCACAGACCATGACATTTATTGGCAATAACTTTGTGCATTATGGCCTTGGGAACTTATTCTTTGATCAGATGGATAAGGAAAATCGACGAGAATTTATCGATAGGCACATTTTCTATAATGGGCGATATATTTCAACAGAATTATTAACCGCAATTCTAGAAGATTATGCCAGGCCACGTCCTATGACGCTCGAGGAACGGGTACAATTGTTACAGGATATTTTTGGCGCAAGCGAGTGGCAAAAGGCTGATGCAAAGTAGACTTTACTTGTGAAAATTTAAAATTTTTAAGGAGGTAATAATGAGAAAAATCTATGATATTACGTTGACAATAACTCCCGGCATGGTAACATGGCCAGGCGATCCGAAAGTCAAACTGGACAGAGTTCAGAAAATAGAGGATGGAGCAAATGCCAACGTCTCTGAGGTAGCCATGAGCGTGCACACCGGCACTCATATGGATGCCCCATTCCATTTTTTACCTGAAGGAAAAAGTATTGACACGCTTCCATTGGATGTACTGATTGGACCAGTGCAAGTCATTCAGCTTCCAGACTCCTGTGGTGTTATCGATGCTGATGTGCTGGCGAAAGCCGGTCTTGCCAACGGGGTGGAACGTGTCCTGTTTAAGACTCGAAATTCGAAATATTGGGTTGACGCCCAAAAAACCATTTTTCAAACTGGTTTTGTTGGCATCCTGGCGGATGGGGCGGAGTACCTGGTTCGAAACGGCATCCGTTTGGTGGGGATTGATTATCTTTCAATCTCTCCTTATAAAAACAGTCGTCCGACCCATGAGGTTTTATTGAAAGCAAGCATGGTAATCCTGGAAGGGGCGAACTTATCAGAGGTTCCCGCCGGGCATTACCAGTTGATCTGCCTGCCGTTGAAGTTGGGTGGTTCGGATGGCTCACCTGCGCGAGCGGTTTTGATCAAGGAAGATTGAAAAAGCTGGTAAAGAGGGCTATTTAGGAACAATAAGCGTATAGCCACCATCGACTACGATTACCTGCCCACGGATCATGCTGGCAGAAGGAGTGCAGAGGAAGGCTACCACTTCAGCCACATCTTCCGGGTGGACAAGGCGACCAGCCGGGGTATTGGCGATGGCGCGTGGGATGACGGTGGGATCGCCCATAGCTGAAAAATGCTGTAGAGCATCGGTTTGCACGATGCCTGGGCTGACAGCATTGACAACGATATTCTTTGGTGAAAACTCAACTGCCAGGTAACGAGTGAGTGATTCAAGTGCAGCTTTACTGGCGCCAACTGAAATATAATCAGGCAGGACCCGTCCCGATCCAGGACTGGAGATAGCAACCATGCTTCCTCCACCGCGTGCTTCCATCATAGGCGCAGCTTTTTGGGCTGCAAATAGGAAAGCCCGGGCATTTACATTCATTGTCCAATCCCAGCCAGTAACTTTTTGATCCAATGCAGGACGGTTAAAGCCCGAGGCGGCATTGCTGATAAAAATATCCAGGCCACCGAACTGGTCCTGGATTGTGGCAAACAGCATATCGATATCTTCGATTTTTGAGAGGTTGGCACGCACGACAATGGACTTGCGCCCCATCGCCACGATTTGAGCAGCTACTTCTTCAGCGGGTTTCAAATTACGCACAAAATTAATCACAACATGCGCACCGCCTTGGGCCAACCGCAGTGCGATAGCGCGGCCGATACCACGCCCAGAACCAGTCACCAGTGCTATTTTATTCTGGAAAGGTAGAGTTTGATCGGTCATTATGGTTCCTGGGGTACCTCGAATTCAATGGGTTTTAATAAGCTATGATCAAATTCAATTATTTAATCTGGTCTAAATCGCTCCCCCTGGGCCTGAACAGCCTCAAAATCATGGCGGAATTATGCAAGGTTGATCCCTTGGCAGGTGTCGGGAAAGACCTTTAGCCAGAACTGGCTGCGGCGAAACATTTTCCGGGCTCCGATCAGATTGCCCCGCTTCAGATGATAATAAGCTACCGTTACTTGCAAGATTCCCCGGTATAGTTCTCGGATTGGCCTTTGCTCTTCTCGCCAGACAGCCTCCAGTAGATCATAGGCTTGAAAATATTCGCCTGAAGTAAACAAACGAAGACCTTCTACGACGCCTGCTGGTAATACATCCTGGCAGTAACATGAAATTTCTACTGGATCTGGATTGAATTGGGGGATCTGATCCATTTAAGAAACCCGGTTTAGAGAGATTATACACCACGATAATACCCAATAACGATTCCGAGTAAGGGTATAATTCACCTGGCAAATAAGGAGTGGGTATGGACGATCTTTCAGATTCTGAAATCTTACCATTGTCGATGGAACATAACTTCTGGACCTGGTCGGCCCAGGCAAAGGTGAATCCAATCCCAATAAAGCGTGCTAAAGGGGTTTATTTTTGGGATGTGAATGACAAACGCTACCTGGATTTTAACTCTATGGTCATGTGTGCCAATATTGGACACGGTGATGAACGAGTAATTCAGGCCATTGTGCAGCAGGCTCAAGAGCTTTCTTTTGCTGGACCACAAATGGCAACCCGGCCGCGGGCATTGCTAGGAAAAATGCTATCAGAAATAACTCCACCTGGTTTATCAAAATTTCTCTACACTTTAGGCGGAGCGGACGCCAATGAAAATGCTGTCAAACTTGCACGATCTTACACCGGTCGTCATAAAATTTTAGCACGCTACCGTTCTTATCATGGGGCTACTTACGGCGCAATCGCCATGACGGGTGATCCGCGACGGGTTGCCTGGGAGCCAACCGTGATGCCCGGCGTGGTGCATTTCTTGGATCCTTATCATTACCGTTCTACTTTTCATCGCACCAAACCGGATGTGTCCGAAGCTGAATTTACCCAGGACTATCTCAATCACCTGGTAGAAATCATTCAATATGAAGGTCCCCAAACGATTGCAGCTATTTTGCTTGAAACGGTAACTGGGACAAATGGCATTATCATTCCCCCCAATGGTTACCTGCAAGGTGTACGGGCGATCTGTGATAAATATGGGATTTTATTGATAGCCGACGAAGTAATGAGCGGTTTTGGCCGGACGGGGAAATGGTTTGCAGTAGAACATTGGCAGGTTATACCAGATTTGATGACTATGGCAAAAGGGCTAACCTCCGGTTACGCTCCGCTGGGTGCAGTGGCAATGAAAACTGAAATCGCGGCTTTTTTCAATAACCATGTGTATGAAGGCGGGCTGACTTATAACGGACATCCAATTTCACTGGCGGCAGCCTGTGCAGTGATTGAGGTGATGAAACAGGATCAGCTTGTGGCGCGTTCTGCAGAAACTGGGCTGGTCCTGGCAGATATGCTCGCTGAAATGAAGGACCGCCATCCATCGATTGGAGATGTGCGGTCAATTGGTTTGTTCGGTATTATCGAATTGGTGCGCAATCAGAAAACCAAAGAACCAATGGCACCCTTCGGTGGAACAAGCCCCGAGATGACCAGGCTGCGCAAGGAATTATTAGATCAGGGGGTTTTTGTATACACCCACTGGCATACTGTTTTAATCATCCCACCATTGATCATCACGCCTGAGCAGCTGGCTGAAGGTTTTGCTGTAATTGACAGGGGCCTGGCAGTAACTGACGCGGCTGTGAAATAAATCCAATTACCATGTAACTTTTCGGGGTTTCATCTCATCAAGTTAATCATAATCAATAATATTTACAAAGGAGACTTTGATGGAATTTAAAATAAACGTTCGGCCCTCCTCTTCACCTGTCAAATCCACTGAATCGGTTAAAGTTTTAGTATTGGGTTCAGGCCCTGCCGGATTGGCTGCAGCGTTGTATGCTGCACGGGCAGAACTGAATCCTTTGGTGTTATCAGGTACAGAACTGGGTGGACAGGCTGCCCTGACCAGCACGATTGAAAATTACCCCGGTTTCCCAGACGGCGTAGGTGGGGTAGAGTTAGGCGATTTATTCCAAAAACAGGCCGAACGTTTTGGGGCGCGGATTGAATTAGATACGGCATCAACCGTAGATTTGACACAGCGACCATTTCGGGTTTCTACATACAATAAAGATTACCTGGCAGATGCAATGATCATTGCCACGGGCGCCAGCCCTAACCACCTAAATGTCCCTGGCGAAAAAGAAATGACAGGGCATGGCGTTTCATATTGTGCTACCTGTGATGGCTGGTTCTTCAAAGGAAAGCAGGTGGTGGTGGTCGGTGGAGGTGATAGTGCCCTTGAAGAAGGTTTATTCTTAACGCGCTTCGCTTCTTCTGTGACGATTGTTCACCGGCGGGATACATTCCGGGCAGGAGCGATCTTACAGCGGCGGGCTAAAGAGGATGCAAAGGTGAAATTTATTTTTGATTCGGTTGTAACAAAGATAGTAGGTGAAAAAGTCGTTGAGGGTATCCATCTGCAAAATGTTAAGACCCACGAGGAAACTCTCCTGCCAACGGATGGGGTTTTTATCTTCATCGGCCACACTCCGAACACCACTTTGTTTAAAGGGCAACTTGATATGGATGAGAGCGGATATCTCCGGGCAGATGGAAAAATGCAGACCAGTTTACCAGGGGTTTACGCTGCAGGTGAGGTTGCTGACCCAATTTTTCGTCAGGTTGTCACATCAGCGGGAATGGGCGCGGCGGCAGCCATCCAGGTAACTCACTTTCTGGAAAAGAATTAGACTTTACATTGGTTAATAAAAAGGGAAGGCGGTGAAAGTCCTCCCTTTTTATATTTAGTTCAAATGATTCGAATTTATTGCGCGGGCGTGGCTGTGGCAGAAGCACTTCCACCCCACCAACTGAACACGCGCGGCGTGCTGATTGCGCCGCCAGGTTCCCAGATAGGATCACCATCCTTGGTTGTTCCCGTCTGCCGGACAGCAAAGACGACCCACCGGATGACGTGAGGTGTATTACCAACCGGACGGAAGGATGAGGGTACGATGTATTTGGTGTCTGTAACATAATCGATCAATTTGTGGCCAGTACCATCTGTCAAATCTTCGATGCTAACTGCGTAAGCTTCATTAGACCGGAGAGTGCCGACTGAAGCCCATTGCAATGTAATGACATCATCGATTGTCATAAAAGCTGTCCCATCTGCCGGAAGCAGCAGGTTGGGCGGCGGATAGGGAGGCGGAGGGGTGGCAGTAGGTGTCGGTCCAGCAGTTGGCAAACGAGCGCACAATGGTATGATCAGGATCTGACCCTGGTAGACAATGTCATTGGGCAGGCTGTTATAAATGCGAATGGCATCCGTGCTGACATTGTAATTTGCAGCAATACCGCCCAGTGTGTCATTTGCTTTTACCTCGTACTCAATTTTGTCGCAGGCTGCTTCAGTAGCCTCTGCTGCGTTCAAAGTAGAGGTTGGCATGGGTGAAGGAGTAGGTGTTGGTTGTGGAATTTGAAGTTTCTGTCCAATAGAGAGCGAATTGCATTCGGCAGGAAGGTTATTCAGAGTAACAATGCTGATAACAGAAACCTTGAAGGCATAAGCAATCGAAATGCAGGTATCGTTGGCTCTCACTGTATATTCAATTGGCGGAAGCGGGGTATAGCTTGGAACGGCTGTTGGTGTAAGTGTAGCCGTCGGAGTCAGCGTTAGCGTTGCAGTTGTGGTTGAGGTAACGGTTATGGTTGGCTCAACCACTTTACCTGTGCTACGCATCACTCCATAGACAGCTCCTGCACCAATCGCCAGCACCAAGATAATCAGAACCAGAACGACTGGCAAAGAAAGCGTTATTTCTGGCATCCGCAGTCCCTGCACAGCTTTTGCTGAACTGGCTGTGGAAGATGCCTGGGTGAAATTCCTCCCGCAAACCAGGCAGCGAGTTGCATTCTCATTTAATCGAGTACCGCAAGTTGGGCAAACTTTTGTATTTTGGATAGATGATTCAGGACTCATTTTACCTGACACACTCCTATAGGAAAAAAATTATACCATATAAACCTGCCCCCTCTTTTTAAGCAAAAATGGATACTGAAGTGAAGCATATGACGAATTGCCTGTTTTGTACATATTTTGTAATGCGGTTTAGAAGCTATCCCGGTTTTGATAATTGTCTTCTCAGCCATTATAGAGTGTGATATGCTCAATTAAAAATGGAAACATACAGTTTGTATATCCACATTCCTTTCTGTAAAAAACGCTGCTCTTACTGCGACTTTAATACATACGCTGGTATGGAAGATAAAATCCAGGATTATGTCGCTGCCTTATGCCAGGAAATCAGCCTGGTTTCATCAACAGCAAGCCAACGCCTGCAAGCACATACCATCTTTTTTGGCGGCGGCACCCCTTCGCTGCTTCCTCCTGCCCAGTTTGAAACTGTTATGCGACTGCTTAAAACCAGCTTTGATCTTATTCCCGGGTATGAGGCTACCTTTGAAGCAAACCCAGGCACGGTTTCGTTGGATTATCTGCTTTCACTGAGAAAAACAGGCTTTAACCGGGTGAGCTTTGGGATGCAGTCGGCTAACCCGGCTGACCTGGCGTTGCTAGGGCGTATCCATAATTATTGGGATGTTATCGATGCGGTCAAATGGGCGCACCAGGCAGGTTTTCATCAGATTAACCTGGATCTGATTTTTGGGTTGCCTTTTCAAACACTCAATCGATGGCAGCAGACTGTCGAACTGGCGTTGGGTTTGATGCCTGAACATCTTTCCTTGTATGCCCTAATCGTTGAAATAGCTACCCCGCTTTACCAATGGGTCAACCGCGGGCTGGTAGCTCAACCAGACGATGATCTGGCGGCAGAAATGTATGAATGGGCCAGTGAACGTCTTGAGCAGGCTGGGTATCAACAATATGAGATTTCCAATTGGGCGAAAAAAGACGATGGCGGAAAGCTTTTAGCCTGCCGGCATAACATCCAATATTGGCGAAACCTGCCTTACCTGGGTTTTGGGGCTGGGGCGCATGGTTATGCCAGCGGCTACCGGCTGGCAAATGTGCCAGGTGTTACTCCTTATATAAATAAATTCTGGGATAATAAGAAAGCAGACTTCCCTTTCAGCCCGGCAAACGAGCAGGTGAATAAAATTAACAAACGGGTGGAAATGGAAGAAACAATGATGGTTGGGCTGCGGCTAACAGATGAAGGAGTCAGCTTGCAGGATTTTCAGACTCGCTTTGGTGAGTCAGTTCAGGATATATTTGGGAAAGAAATCCAGTACCTGGAAAAGGTCGGATTATTGGAAACTGGTGATCGACTGCGCCTGACTAAACACGGCAGGTTGTTAGGTAACCAGGTATTTATGCGGTTTATTGGCTCAAGTTGACCGGGTTAATGCACAACCACCCTGGTACCGAGACCAATTTGATCCCAATCTTCAATCTTGATGACCGGGGTAGTCCAGCGATAGATCCATTTTGCCTCATCGGTACGCATGTTGACACAACCATGGCTCATAACCGTGCCAAAATTGGTATGCCAGTATGTGCCATGAAGCGCCACACCATGCGGTGCGAAAAAGGTTACCCAGGGCACACCGGGGAGTTCGTAGGCATTTAAATCGCCGGTAAGTTTGCCATACCCCATATGCTTTGATGGCATTTTAACTTGTACATTAAAGATGCCCGAAGGGGTAGTGGTTGAAATCGCGTCAGGCGGAAGATTAGGTGGAGTGAGTGCACCGGATGATATCTTGGTCTTCATGACCACTTTTTCATCTTCATAAGCTGTCAGACTCTGCATAGCCAGTGATACCTCGATGCGTTTTATGCCTGGTGGTACATCCGGGGAAATGGGAGTTAATTCCTCGGCTGTGATGGGGCGGAAGTGGATGGCCGGAGCGAGATACTCAATATCAAGAAGTTCATCACGTACACGGTACCACGCCTGACCGTCCGGTCCTTCCTCAACCCCAAAAATCCAATGGACTGATTGGAAATACAGGCGGTAAACTGATTCCCATCCGTTATAGACGTTGTAACGCATCGCCTGGCTTATAGGCACGGTTACTTCTGCCAGCCGGCCATTCATGGGAAACTCAGACAAGACGGAATTAAGCTGGTATTTAACCGTCTGAACGTGTCCCGAATGGACATAACCACGCCAAACCCGATACCAGATAGGGTTATACCCTGGTCCATGTTGAGAAATAACTTCATAATAAACGTTAATCAGTTCATCTCGGTAACGTTGGTATAGAATTCGGCTCTCGTCCCAGGGTTCTGAATATACACTGACAGAACGGATGGCCACCCGGACCATGTCAACACTATCTAACTCCGGGTGTCCATTATAAAGCGAACGAAATGCCAGACTGGCAGCGTTCAACCCGCAAATTTTCAAGAAATACCGCCGGGACAGCTTCTTGTTCATATAAAAAATTATACCAGGTATAAGAGAAATTTTGTGCTATTATAAAATAGATAATTGGGATTTACCGCGGAAGGCTCCTGATTTGGATGTGTGAGCGTGCGTACGCTCGCTCACCCATCCAAATCAGGAAGTTCACCACCGGAATTCCCAAAGAACTTATAAAAAATATGATTCCATTGAATGTCTTTCGAAAAATCAGGGATTACGAATGGGAAATTCCAAAAACCTATCGGGCAGATATGCGCGTGCCAGTGCGTTTTTTCGCTACTCATAAGATTCTAGAAGCAGCTTCTGAGGACCATTCTTTGGACCAGGCGGTCAATTCGGCTACACTTCCTGGCCTGGTTGGCCAGGTCATGGTGATGCCAGACATACACCAGGGTTATGGCTTCCCAATCGGAGGAGTAGCTGCAACGGCTTTGCCTGATGGCGTTATTTCTCCAGGTGGTATTGGTTATGATATCAACTGTGGGGTCAGGTTATTGGGTTCATCAATATCGTTTGAAGAAGCTGAACCCTACCTGGAGGATCTAGCAATTGCTCTTGACCAATTTTGTCCGAGTGGAGTTGGTTCGAAAGGTTTTCTCCCTTTAACCAGGGTAGAATTAGACCAGGTTTGCCGCCTGGGATCCAAGTGGGCACTGAAGCAAGGTTTGGCTTCGGCTGAAGATTTACGCCGGACAGAAGAAGGGGGATGCCTTGATGGGGCAGATCCCGGGAAAATCAGTAAGCGGGCATGTGAGCGAGGGTTATCACAATTGGGTACTTTGGGATCTGGCAATCACTTTTTGGAAGTAGGAGTGGTTGACCAGCTTTTTGATTTGAATGCTGCACAAGCGATGGACTTACAAGCAGGTAACCTGACATTATTGATCCATTGTGGGTCGCGTGGTCTGGGTCACCAGGTTTGTACTGATTATGTCCAGGAATTCCAGGAAGCTGTACGGCGTTATGGCATTCGCCTGCCGGACCGCGAGTTAGTTTGCGCTCCGCTGAATTCACCAGAAGGCCAAAACTATTTAGCAGCGATGCGGTCAGCCGCAAATTATGCCTTTGTAAACCGGCAGCTACTTGCCAACCAGGCAAGCAAGGCATTTGAAGCTGTTTTTAACGGGAAAGTAAATAATTCTCATCTGTACCAGGTCTACGATATTGCCCATAACATGGGGAAAATTGAGACGCATACGATAGATGGTGTGAGAATGAAGGTATGCGTTCATCGAAAAGGTGCCACGCGTGCTTTTGGTCCTGGGTCTCCCGGTTTGCCTGAAGAGTATCGAAAGATTGGCCAACCGGTGTTGGTTCCTGGAAGCATGGGAACCTCTTCCTGGGTCCTGGTCGGTACAAAGGAAAGTATGGAACGCTCTTTTGGCTCCTCTTGCCATGGAGCAGGGCGGGTTATGAGTCGCAGTCAAGCGAAACGTGAAGTACGCGGTGAAAACCTGAAGACCCAATTAGAAAGAAAAGGGATCCACATCCGGGCAGGTTCGCTACCTGGATTAGCTGAGGAAGCCCCTCAAGCTTATAAGGATGTGGATATGGTGGTAGAAACCGTCTGCAACGCAGGAATTGCTCGGAAGGTCGCCCGCTTGCGACCGGTGGTTGTGATTAAAGGATAATAAATCTCAGTTAGCTTGTAGGGTTTGAAATCTCACCCAGGTGGGCTTTCGTTATTTCTATTAGAGCCATAACTGAAAGGCGGATATTTAGACAGCGCTGACCGCCTGAAATGTGAATCTCATCATAATTAAGTGCAGAGCGATCCAGAATTACCTGGAAGCCACGATTAAAGAGAGCTAATGGAGAAATTCCACCGGCCTGCAATCCTGTTAAATGCTCCGCCTCATTTTGAGTGGGTAAATGTACTTTCTTCTCACCCAAACAGAGGGCTAATAATTTCAAATCTACTTCATTCGTGCCCGGGATGACTGCCAGAACAGGTTTAGCAGGTTTGTCGCGAGTCACTACGATAGTTTTATAGACTATTTCGAGGGGAACGCTCAAAATTCTCGCAGTTTCTTCGGCTCCCAGTTTCTCAGGGGGCAGTTCGAAAGCAGTGTAATGGATTTTGTGGGAATCTAAGAGACGGGTGATGTTATTTGCTTTCATAGATATAAATTGGATTGCTGATGATCCAGGTACGTTTTTTTCCAAGGAAGTTTACGTAGACTTCTACTCGATACACGCCGGATTGATTGGCAATATATGTAAATATATCTTTATTGTGCCAGATTTTAATTACAACCCCATCTTTCATCAAGCGGCATTCCGTTTTTAAAGGTAACCGAATCTGGAAGGTTATTCCCGTATCAAGGTTGATGGAATCTCCCATGCCGGCGGTTTGCTCTCTTCCATGAGCGTTAAATCGAAATCCACGTGTAGGGGCGGGAAGGTCATAGCCAATATAAATATGCCCTGTCCGGAAAGCGAACAAAATCATCTTCCGATCTTCCACAAGGTCACCAGTAAGAGAGGTGGGTGTTAGGATGTGATTAGTAATACTCCGGAAATGGAATTCATAAGGAAAGATCGTTCGGCGCATGGGGCCTAATTTTGCATTAAGAGCATGTGCATCAGCTCCTCCTATTGCAACCACTCGGTTTCCGCTTGCAGTCAATTCATCCCATTTTTTTAATGCAGGCGGCAGCGGCCCACGTGCCATGTACTGTGGGAAGAGGGCATAGAAAATTGCGGATAATTTGCCATGAATGACGTTTTTTAATTCGGATAAATTGTTCCATAGTTCAATGCCTGTGTACCCATGGACATCCCAATCGTCCCAAGAAATGTCATCTTCATCAAATAACGGCAGGGCGTTTTCATAAGGATGGGCAATGAAAGCCAAACCTTCGGCCTTTTGAACCTGGTCTAGCAGTCGTTGAGGGTTAGGAGCAAATGATGACAGTTCCCGCCCGGCTCCAATCACAAGCAAATGACTTTTCTGGGGCAGGCGCGCCTGGTCATGAATTTCTTCGCCTACCAACATCAGGGTTTGGCGTTTGTCTTTTTGATAGTACCGTTCCATCCCGCTGACCAAAATGTTATGATCTGTTACAATCACAACGTCTAAGCCGCTTTTTAAGGCAGCCTGGCCAATATCCTCATGAGAACCTGTTCCATCAGAATACCGGGTATGCATGTGGATACTAGCAATAAGTTCTTCCATTTTTAGTTGACGATTTGGGGTATAGAACGGTATAATCCAGATTGCTTTTAATTACTAAGGAGGACTTGCGTGAAATTAGCCAGCTACTTTGATGTTGCGTTGATTATAACTTCAATCTCCCTGATTGTCAGTGTAATATTGCAGAATAAGGGTGTTGGTTTAGGTGGATTAACCGGTGCGGATACGGGCGGGGTATTTGTTGCAAGGCGTGGCATCGAGAAAGTATTGTTTGGAATAACCATCGGCTTGAGTGTTCTATTCTTTGTTCTGACCGTAATCACCGTTATCATATCGAAATAAGGATTGACTTGCATTCAGGTAAATTCCTGATCACGGCTCAGGGGCGACTCACTTAGATGGGAGTTCGCCCTTTTAACATTTGATATGCTCATGAAAAAATTACGTTGGCAATTGATTATTATTTTCCTTACCGGATTGGTGGTAGGGATTCTTCTGCTGGCTGAACAGCCTGCTGCACAACAGCCCGGTACTGCTCCTGAACCAGTCAAGGGTGGAATTTATACTGAAGCATTAGTAGGTTCTGTCAAGCGATTGAATCCAGTCCTGGATTTTAATAATCCAGCCGACCATGATATCAATCGATTGATCTTTAGTAGGCTGCTTCGTTTTGATGGACGCGGAGTTCCCCAAAAGGATATGGCCGAAACATGGGGAGTCTCACAAGACGGCACTCTCTATAACTTAACTTTACGCCCTGGCATGCTCTGGCATGATGGCAAACCAGTCACCAGCGACGATGTTCTTTTTACTATCGGCCTGTTAAAGAATGGTGGTTCTGTTGTCCCTGCCGACATCCAGGCACTTTGGAAGGATGTAAAAGTAAAAAGACTCAGTGAAACGGTATTACAATTCCAACTTCCAGAACCTTTTGCGCCGTTCCTGGATTATTTGACCTTTGGGGTGTTACCCAAGCATTTATTAGATGGACAGTCTATTGATGAACTTACCAATTCTCCCTTTAATCTACAACCGGTAGGCAGTGGACCATACCGGTTCGATCGGTTGATATCTGAAAATGGTCAAATTACCGGGGTTGTTCTGGCAGCTTATAACAAATATTACGATAAAAAACCTTATATCGATCAGATTGTTTTCCGGTTGTATCCTGAAAGTGCGGCTGCCATGCAGGCCTATCGCGATGGAGCGGTTCAAGGTATAAGTGAGATATCCAACGATATCTTAAAATCTGCGCTGGCTGAACCAAACCTGGCTTTTTATACCGGTAGAAAACCTGAACTAGCCATGATACTCTTTAATTTGAAGAATACTGAAAAGCCATTTTTTCAGGATGCCACTATCAGGAAAACCCTTTTGCTGGGTCTAAACCGGCAATGGATGATTGATCACATTTTAGATGGGCAGGCTTTCTTAGCTACCGGACCGATATTTCCGAATAGTTGGGCATTCTATAGCGGGCTCAAACAAGTTGATTTTAATGCAGATGCTGCAAAAAATACATTAAAAAATGCCGGATATGTTCTAAGTAGTGAAAAAGATACGATTCGCAAAAAGGATGCAGTTGAGTTGAGTTTTACACTTATTTATCCTGATGATGATCAGCACCGAAAATTGGCAGAAGCGATCCAGAAGGATTGGGCTAACCTGAATGTGGGGGTTGAGATTGAAGCTGTACCGTACGACGAGCTCGTCAATGACCGGCTTGGACAACGAGATTTTGAAGCTGCTCTGGTGGATATAAACCTTGCTCGCACGCCTGACCCAGATCCTTACCCATTTTGGGATCAGGCTCAAGCCACCGGGGGTCAGAACTATTCTCAATGGGATAATCGGGTGGCCAGCGAATATCTTGAACAGGCCCGAATTACGACTGATATGAGTGAAAGAATAAATTTATACCGGAATTTTCAGGTGATCTTTGACGATGAACTTCCGGCTTTGCCTTTGTTCTACCCGGTATATACATATGCCGTAGACAAGCAAGTTCAAGGAGTCAGGATGGGACCCCTCATCGACCGGAGTGATCGCATGGCCACGATTCTGGATTGGTTCCTGGTGGCTCAAAGACCTACTCAAGGTATTACTCAGACACCCGGTAAATAAACAAGATGCCCACGTTTTATACCCGCGACGGAGATGAAGGTTTCACGGGTCTACTCGGAGACAGCCGGGTAGCAAAATATGAATTGAGGATAGAAGCACTAGGTGACCTCGATGAAGCCAGCGCGGCTATCGGGTTGGCGCGTGCCCAGGTACATTCTCCTGAGACGCGCTCAGCTTTATTAAAAATTCAACGTGGTCTTTATAATGTTATGGCTGAAGTAGCATCCACACCAGAGAATGCAGAAAAATTCCGAATTATCACCACAAAGCATGTTGCTGCTATAGAGGGGATGATTGAAAAGGTCACTCAGGATGTGACCATTCCCCAGGAATTTATTTTGCCAGGAGACTCTGTAGCAGGTGCAGCATTAGACCTGGCCCGAACAGTTGTGCGCCGGGCCGAACGAAGGGCGACTGAATTAATTCATGAAGGCCACTCGAATAATTCGGAAATTATTGGTTACCTCAACCGGGTATCTTCTTTGCTCTTTGTGCTGGAGTTAGAAGAGAATCGATATGCCGGGCAAGAAAATCCTACCCTGGCTAAAGAATAATACTACCGGTAATATTTTTATTTCGATTTTGCAGCCAAAGCTGCATCGATAGCGGCATCCAAGTCATTGTATTTTATTAGTGGTACGAGTTTGCCATCGACAACAAATGAAGGTGTAGAATTTATACCCAGGCTTACCGCGGCTGCTTTTTCATCTAATACCTGTTGAGTATATTTACCTTTGCCACCGTTATAACAACTGTTGAACTGAGACATGTTCAGACCTAATTTATTTGCAAAAGCTGCCAGACGGCGGTCTGTGAAATCACCAACGTTCTCACCTGTCTGGTTAGCAAAAAGCATATCATGATATTCCCAAAATTTACCCTGGTCCATGGCGCAATAAGCTGCTCCTGTAGCATTCTTCGATTCTTGAGTGGTACTGCGGTCATCTATAAAACTATATAAGTGGAAGATAAACTGGACTTTGCCCGTCTGAACATACTTATCAAGAAATTGATGTTCAATATTTTGCGACCAGATGGCACATGCCGGGCATTGAAAGTCAGCATATTCCTCCACTTTAACAGGCGCGTTCGGGTCTCCAAGGGTATTGTCCTTTACCATGGTCCGGGTACTGGCTGGTGGGATCTTGATATCCCCAATTGGTTGAAGGCTTGGATAAATTAGTACACCTACAATTAAGAGGGCACCTGCAATTATTATGATAATAGTAATCAGGCGTTGTCGGGTCTCAGCCTGATGACGTTTTGCTTTCACTTCCTGACGTTTGGTCATACGGTAAGCTCCCTTTAAATATCTGATGAATTTTGCCATAGATATTTTATCTTGTCTAGCAAGAGGTTATATAGGGCGCGTTTCTATCCAATAAAGAGGGGCGCGCGCCCATACTAATTTTTTCTCGATATAGAGTGTGAGCTGTCACCGGTTCTTCGTTGGCGCAGGTGAATTGGGTAGCATAGAAAATGTATATACCGGGAAAGATTCGCCGGTCAAATGAAAGCCCATCTTTCGATAGAGCGCCAGTGAAGCCTGGTTATCATCCTGGGTATTTACTGAGATGGTTTCGAAACCTTTTCCTTTAAAATATTCTTGCAAGTCTCTAACCAGCATAATTCCGATGTGCTGGCGTTGATACTTTGGTAAAACAGCCAGGCGTGCCAGATGGGCACCAAATGAGGTGGGTGTACTGATCTGGTAGGCGATTATTCTGTTTTCAGCTTCTAATACTGTTGCATAAGCGGTCTGACTCAAAGCTATGGTCAGACCATCCAAAGAATTCTGCCATAATCGATCAAAGGCCATTTTATCCAAAATTTGTACTTCTGGCAAGTCTGACAAGATCATGGGGCGTAAAACCATCCCTGGTGGTAAGGCAATTTTATCTGGAAGATTTCCCGCCCACTCTAATACAACGATATCCTGGTGGTGGATGAAATTATTTTCATTTAACAGGTTAATAAACCAATCCTGCAATCCTAATGCCGCAAAAGTTATCGGAAGATCGGTCTCAAGAGCATCCTTAGCCCTTGGAAAAAGAAAATTCCATGCCTGGAAAGGCTTGATTAATGGTGAAGAGGCAGCAAATAAACGGATCCATGCGATGCCGGTTGGATCGGGTGGACATGCCAGAACAGCCAGTATCGTCTCATGTTTTTGAAGGATGAGGTAAGGTTCATATCCTAACCAATCCATGCTGGCCCGCCAATCTAGATGACGGTGGACGTACTCAGAGGTTCCAACAAAAAAGGAGAGTTCCGGGTAATCTTGTTTGGTCGCTTTCCGGATTGTCAATTCAGGAAGCATACTTAGTGTAACATTCGAAATGGCGCTTTTAGTAGTTTTTTTAAGATGCGCTCTCTCAGGCTCAGCTTTTTTTGTGAGTCCAGAGCAGCATCCATGGTCGCCATGGCTTCAAACTGCTTCCCCATCTTTAACTGAAGAGCAGAAAGGTTCTTCAGCACATAAGCGCGCAATTCGTAATCTCCGGTTTGTTTTAGTAAATCAGCAGATTGCTGGTAAAACTCAAGAGCTTCTTTGAGTTTTCCTAATGCTTCCAAAGCCGCTGCCTGGTTTCCTAAAGCCATCGCTTGACGCTTGAGATCTCCAGCCTGGGAAAATAAATTCTCGGTACCTTGAGAAACTGACAAAGCTGCCTGAGCGTTCCCGGCCTTTAGCAAAGCAACACTACGGTTGTTATCCATTTCAGCCGAATCCAACAAATCGCCGGCTGTTCGCAATGAAGTAGAAGCTGCTTCAAACAGATTGGCTGCTTGTGAATAATTCCCGGCCTCGTATGAAATCCGGGCATTCCTGGCAATCTCTTGAGGAGAAGGTGGATTTGTCATAGATAACTAATAGGTTATTTCCAACAGACCTTCAGCGACGGCTCGCAATTTTTCGACAGATAGGTCGCTTAAACGGATGGCTAACTCCAGATAGGGTGCATTAACCGGTTTTGCGACAAACTGCTGCAACCTTGGTGATAATTCCAAGAAATAATTGACCGATTGCTGTAGAAAACGCCATTCTCCGATAGGTCCATCCTTGTCAAAAATTTCTTCGACCCGCATGTTTAGAGAATGAATAATGATTTCCAATTCGGGTAAAGGAATGGAAATATTACCCGATTCGTATTGTAAAAGGTTTTCTTCCGAGATAGTGGTTTTTTCAATCAATTCATTGAGGGTTATATTAGCCTCATTACGGGCCTGCCGCAGCCGGGCGCCAAGGTACTTATTTCTAATCTGACGTAAAAGCTCTCTCTTCTCAGCATCCCCGCCAGTTTGTTTCTCGCTGATGGCTTCGTGTCCCCAGAAATGCTCTAAAGGAATGTTTACCGAGAAAGCCAAGGCTTCCAATTCGGGAAGTGAAGGGGATACTTTTCCATTTTCCATGGAAAGATAATCATCAGCAGATACGCCCATTGCTGCCGCGCATTCTGTAATTGAATGGTGCGATGCAAGCCGCGCATCATGGATCAGCACGCCCAACTTCTTGGTACGTATAAAAATAAGCTGTAAATTCTTGTCCATTTTACTATCCTTTCGATTATTACAGCGGGGGCATCAGATATCCCAGGCCGGCTCTGGTCACGATGTGCTGTGGAGAATGAGGATTATCTTCCAGCTTCTGGCGTAAGCGAGCGATGCTCACCCATAGGATTTCTTTATCCTCACGGTAAGCTGGTCCCCAGATGGCAACTAGCAGTTCTTCTGCTGTCATTACTTCACCAACATGATGTGCAAATTGGATCAGCAACCTGTATTCAGTAGCAGATAGAAAGACAGGTTTGTTATCTTTCCAGACCTCAGCTCGAGCAAAATCAATCTTTAGATTTCCATGAATAAAATGGCGACTCTGGGTAGGAGGTTCAGAAGTAACTGAACGGCGCAGAACAGCCCGGACCCGAGCGATTAGTTCGGTCGCAGAAAACGGTTTGAGCACATAATCATCTGCACCTACATTCAAACCTCGCACCCGATCATTTTCTTCGCCGCGTGCAGTTACGATGATAATTGGTATATTTGAAAATTGACGGATACGTTCGCATGTGGTAATTCCGTCCAATTTAGGCATGAGTACATCGAGTACAACCAGATCGGGGTGGCGGGTTGAAACCATCTCGAGTGCATCTTCACCATTACTGGCGGTTATTACATCATATCCTTCTTTTTCCAGATTGACTTTGTAAAGATGCTGGTAGAGA
>Ga0315282_10003034_pt1 | contig 30345 bp, 31 predicted proteins | sample YL17G07_20_MG_FD_203693 | JGI IMG/M metagenome (GOLD analysis project Ga0315282, IMG submission 203693) | Sediment microbial communities from Yellowstone Lake, YNP, Wyoming, USA - YL17G07_20 | ecosystem: Environmental > Aquatic > Freshwater > Lake > Sediment | place: USA: Wyoming | collected... | reverse complement strand
CTTTAAAAACGAAAGAAGCCTTAACCTTTGGATATTCGGGCTTATTAAACACATAAACTTAAACCCAATTCAGCAACCTAAAGGATATGCTTCAAAGCAAAAGTGCGAAATAATACTTGCTTAGTTAGTATTCTAGAGCCGTTGACTTTTTTAAAAGATGTGATAGAGTTGATTAGGCAGCACCATGAGCATTATGATGGCTCGGGTTATCCTGAGGGCCGGGGAGGCCAAGATATACTCTTAGGTGCGCGCATCATTCATCTTGCTGATGCCTATGAGTCTATGCGCTCTGCGCGCTCTTATAGAAAGACACCACTTTCTAAAGAAGAGGCGATCTTAGAGATTAAAAAGAATAATACAACTCAATTTGATCCTCGTGTTGTAGAGGCATTTTTGAGGATTGTGGATAATATATGAATCCCGTTAGAAATTGTATTCTGACGGGATAAAAGGAGGAATTTCTAACGGGATGAACCCCTATCAATACACTGCTAAAGATAAGAATGGCCATACATTAACCGGCATTTTAGATGCAGCTTCAGAGGCAGAGGTTGCAGAAGTGCTTCATAAGAAAGATTTAGTAGTTATCTTGATTGAAGAGACAAAAAAGAGAACTGTTAAGGCCCTTGGCAAAGCTAAGAAAGTAAAACTTGATGATCTGGTAGTTTTTTCACGGCAACTTGCTACTATGATTGATGCCGGAATTCCTCTAGTTCACTCTTTAGGGATATTGTGTGAACAGATTGAGAATAAAAATTTAAAGAACGTGATAATACTGGTGCGGCAGGATATTGAGGCAGGCGTAAGTTTCTGCGATGCCTTGGCAAGACATCCCAAAGTATTTTCTGAACTTTTTATTAATATGACAAAGGCTGGCGAGAGTTCTGGTATGTTGGATGAGGTTTTAGATAGGTTGGCTTCATATTTAGAAAAGACAGCTGCGCTCACCAGGAAGATCCAGTCTAGTTTAGTTTATCCCGCAGTAGTAGTAATTATGGCGATATTGATTACTGGGGTTTTATTACTTAGGGTTGTACCGACCTTTAAAGGAATATTTGAAATTTTAGGTGGTCAGCTGCCCCTGCCCACGCTTATCCTTATTGGAGTAAGCGATTTTTTAAGGAAATATTTTCCTTTAACAGTAATTTTGTTGACAGCTTTATCTCTGCTTTTTAAAAGATACATAGGCACAGAAAAAGGCCGCTATAAATTTGACCTTAGTAAATTAAAAATGCCAATTTTGGGTACCATTTTTCGTAAGATGGCAGTAGCTAAATTCTCCCGTACGTTTTCTACTCTAGTAAAAAGTGGCGTTCCGGTATTAAGTGCCTTAGATATTGTAAGTAAGACCTCTGGGAACAAAGTGATAGAGGAGGCAGTAATGGGTTGCTCCAGTGCAGTACGTGATGGTGAAACAATCGCACGTCCATTATCTAAAAGTGGAGTTTTTCCTCCCATGGTCTGCCGTATGATAAGCGTAGGGGAACAAACTGGAAAATTGGAATTAATGCTGACAAAAATTGCTGATTTTTATGAGGAGCAGGTAGATGCAGCAGCCCAGGGTCTTACCAGTTTGATTGAGCCTCTGGTTATTGCTTTCTTAGGTATTGTCATTGGCGGTATTGTTATCTCCCTGTTTTTGCCGATCTTTAAGATATCGCAGCTGATTTCTCAATAAGGCCATCCTTGACACTATGTGTCGAGGATCTGGCCGAATTTACCCCGCACCTTATGAGTATTTATATATTTAGTAAAGATTTATTTAGGAATGTAACTTTATAAAAGATGCGAGGTTAATGTCATTAAAAAAACACTTGACAAAAAAATAAATTATTATATAATGATGTTCTTGACAAGAAGCAAAAAGTAGGTTATACTTTATGCTGGTGAAGAAAATAAATAGCGGTATTGACAATTTTGGTTAGTAATTAATCACCGACGCTGTAAGACGCTAAAATTTTGAAATTTTTAGGCGTCCCGGCCAGTTTCGTCGGGACGCCTTTTTATTTGTCATTTGCCAATCACTTAAGAAAAGGCAAATGATCCCCGAGCAAAGCGAGGGGACCTGTTCTTTTGATAATTGAATAGCCAAGCGAGCCACGTAAGGTTCCTTTGGAACTTACGTGGCGGATCCTCGTAAATGCTGCGCATTTACAAGGAGAGGCCTATCGGATTTAAGTCCGATAAGGTCAATTTTTGAGATAAAAAAGAGCCTTTATACAAGCTTTCTAAGTTTTTCGGAGAGTTTGATCCTGGCTCAGAGTGAACGCTGGCGGCGTAGATTAGGCATGCAAGTCGAGCGATCCCGATGAAGCGAGTTGGTTGGTCGCAAGATTGACTGACGAGCGAAATCGGGATAGCGGCAGACTGGTGCGTAACGCGTGAGTAATTTACCTCTAAGTCGGGGATAGCCTTACGAAAGTAAGGGTAATACCCGATGTGTCCCTTGACACAAAAGTGTCAAGGGGTAAGGGTGGCCGTAAGGTTGCTGCTTAGAGATAAGCTCGCGTCCTATCAGCTAGTTGGTTGAGGTAATGGCTCACCAAGGCTGTTGACGGGTAGCTGGCCTGAGAGGGTGGTCAGCCACACGGGGACTGAGACACTGCCCCGACTCCTACGGGAGGCTGCAGTCGAGAATATTTAGCAATGGGCGAAAGCCTGACTATGTGACGCCGCGTGAGGGATGAAGGTCTTCGGATCGTAAACCTCTTTCGATGGGAAAGAAACTCCCGACCTAATACGTCGGGATTGACGGTACCCAGAGAAGAAGCCACGGCTAACTCCGTGCCAGCAGCCGCGGTAATACGGAGGTGGCGAGCGTTACTCGGATTCATTGGGTGTAAAGGGCAGGTAGGCGTCCCGGCAAGTTTTAGGTGAAATCCTTTCGCTTAACGAAAGAACTGCCTGAAAAACTGTCGGGATTGAGGCCAAAAGAGGAGAGCGGAATTCCCGGTGTAAGGGTGAAATCTGTAGATATCGGGAGGAACACCAGTAGCGAAGGCGGCTCTCTGGTGTGGTCCTGACGCTGAGCTGCGAAAGCTAGAGTAGCAAACAGGATTAGATACCCTGGTAGTTCTAGCCGTAAACGATGAGCACTAGGTGTCGGAGGTTAAACCTTCAGCGCCGTAAGATAACTCGTTAAGTGCTCCACCTGGGGACTACGACCGCAAGGTTAAAACTCAAAGGAATTGACGGGGGCCCGCACAAGCGGTGGAACATGTGGTTCAATTCGACGATACGCGAAGAACCTCACCAGGGCTTGACATGTAGGAAGTAGTGAACCGAAAGGGGAACGACCTGTCAAGTCAGGAGCCTGCACAGGTGTTGCATGGCTGTCGTCAGCTCGTGTCGTGAGATGTTGGGTTAAGTCCCGCAACGAGCGCAACCTTTATCCTTAGTTGCTACCCTATACGCAGCGTAAGCTGTGCGTGGGGGCACTCTAAGGAGACTGCCCGCGATAAGCGGGAGGAAGATGGAGATGACGTCAAGTCAGTACGGCCTTTATGCCCTGGGCTACACACGTGTTACAATGCCCTTTACAAAGCGTTGCCAAACCGCGAGGTGGAGCTAATCGCAAAAAAAAGGGCTCAGTTCAGATTGGAGTCTGCAACTCGACTCCATGAAGCCGGAATCGCTAGTAATGGCGGATCAGCTACGCCGCCGTGAATACGTTCCCGGGCCTTGTACACACCGCCCGTCAAGCGATGGGAGCTGGGGGTACCTGAAATCTTCTCTTGTAGAGGCCTAAGGTAAAACTGGTGACTGGCGCTAAGTCGTAACAAGGTAGCCGTAGCGGAAGCTGCGGCTGGATCACCTCCTTTCTAATTTTTTCACGCAGTGAAAAAATTAGTTATTAGTTGTTAGTTGTCAGTTGTTAGATAGGGCAATTTATCTAACAACTAAAAACTAAGAACTAACAACTGCGCACGAAGTGCGCAGCGCTTGGCTATTTAATTTTTTAATAAGGGAGCCAAATCTTCCATATCAGAAACCATAAGAGCAATGGCTCCCGATTTATTGTGTAAGGTGTAATGTATCAGGGGCATTACACAATAGACATTACACTTAAATTCGGGCCCATAGCTCAGTTGGTTAGAGCACAGCCCTGATAAGACTGGGGTCAGTGGTTCGAATCCACTTGGGCCCATGATTTTTGCGTAAGCAAAAATCACTCCGAGGATACCTAAATAAATTTAGGTTTGACGAGGAGCTAATAGTCAAAGGTCCTTCGGCCAACGGCCTCAGGACCAAAAAAAATTTTATCAATAAAATTTTTTTTGGGGGCGTAGCTCAGCTGGGAGAGCACCTGCTTTGCAAGCAGGGGGTCGGCAGTTCAATCCTGCTCGCCTCCACCAATTTTTTCATTAATGAAAAAATTGGTGGATTCCAAAACAATGTGTTTTAGAATCTCCACCATAAGTACAGGAGGAAAAGATGCCACCAAGAACATCCGGAATGCCACCAGCAATGGGCATTGTCTTTGGTATAACTTGGTTTCTATTCATGGGCGGTATGGCTATAGCTTATATAATAATGCTTGTGGCGATATGGAGATTAATGAAAGCCCATGAAAAGATTGCAGAAAAATTAAGCCAAATTGCAGATAAGTTCCAGTTAAAATAGATTTGTTTCGCGCTCGAGTTAGCGCGATCAGATGTTCTTTGACAACTTCTGTTGCAAAGGCAACAGACTGTTTCTGCAATTGATGAGATTGACAGGAACAGACATACAAGTAACAAGGTCAATTTGGCGCACAGTACTTTTAGTGCTGGCGCACAATCCCGAACTTCGTAAGAGGCAAGGGATTGATCTTGTAAGGTAAAACTACAAAATTAATCGAGTGACTTTAAAGGTCAAGCTACAAAGGGTCTATGCACGGATGACTGGGTTAGGTGAGGCGACGAAGGACGGGGTAAGCACCGATATGTCTCGGGGAGCCGCAAACAGGCTGTGATCCGGGAGATTCCGAATGGGGAAACCCATCACGAGTCATATTGTGATACCCCGCCTATGAATACATAATAGGCGGGGGGCGAAACCAGGAGAATTGAAACATCTAAGTAACCTGAGGAAGAGAAATCTAATGAGATTCCCCCAGTAGCGGCGAGCGAAAAGGGAAGAGCCTAAACTTAGCACTAATTTCGCAAGAAATTAATGCTAGGGGTTGTGGGACCTCAATGTGGGATTGTGGAGGGGTAGTAGAAATATCTGGAAAGATATGCCATAGAGAGTGAAAGCCTCGTATACAAAATTCCAAAGCACCCTAGAGGTATCCCAAGTAACACGGGACACGGGAAATCCTGTGTGAATCTGGGCCGACCACGGTCTAAGGCTAAACACTACACCTAAACCGATAGTGCACAAGTACCGTGAGGGAAAGTTGAAAAGAACGCCGGTGAGGCGAGTGAAATAGAACCTGAAATCATAGACCTACAAGCGGTGGAAGGGCTATGCCATTTGCGCAAGCGGATGGAATGCCTAACCGCGTACCTTTTGCATAATGGTCCGACGAGTTACTGTGCGGTGCGAGCTTAAGTGCAGCATGCAAGTGTTGCAGGAAGGCGTAGCGAAAGCGAGTCCTAAATGGGCGTGATTTGCCTTTGGCAAATCAAGTACCGTATAGTAGACCCGAAACCGGGTGATCTACCTATGGCCAGAGCGAAGTCCCGCGAAAGCGGGATGGAGGTTCGAACCCGTCAGTGTTGAAAAACTGTGGGATGAGCTGTGGGTCGGAGCGAAAGACTAAACAAACCCGGAAATTGCTGGTTCTCCCCGAAATATTTTTAGGGATAGCCTCAGGTAATTAAAAAGTAGGGGTAGAGTGCTGAATGGGCTACAGGGTCTTACTAGATCGCTGAGCCCAACCAAACTCCGAATACTACTTTTTTTATCCTGGGAGTAAGACCCTGGGGGCTAAGCTCCGGGGTCAAGAGGGAATCAGCCCAGACCACCAGCTAAGGTCCCTAAGGATAGGCTAAGTGGTAAAGGATGTGAGCTCGCTTAGACAACCAGGATGTTGGCTCAGAGGCAGCCATCATTTAAAGAGTGCGTAACAGCTCACTGGTCGAGCGACCTCGCGCCTAAGATGATCGGGGCTTAAGCCTATTACCGAAGCTGTGGCTTCTCTCCGCCAGTGGCGGAGAGAGGGGTAGGGGAGCATACTTTGATGGATGAAGTCGTACCGTAAGGAGCGATGGACGTCAAAGCAGGGATTATGTCGGAATGAGTAGCGAAAACACCTGCGAGAAACAGGTGCGCCGAAAGTCTAAGGTTTCCTGGGGAAGGTTAATCCGCCCAGGGTTAGTCGAGCCTAAGCCGAGGCCAATGGGCGTAGGCGATGGATAATCTGTTAATATTCAGATACCAGCTAAGTGGCGTTAAAACTTTTTGTGCAACGCAGGAGGGCTAGGGCTGCTGAGTGTTGGATGTCTCAGTTCTTCCCGTCGTAAGGCGGGGAGGGGACCCCAAGGGTTTCCGCGGGGGAAGTGTTCTAAATCCAACTGCCGAGAAAAGCATAAAGAGGAGTTATTTAGCTGTTCGTACCGGAATCCGACACAGGTAGACCTCCAGAGAATGGTAAGGCGCTCGAGATAACTCTCGTTAAGGAACTCGGCAAATTAGCCCCGTACGTTAGCAATAAGGGGTACCCTTGGCTGAAAGGTCAAGGGTCACAGTAAAGTGGATCGGGTGACTGTTTAGCAAAAACACAGCACTCTGCAAACTCGAAAGAGGAAGTATAGGGTGTGATACCTGCCCGGTGCTGGAAGGTTAAGGGGATTTGTTAGCGAGTCGTAAGATTTGCGAAGCTTTGAACTGAAGCCCCAGTAAACGGCGGCCGTAACTATAACGGTCCTAAGGTAGCGAAATTCCTTGTGGGGTAAGTTCCCACGCGCACGAATGGTTTAACAACCTGATCGCTGTCTCAACGAGAGGCTCGGCGAAATTGTAGTGGCGGTGAAGATGCCGTCTACCCGCATCAAGACGAAAAGACCCCGGAACCTTTACTGCAACCTGCTATTGGAATTTGGTTCAATATGTGTAGTATAGGTGGGAGGCTTTGAAGCCTAGGCGCTAGCTTAGGCAGAGCCACAATGTGAAATACCACCCTTATTGCACTAAGTTTCTAACTTCTTGCCGTGAATCCGGCGGGAGGACAGTGACAGGCGGGCAGTTTGACTGGGGCGGTCCCCTTCTAAAGAGTAACGAAGGGGCCCCAAGGTTGGCTCAAGGCGGTCGGCAATCGCCTGTGGAGTGTAAGCGCATAAGCCAGCTTAACTGCGAGTCCGGCAGGACAAGCAGATACGAAAGTAGGGGCTAATGATCCGGTGGTTGAATGTGGAATCGCCATCGCTCAACGGATAATAGGTACTCCGGGGATAACAGGCTTATCGGGCTCGAGAGTTCATATCGACAGCCCGGTTTGGCACCTCGATGTCGGCTCATCCTATCCTGGGGCTGAATAAGGTCCCAAGGGTCCGGCTGTTCGCCGGTTAAAAGGGTACGCGAGCTGGGTTCAGAACGTAGATAACACTGCGTTTTTCCGTAGTAATACGGAAAGAGAATTGACTTATATCGGTGGAGCCCTAATGCAGTTTTCCGAACGCTGCAAGGGTAATACCGAGGGAAGGTTATAGATGCGAGAAGAAACCAAAGCATATATCGCAGGTTTTCTTGACGGCGATGGAAGCATTATGTTTCAACTCATTGAACGCAAAGATTACATCTATGGCTACCAAATAAGAGCAAGTATTTGCTTCTACCAAGACTCTAGCCATAAAGAGGGCTTGAGATGGTTAAAAGAAAAAATCGGATACGGATATATCCGAGATAGAAACGATGGAGTAAGTGATTACACTATCGTTGGCTATGATAAGGTAGAAGATGTGCTAAAAATGGTAAAGCCGTATGCTGTATTTAAAGCTGTTCATGTGACAAGAGCACTGGAGCTTCTAAGCGCCATAAAAGAAAATCCAAGACCAACGCCTGAACAATTAGTAAAGTTGGCAAAACTGGTTGATTCTTACTCCGTCCTTAACTATTCAAAAAAGAAGACGAATAATACGGTAAAATTGGAAGAATTTTTGAATAGAAAGGGTCTATTAACCCCTGTAACGACTGATTCCGTAATGTAGATATTACGGAAGAGATGGCTTCGAGAAGAGAAGCCATAATACGTCAACTCCTCGAAAGAGGATGAAGATATAGTCTATGCCGCTAGTAATAGCGGGTTAAACATGCGTGAGACAGTTCGGTCTCTATCTGATGTGGGCGTTAGGATACTTGAAGGGGAGTTCTCTTCAGTACGAGAGGACCTAGAGAAACGGACCCCTGGTGTTCCGGTTGTCCTGCCAAGGGCAAAGGCCGGGTAGCTATGTCCGGAAGGGATAAACGCTGAAAGCATCTAAGTGTCAAGCCCCCCCCAAGAATAGGTATCCCTTCCTTGACCGTAAGGTCAAGGATGAAGGCTGGTCGCAGACTACGACCTTGATAGGCGCTAGGTGTAAGATCCGTAAGGATTTCAGCCAAAGCGTACTAATCAGCCAATCGGCTTGACCTTTAATTAATTAGGGACTGTCCCTAATATAGATTGTAGTTTTACCGAGTATGTAGTTGTTGAGGTTTTCAAAAGATCCTCACTCGCACCTAGCGGTGCTCGCGAGGATCCAAATTTTTGTGAAACAAAAATTTGGAGTGCTCATACCGAGGGGGAAACACCCGTTCCCATTCCGAATACGGAAGTTAAGCCCCTCAGGGCCGATGGTACTCTAGTCGTAAGGCTACGGGAGAGTAGGTCGGTACTCCTCTAAATAAAAAAGCCTGCTATTTAGTTAGCAGGCTTTTTTATTTCTGCTACGCCGATTCAAAGATACTTGCCGCCTTTGGCGGCAAGTACTTAACTCGCAGACGCCACCTTTGGTGGCTACAACTTACGTCGTGCTTCGCACTCCGTAAGTTGTCTGCTCATTAAGGTAGGTCGGTGCTCCTTTAACCCCGCCCTCCCGCTAAAAATCCCCGTTAGATTCTGCCTCCTTTTACATCTATTATAAGTAGAAAGGAGGCGCGTGATGGAGATAAAATTACTTGACAAAAGCAAAAAAGTAATACAATTGTATATACATTCCATTGCGCAAGGCATTCATGAGGCAGGTCAAATGGAGCCGGTTAAAGAGCAGGCGATTAAAGCGCACGCGGGGCGTCTCTTTTGAGGAAATAATTCATGCTAAATTTCTTGGCATCCAGAGGAATCCCAGCCGGGATAATCAAAGGGTTCTAGTATACGAATATAAGGGATATGTATGGGCAGTGCTGTTTGTCTTTGAGTCCGAAGGGATATTTTTAAAAACAATATATCCGAGCCGCAAATTTAAAAAGATTTATAAAGAGAGGAGACGCGATGAGGAGGATAAAATTAACTAAACAAGAACGCTTAATTGAAGACAATTTGGAAGAATTTGTTCCTGTAAGCAAGGAAGAGTATAATGAAATTGTAGAGGCTCTTGAGCGCAGGAAGAAGGACGCTGTTCTAAATATCCGCATCAACCAATACGATTTGGAAAATATTAAGCAAAAAGCGCGAGAATTAGGGATTAAATACCAGACTTTTATTTCCGAAATTCTACACAAGGTTGCTCAGGCATAGAAAGGGTCTGTCCCCGAAGGGGACTGACCCTGAATTTAGGGTTTTTGCTTCCGCGTGCTGAAAATTTTCGCCGTCTGAGATTTAGCGGGTCCTGTCTTAGGCTGTTTCTCGTCCCGACGTTACGTCGGGACTCGAAATCAGCCCAAGCCACCCGCTAGAGGTAAATTTATCTTGACAAAAGGTACCACTTATGGTATCATTTACTAAGTTATGAAATTAGATTTTGCTTGAAAAATGGTTCCAAATATGGTATCATTATATTGGAGACAAGATGTCGCAACAGGTAGAAAAGCTCTACGAGAAGGCGCAAAGTTCACCAAACAACTTTTCTTTTGATGAATTGTGTATTTTAGTTGAAGGGGCAGGATATGAGTTTGATCGTCAAAAAGGCACTTCTCATAAAATATATAAGCATCCAAAAATTCGTGACAGATATGACGCAATGGTAAACATACAGAATGATCATGGAAGAGCAAAGTCATACCAAGTTAAAATAGTTTTAGGACTTATAGACAAATATAACTTATTGGAAGGGAGGCGATAGCCTATGTTGCAATATTCTATAAATATAATTTGGAGTGATGAAGATGAAGGATACATTGCAACTATGCCGGAGTTTAAGAACTTATCTGCTTTTGGAAAAACTTATGAAGAGGCAATTGAAGAAGCAAAAATAGCAGCAGAAGGGTATATTGAGGCACTTAAAGAAGAGAATTTACCTCCCCCCGATGCTTATAAATTATCTAATTATAGTGGGCAGACAAGATTAAGAATTCCGCGCATTCTGCATCAGAGATTAACAGAAGAAGCTCAAAGGCAAGGAGTCTCATTAAATACCTATATGGTTTCCTTACTATCAGTGAATTATGGTTTTTGTAAAGTGTCGCCGTTGCAAAAAGGAGCACATTTATTTATGTATTACTATAGAGGAAGCGAATCTGAAACTTCTATCCAGGGAGAAAAATTATTTGGAAGGGTTTCTGAGGATAAGAGTGGAGTAGATACTAGACTTCTTTCTTTATTGGATGAAGGAGGAATTTAGAATGATAGAAAATGTTTGGTGTGTTCTTTGCAAAGATATCGTAACAGATTCTCAAACAAATTTAATTAGTTATCTTAATTGCTTTGAAGGAATATCGGTTTCAAAATTACCGGGGAATTTATTACCTTTTAGCATTGGAACTTTATGGATAAAAGATTCTGATGAAGTAGAGGTTTTAAAGGTAAGGGTTCGTTCCTTTACCCCTTCAGGTACTGAAAAAGAACTTTTCGAGAGCCAAGATATGGAAATGAAGAAAAAAAAACATAGGTTTAATTTAGTAATTGAAGGTTTTTCAGTTAATGAAGAGGGTACGTATAAGTTTATGGTAGAATACTACAATAAAGAAAAATGGGAAGTTGTAAAAAAATTACAATTGGGTGTGAATATTAGTAAAAAACTAGATAATCAGGCTAACGTAGGGAAGGCTTAATTAACACCAAAGGGAGTTTAATTATGAAGGTGCTCGTTGCGGCTGTTGCGGATCACGCCTGGGTTGAAAATAATTGCTTATCATTGTGTAGAACATTCGATGGTATAAATGCAGATAAATTTCCATATGTATTACCACGAATGAGCGTTGCTTTGAGGTTACTGATTAGAAGGTCAGAAATAGGTGAACACAAATTGAATATTTCATTGGCTGATTCGGATGGGAAAAAGTTAATGAATGCCGATTTGAATATCAATTTTCAACCCCCTCAAGGTTCAATACCCGAAGCATCTTTTTCTTTTGCGCTTAATGGACAAAATATTAGTTTTCCCAGGCCCGGAGACTATGTAGTTGATATATTGATTGATGGTAGAGTCGAAGCCAGTATCCCAATTTATGTAAGAGAAGCTAAGGGGCCCGAAAAAATAGACATACCAGATCGAATTTAAGTTTCTCTTTTTCTAGATAATCCCTTAATCCCAAGCTTTAAAAAGGCTTGGGTTTTTTGGTTGTAGGAGGTATAATATTTAGCGGAGGAAATAATGGAAATCAAAGTGCAGAAGTTGAGGCAGGATGACTTGAAGAAAATGGGCGTATTTAACTGGCCGATATGGGAGAAGGAGGTTTCGCGCTTTCCCTGGTCATATGACAGCATTGAAGAGTGTTATCTTCTTGAAGGCGATGTAACCGTTGAGACTAAGGATGGCGAGCGCGTCAGTTTCAACAAGGGCGATTTCGTAACTTTTCCCAAAGGCCTATCCTGTACCTGGAATATTAAGAAACCCGTCAGGAAGCATTATAATTTTAGATAAACCCCGTTAGAAAGGACGGGTTCCGTTAGAAAAACATTTTCTAACGGGGTAAAATTTATGAAAAAAACCAAAGCGATTATTACATTATTTTTTCTATTTTTATTTTTAAGCACTGCGTCTGCTGAAATTTCCATAAAAGCTGAGGTGGATAAAACCAGTTTGAGTATCGGGGAGACGCTGACCTATAAAATAACTGTTAATTCTATGGGTAAAGAACAAGCCGAGCCCAAGATACCTAAATTTGAAGGATTTAATGTTATCTCTTCTGCGCAATCATCCAGTATGTCATTTGTTAAAAATAATATTCAGAGGAACCTCGTGTATATATTTATTTTGGCTCCTTTAGATATAGGTAAGTTTAAGATTGAGCCGAGTGTAATTAAAATAGGAAATAAGACATATTCCACAGATACCTTTGAAATAGAAGTAATCCCAGGCAAAGCAAGACCCAAAACCCCGCTGGAACAAAGACCATCTCAGCCCGAAAAAATTCAACCCGAATCCGAAGAACCGCAAATAACCCTTTAGTCTTTATTTAAAATATTTAATATAGTATAATGAGATTGCTGAAAAAATCCTAAACAAGGCAGCAATCTCTGATTAAAAGATTAAAGACAGATTACACAGATTAAATGTCCGACGAGACAATCTGTGTAATCTTAAATAATCTGTGTAATCAGAGAGCGCTGATATGATCTTTAAGAATATTTCAGCGCTCTCTAATAACTTCAATATGAATAAGTTAGTAGAAACTTCCATCCAGTATTTAAAAGGTATCGGGCCTAAGAGAGCAAAGTCGTTTAATAAGAGCGGGATAAATACTATAGAGGACCTTCTATACTATTTTCCGCGGCGTTACGAAGACCGCACAAATTTCATTTCAATATCCCAACTAGAAGAAGGCCAAAACCAGACCATAAAAGCTCAAGTCCTTGCAAGAGGCGAGCGGCAATCTTTTCGCAGGCGCGGCTTTAGTATTATTGAGGTGGCTGTGGCGGATAAGACAGGAAAGATATTCTGTGTCTGGTTTAACCAGCCATATCTTAAAGAATATTTTAAGGTAGGAACAACCCTGATATTGTACGGCAGAGTTGAGCGCTACGAGAAGAGGCTTCAGATGAATAGTCCGGAGTTTGAGATTGTTCAGGAAGCAGAAAGTTCGCTGGATTTAGGCAGGCTCGTGCCAATTTATGCTCTGCCGCAAGGTTTAACTCAACGCAATTTCCGACATCTAGTAAAATACACCCTGGATGAGTATTTACCTGAGATTAGCGATTGCCTGCCTTATGATATAAGGTCAAGAAATAATCTTTTAAATCTTGCCCAGAGTCTGCGGCTTATCCACTTCCCCGATAATTTTGAGACGCAGAAGGAGGCTTACCGCAGACTTGCCTTTGAAGAATTCTTTCTTTTTCAGATACCTTTGGTCTTACGCAAATTAAAAAAGAAAGAGGGAAAAGGTATAGCCCATAAGATAGAAGGTGAATTATTAAGTAGTTTTATTAAGAGTTTACCTTTTGAATTGACCCGAGATCAGCAAAAAGTTATCGAGGAAATCCAACTTGATATGGCCGGGTCCGGAGCTATGCAGCGCTTATTGCAAGGTGATGTGGGTTCAGGCAAAACCATAGTGGCTACCATCGCAAGTATTATTGCCATTACCGGCGGCTATCAGGTTGCTTTTATGGTTCCCACAGAGATATTGGCAAAACAGCATTATATAAATATCAAAAATCAAATATCCTACCTGTCCCTGCCCGTCCGGCAGGCGGGCGGCAGGCAGGCAAAAATCAAATATGAAGAAAAAGAAATAAATGTCTGTTTGCTTACTAGTAGCTCTCCTAAAAAAGAAAAAGAGAAGATTTATCAAGAGATAAGGGAAGGAAAAACAAATTTGATACTTGGCACTCATGCTTTGTTAGAAGAGGGTGTGCAGTTTAAAAATCTGGGATTAGTGGTAATTGATGAACAGCATAAATTTGGGGTAGGCCAGCGCGCCTTATTACCTCAAAAGGGTTATAATCCGGATGTTCTGATTATGACCGCTACACCCATACCAAGAACCTTAGCCATTACTATCTATGGAGATTTAGATATTTCTGTTATCCGCCAGTTGCCTCCAGGAAGGCAGCCGATTAAGACAATGCTTCTTACAGAAAAAGAGAGGCCAAAGGCCTATGAAATCGCAAAAAAAGAGTTAAGACAAGGCAGGCAAGTGTATATCGTTTATCCGGTAATTGAGGAATCTTATGCCTTGGATATTGCCGGAGCAAAAAAGATGTATCTACAGTTAAAATCAGGTGAATTTAAAGAATTTAATTTAGGCCTTATTCATGGCAGGTTAAAACAAGCAGAACAGGATAAAATAATGCTAAAATTTAAAAATAGAGAACTGGATATTCTCGTTTCAACCACGGTTTTAGAAGTAGGCATTGATATGCCTAATGCCACCTGCATGATTATTGAACATGCCGAGCGTTTTGGTTTAAGTCAACTGCACCAGTTGCGCGGCCGCGTGGGAAGGGGGGGCCAGGAATCTATTTGTATTTTGCTCTCTGAGGCTGAAACTGAGCAAGCAAAAGCACGCTTACAAGCTATGGTTATGTATGGCGACGGTTTCCGTATCGCTGAAGAAGACCTTAAGATTAGGGGCCCGGGAGAATTTTTTGGCAGGCGCCAGTCAGGCCTTACTGAACTTAAGATTGCTAACCCCTTAACTCAGATGCAGCTTTTAAAACTGGCAAGAGAAGAGGCAATAAAGCTTGTAGCTTGCGACCAGGGTTTAGAATTACGCCAGGACCAATTATTAAAGGAAAAGTTATTGCAGAGATTCCCAGAATATGAGAAGTTGATGTTGGTGGGGTGAGTATGCGTATAATCTCGGGTAAATATAAAGGCAGAACAATAAAAATGCCTGAAGGTATAAGGCCTACTCAGAATAAAGTAAGAAAGGCCTTATTTGACATTTTGGGTGATATTGAAGGTTTGTCTTTTCTGGAACTATTCGCCGGCTCAGGAGCAGTGGGTTTTGAGGCTTTATCCCAAGGCGCAAAAAAAGTAGTATTTGTAGAAAGGGAGAAGAGATACTGCAAGATAATACAACAAAATCTACGTTATGTTAGCCAGTTAGCCAGTGAACGGGTTAGCGGGTTAACCAGTGAGCGGGTTAACGGGTTAAAGAATTTAACTGGCGAACCGGCAAACAGGCTAACCGGCACACCGGAACCGGCAAACAGGCAAACAATTCTCAATATGGATAGTATACAAGCTATCATTTTATTATTTCATAAAAAACAGAAGTTCGATATTATATTCTTAGACCCGCCTTATTACGGGGACTTATCAAAAAAAACCTTGCAAACCCTAGGAGCTTATGATATATTAGCGCCCAATGGTTTTATAGTGGTGCAGCATTTCAAGAAGGATAAGCTGCCAGGGGAAAGCGGGCAGCTTGTTTTGGTAAAGGAAGCCAGATACGGAGATACTTTTCTGTCGTTTTACAGAAAAAACATAGATTCGTTAGCCAGTTAGCCTGTTAACCAGTTAGCCTGTTTAACGGGCAAACCGGCGAACAGGTAAACCGGTAAACGCCGAGCGGAGCGAGGGAAGATGTGTCAGATAGCAATATATCCAGGAACGTTTGACCCGGTTACTTACGGGCATATTGATTTAATAAAGCGGGCCCAAGAAATATTCTCTGAGCTTATTGTGGCAGTGGCGCATAATCCGTACAAAAAACCTCTTTTTAGCCTCAGAGAAAGGGTGGCCATGCTTAAGAAGGCAACCGCTGACTTAAAAAGAATCAAGGTTTATGACTTTGATGGCCTGGTAGTAGATTATGCGCGTAAGCACAAGGTCAAGGTTTTAATCAGGGGGCTGCGGATGTTTTCTGATTTTGAATATGAATTTCAGATGGCCTTAACTAATAGAAAACTCTCTCCAGATATTGAAACCATCTTCCTTATGCCCCATGAATCTTACAGTTATCTTTCCGCAAAACTTTTGAAGGAAGCAGCTTCTTTCGGCGCAGACCTGTCTTGTTTTGTGCCTAGTTTTGTTGAGAAGGCTCTTAAGGATAAGCTGTGTAAGAAATCGTGAAAATAGATATAACTCAGATACCACCCGAGGGTTTAACTCTGGCTGAAGAATTTAATCCTCAGGAGTTAGAATTAGAGACTGAAATAATTAAATTTCGCGGCCCGGTCAGAACAGAGGCGCAGGTATCCAAGATTGCCTATGCCGTGACCGTAGATTTAACTTTGAATTACTCGGCGTACGCCATTTGTAGTCGCTGCCTGAATGAGTTTGAAATTGATTTGAAGAGGAATTTAAGATTAAACTATCCGGTTACCAAGCAAGAGTTAACCATTGATTTAGGTTCGGATATAAGAGAGGAAATAATCTTAGACTATCCTCTCAAGCCTTTATGTCAACCGCATTGCAAAGGCCTTTGTCCAAAATGCGGTAAGAACCTCAATGAGGGAACATGCGGTTGTAGAATTTAGTTTCGTTATCCCGTTGCCCCTGCCTGCCGGCAGGCAGGCGTTAGCCCGTAAACAGGATAACTGGTTAACTGGTTAACAGGCTAACAACGAGCGACAGAAGGAGCGAGAAAGTGGCTTTACCGAAAAGAAGGCATTCTAAGGCGCGGAGCAGAAGGCGCCGGACACATTGGAAATTATCTTTAGCTAATCTTGTGCCTTGCCCGCAATGTAAGCAGCCAAAGTTAGCGCATCGGGTTTGTCGAGTTTGCGGCTATTATAATGGCAGGCAGGTTATTGAGATAAAAGTGAAGGAAAGAAAGAAGAAATAAACTAGATTGTGAACCAGTAAGCCGGTTAACCAGTTAACCGGTTAACACGCAAACAGGCTAACAGGCAAACATACTTATGAAAATAATAGTAGACGCCATGGGCGGTGATTATGCCCCTGATGTGGTAATAAAAGGCACCATAGCTGCGGTAAAGGAATATAACGCAGAAGTGATTCTTGTAGGTGATGAGGCAAGGATACAATCCCTTTTAAAGAAAAGTCAATACTCCCAAGGCAGCATTTCTACATACCCTGCTCCGGAAGTAATTGAGATGTCTGAGCCTGCAGCCACCAGCGTCAGGAGAAAGAGGAATTCCTCAATTGTAATTGGAGTAAATTTAGTCAAAGAGGGAAAAGGCGATGCTTTTTTTAGTGCAGGAAACACCGGCGCAGTGGTGTGTGCGGCGACTTTGGGTTTGGGTTTATTGCCGGGAATTGAGCGCCCAGGCATTGCCCTTGTCACACCTACATTAAAAGGGATATCTTTAATTATCGATGTAGGTGCAAACATTGACCCTAAACCCATCCAACTGTTACATTACGGCATTATGGGTGACGCATATTTTCGCTATATTCTAAATAGATCTAATCCTACTGTCGGGCTTTTGAATATTGGAGAGGAAGAGGCTAAAGGGACAGAGTTCATTAGGCAGACACATGAGCTTCTGGAAAAAAGCAGCCTTAACTTTATAGGTAATGTAGAGGGCAAAGATTTATTTAGCGGCAAATGCGATATTATTATCTGCGATGGTTTTGTCGGCAATGTGGCTTTGAAGGTTTCAGAGAGCGCTGCTGAGGCAATGCAGGTGTTTTTAAAAAGACATATTTTAGGCAGTGCTTTAGGAAAATTGGGCTTGCTTTTGCTTATGCCCAGTCTAAAGCGATTCAAAAAAGACATAGATTATGCCGAGTACGGCGGCGCGCCTTTGTTAGGAGTTAATGGTGTAGTAATTATCGGACACGGCCGTTCAAATGTTAAAGCTATAAAAAATGCTATCCGAGTAGCCAAAGAAGAAGTAGAGCGTAAATTTAACGAGAAGATTCAAGAGGCAATAAGAATATGAAGAGAGTAGGTATAATCGGAGTAGGAGAATATTTACCAAAGAAGATTCTCACCAATGCGGATTTAGAGAAGATGGTAGATACATCTGATGAATGGATTACGACGCGCACAGGAATTAAAGAGAGGCGAGTTGCAGCAAAGGCTGAGGCAGCCTCTGATTTAGCTACCAAAGCTGCGGTTGAGGCTTTAAAGGATGCTAAATTAAAGCCGCAGGATTTAGATTTAATTATTGTCGCTACCGTTACTGCAGATATGCCGTTTCCCGCAACGAGCTGTTTTGTCCAGGCAAACCTGGGTGCAAAGAATGCAGTTTGTTTTGATATATCTGCTGCTTGTTCTGGGTTTGTCCATGGTATTACTGTGGCTCAGCAGTTTATTGCCCGCGGTTCATATAAAAATGCCTTGGTAGTAGGAGCAGAGGTTCTTTCTTCTCTCACTGATTGGCAGGATAGAAACACCTGTGTTATATTCGGAGATGGCGCAGGTGCCTGTGTTCTGTCAGAAGTAGAATCTGGAGGGATTCTTTCTACTTATTTAGGTAGCGATGGCACAAAGGCAGATTTATTGATGAGCCCTGGCGGTGGTTCAAGGCACCCTGCCAGTCATCAGACAATAGACCATAGGTTGCATTATATAAAAATGCAAGGTAACGAAGTATTTAAGTTAGCAGTGACAATTATGGCTGAGGCTGCCCGGGTTGCCTTAAAGAAAGCTGGCTTAGAATGTAAAGATATAGATTTAGTTATCCCGCATCAGGCAAATATGCGTATTATTATGGCTATGGCCAAGAAGTTAGGCTTAGCTGAGGAGAAAATTTACCTTAATATTGAAAAATACGGCAATATGTCTTCAGCCTCAACTGCCACAGCCTTATGCCAAGCAGTAAAAGAAGGTAAGATTAAAAGGGGCGATATCGTTCTCTTGGTTGCCTTTGGTGCAGGTTTGGTCTGGGGCGCCTGTGTGATTAAATGGTAGCTTATCTCTTTGCCGGTCAAGGCGCTCAATTTGTAGGTATGGGAAAGGATTTATACGAATCCTTTCCGCAGGCCAAGGCGATCTTTGATAAGGCAGATGGAGTTCTAGGTTTTCCTCTTTCAAGACTTTGTTTTGAAGGACCACAGCAAGAACTCACACAAACCGCAAATTGTCAACCCGCAATACTTACGATGAGTATTGCGGCGTGGGAGGCATTTAAATCAGTCCATAGTCCACAGTCCATAGTCCACAGTTACGTAGCGGGATTAAGTCTGGGTGAATATTCGGCATTGGTAGCAGCTGAGGCTTTAAGTTTCAAAGACGCAGCATACCTGGTAAGACGCCGGGGTGAGTTTATGGAAGAAGAAGCGCTGAAAAAACCCGGCAAGATGCTTTCTGTAATCGGTTTGGATTTATCTACGATAAAACAGATTTGTTCGCAAGCTAATACCGAAATCGCCAATATGAATTGTTCTGGCCAGATAGTGATTTCAGGCGGCGTAAAAGAGATTGAAGAGGCGCAAGGATTAGCAAAAGGCCGCGGTGCAAAAATGGCTATGCTATTGGAGGTAAGCGGCGCATTTCATTCTTCTTTTATGAAAGAGGCAGGTTTAAAATTAGCTAAGGAATTAGAGAAGATAAAGATAAGTACGCCGCAACATCCGGTTGTATCTAATGTTACTGCTCAGCCGGTTAATTCTGCAGATGAGATTAAAGATAACTTAATTAAACAGGTATCATCTAGCGTGCTCTGGGAAGATTCGATGAAATTCATTTTGTCAAAAAATGTAACTACATTTTTTGAATTTGGCCCGGGAAAGGTCTTAAAAGGCCTTATGCGGCGTATTGATGCAAATGCGCAAGTAATAAATATAGAAAAGAAAGAAGATATTTTAGGTAAGGAAGATGCGGCTTAAAGATAAGGTTGCTTTAATAACCGGTGGAGCAAGAGGCATTGGCCGCTCAATTGCCTTGGCGTTTGCTCAAGAAGGAGCTGACATAGTGGTAGCAGATGTAAATATGGAAGAGGCCAAAAAGACAGCTTTGGATATTGAGCAGTTAGGCAGGAGGTCTTTGGCCTTAGAGATGGATGTTACGGATTATACAAAGGTAGAAGGGGTAGTAAACAAAATTCTTGACAAATTCACAAAGGTTGATATATTAGTTAACAATGCCGGGATAACCAAAGATAATCTTTTATTGAGGATGAGCCAGGCAGAGTGGGATGCAGTCTTAAATGTTAACCTAAAAGGCACATTTAACTGTATAAAAGCTGTATCCCGGCCAATGATTAAACAACGCAGCGGCAAAATAATTAATATTGCATCTGTCATTGGCATAATTGGCAACCCCGGACAGGCAAATTATTCTGCCTCAAAAGCAGGAATAATCGCTCTGACAAAAACTGCAGCTAAGGAATTAGCCTCGCGCAATATAAATGTGAATGCCATAGCCCCAGGATTTATCCAAACTGAGATGACAGCTAGGCTTTCTGAAGAACTGAAACAGAAGATGAAGGAGGCTATACCGTTAAATAAGTTTGGAAGCCCTGAAGATGTGGCAGCAGCGTGTGTGTTCTTAGCATCTGAGGATTCCCGTTACATTACTGGTCAGACGATTGTAGTTGACGGCGGCATGGTGATGGTTTAAGTCTTGTAAGAAGGAGGAAAGAGAATGGCAGTGCAAGAGAAGGTTAAATCTATTATAGCAGAGCAGTTGGGAGTAAAGCCAGAAGAAGTAACTCCTGAGGCATCTTTTGTGGATGATTTGGGAGCAGATTCTTTGGATACTGTAGAATTAGTCATGGCTTTAGAGGAAGAGTTTGGTATTGAGATTCCAGATGAGGATGCAGAAAAAATCACAACCGTGGGTGATGCCGTTAAGTATATTGAAGAAAAGACAGCAAATAAATAAGAATTTTCCCGCTTAAATAGATTGTAATTTTACCCCGCTTTTTGTTAGCGGGGTAAATTTTATAACTCAAGTAATATGGAAAATAGAGTAGTAATTACAGGTTTTGGCGTGATTTCGCCAGTAGGAAATGATGTGCCTGGCTTCTGGCAGGCTTTAAAAGATGGCAGAAGTGGTATAGGCCCTATTACTTCCTTTGACGCTGCTGCTTTTGATTCACGGATTGCCGGAGAGGTAAAAGGTTTTGATCCGCTTTTATACGGCATGTCTGCGAAAGACATCAGGCGCATGGATAAATTTACCCAGTATGCTGTAGCTTGTGCAAAACAGGCAATAACTGACGCCGGATTGGATTTAGAGAAGGAAGATAGGACGCGTATTGGAGTAGTAATCGGGTCAGGGATTGGGAGTTTATATACCATAGAGGAAGAGCACAAAGTTTTCCTAACTAAAGGCCCTTCGAGGCTGTCCCCTTTTCTTATCCCTATGTTACTTGTCAATGAAGCTAGCGGCCAGGTAGCAATAATCTTTGGATTAAAAGGGCCTAATTCCTGTGTGGCTACTGCCTGTGCTTCAGGTTCGCATTCCATTGGTGATGCCTTTAGGATTTTAGAGCGCGGTGATGCAGATGTAATGATTGGTGGTGGCACAGAAAGTAGTATCGTGCCTACTAGTGTAGGAGGATTCTGCGCTTTAAAAGCACTTTCTAAAAGGAATGAGCAGCCACAAAAGGCCAGTCGTCCATTTGACCTAGAGCGCGATGGATTTGTGATAGCTGAAGGTTGCGGTTTGGTAGTTTTGGAGACATTAGAGCATGCCAAAAAGAGAAACGCCAATATCCTCGCTGAAATTGTGGGTTATGGTATGTCCTGCGATGCCTATCATATGACTGCACCTGACCCTGATGGAGATGGCGCAGCCCGGGCAATGATACAGGCGATGAAAGATGCAAAATTAAATCCCGAAGATATAGATTATATTAATGCCCATGGCACATCTACAAAACTCAATGATAAAATTGAGACACTTTCGATAAAGAAGGCATTGGGTAGTCATGCTAAGAAGGTAATGGTTTCTTCTACAAAATCAATGACTGGCCACCTTTTGGGAGCTAGTGGTGGAGTGGAATTTGTGGTTTGTTGTTTAGCCCTCAAAGACAGCGTAGTGCCGCCTACCATAAATTACGAATATCCAGATCCCGATTGCGATTTAGATTATGTGCCTAACACCGCCCGCAAGGTGAATGTTGATGTCTGCATGTCCAATTCCTTAGGTTTTGGCGGGCACAACGCCACCCTGGTTGTGAAAAAATTTAAATAACAAGTTCGTTAGCCAGTTAGCCAGTGAACGGGTTAGCGGGTTAACCAGTGAGCGGGTTAACGGGTTAAAGAATTTAACTGGCGGACCGGCAAACAGGCTAACCGGCACACCGGAACCGGCAAACCGACACACAGGCAAACCGGCTAACCAATAAGATGGGTTACACAATTTCAGAAAAAATATTACTAGCGCATACCGATAAAACGGATATAAAGCCGGGCGATTTTATCGAGGCCAAAATTGACCTTGCCTTAGGTAATGATATCACTGCGCCTATGGCAATTGAGGAATTTAAAAAGTCAGGATTTAAAGGGGTTTTTGATAAAAATAAGATTGTGCTTGTACCAGACCATTTTGCTCCGGCAAAGGATTTAAGAAGCGCAAATCAGTGTAAGATTTTAGCGGATTTTGCCAAGGAGCAAAAAATTAAGAATTATTTTGAAGTAGGTTGTATGGGGATAGAGCATGCGTTATTACCTGAAATGGGCCTGGTTTTACCCGGAGATCTGGTGATTGGCGCAGATTCGCATACCTGCACCTACGGTGCATTAGGATGTTATTCTACCGGCGTTGGTTCCACGGATTTAGCCCGCGCTTTTATTGACGGCAAATGCTGGTTAAAGGTGCCGGCTTCAATAAAATTCCTCTATAAAGGTAAACTCAGGAAATGGGTGGGCGGCAAAGACCTTATTCTATTTACTATTGGTAAAATCGGCGTAGACGGTGCTTTATATAAAGCAATGGAATTTTCGGGGCCAGTGATAAAAAATTTAGCTATGGATGATAGATTTGCTATGTGTAATATGGCAATTGAAGCTGGAGCGCGTGTGGGTATTATTGAGCCGGATAGTATTACCCTCGATTACATTAAAGAAGTCTACAGTCAACAGTGTCCATCAGTCAATAGAGAAAAGAAAAAACTATGGACTATGGACTATGGACTATGGACTAAGTTAAAGAGCGATAAAGACGCTATATATGAAAAAGTATACGAATATGATGTGTCGAAAATTGAGCCACAGGTTGCTTGTCCGCACCTACCCAGTAATGTCAAGCCGGCAAGCGCGTTAAGAGATATAAAGCTTGACCAGGTAGTAATCGGGTCTTGCACAAACGGCAGGGTTTCAGATTTAGAGATTGCGGCAGAAATATTAAAAGGAAAAAGAATTAAAGCCGGAGTTAGGTTAATTGTCATTCCTGCCACGCAAAAGATTTATTTAGAGGCGGTAAAACGAGGCTGGGCAGAGATATTTGTGAAAGCAGGAGGGGTTTTTGAAACTCCTACTTGCGGGCCTTGTTTAGGTGGGCATATGGGTATTTTAACAGAAAGTGAAGTTTGCCTAGCCACTACTAATCGTAATTTTATGGGCAGAATGGGTAGCCCTAAATCTTTTGTGTATCTTTCTAATCCTGCAGTGGCTGCAGCTTCAGCGATTACCGGAAGAATTACACACCCCGATTCATTATAGCGTTGCAGCAGGGACTGTCCCCGACTTGTTCCGACCGCAGTCGAGGAAAGGGGACTGTCCCTGCTAAGCGAACTAAGGCTTGATTGCGAAATAAGCCAAAAAGGAAGTAATGACAATTAAAGGCAAGGTTCACAAATTAGGCAATGATATAAATACTGATGACATTATTGCGGCAAAGTATTTAGTTTCTACTGATGCCGAAGAGTTAGGTAAACATTGTTTAGAAAGCATAAAGCCAGATTTTGTAAATAAGGTTAGCCCCGGCGATATAATTGTTGCAGGCAAGAACTTTGGTTGTGGTTCATCCAGAGAACATGCGCCTTTAGCCATTAAAGGTTGCGGAATTTCTGCAGTAATTGCCAAGAGCTTTGCCGCTATATTTTTCAGGAATGCTATAAATATTGGTTTACCGTTTTTAGAATTAGAAGAGGTAGATAAAATTCAAGATGGTGATGTGCTTGAAATAGATTTATCTAGTGGTATAATAAAAAATATAAGGCAAAATCAAACTTACAAAACCCAAGCTTTTCCTGAATTTTTGCAAGAAATTGTAAAGCAGGGGGGGCTGATGGGTTGGATTAAAACTAAACTGAGGAGGTAAAATGGTAATAGCAAAAGAAAAGCGTAAAGTTCTAATTGCTCTTCGCGATGACATTTTGCTTAGAGGTTTTGTCGAAATTAATCCGGGCGAAAGAATATTTGATTTTATTAATGATGCGCGAGAGAGTTTTATTGCTGTTAGTGACGTCGAGGTATTTTATCCAAAAAGGATAAAGTCATTTGCATTACCATCCAGGTCGGTAGAAAGGAAAAAGACTATAGTGGTGATTAAATCAGCTGTACTTTGGATTGAGGAAATTGAGTAGGATGGGTACATATAAAATAGCAGTTATCCCGGGAGATGGCACAGGTCCAGAGGTAGTCCGCGAGGGTCTTAAGGTTTTGGAGGCAGTAAGCAAGAAATTTAACTTTAAATACGAAACTAAGATTTTTGACTTTGGAGGAGAAAGGTATTTAAAGACTGGAAAGACCCTCCAAGACAAAGATATAGAAGAGTTAAAGAAATTTTCCGCAATTTATTTAGGCGCTATCGGTCATCCGGATGTAAAACCGGGAGTTTTGGAGACAGGTGTCCTTTTAAAAATAAGATTTTCGCTGGATCAATACATAAATCTTCGTCCGGTAAAACTTTATAATGCAGCGTTTTGTCCTTTAAAAGACAAAAAGCCCGAGGATGTTGATTTTGTTGTAGTGCGCGAGAATTCCGAAGGGCTTTATAAAGGAATGGGAGAATTCCAAAAGAAAGGCACTAAAGATGAAATAGCAATTCAGATTTCTTATAATACGAGAAAAGGGGTTGAACGTTGCATCCGTTATGCCTTTGAATATTGCCGCAGGCGCAATAAAAAGAAGAAACTTACTCTTTGCGGCAAAACCAATGTGCTTACCTATGCCTGGGATCTTTGGCAAAGGACTTTTGATGAGGTGGCTAAAGAATATCCGGATATTCAAACCGATTATGCCCATGTAGATGCCACTTGTATGTGGATGGTAAAAAATCCAGAGTGGTTTGACGTGATTGTCACGGATAATATGTTTGGCGATATCATTACGGATTTAGGGGCAATGATTCAGGGCGGGATGGGTATTGCTGCCGGAGGAAATATTAATCCCGAAGGCGTTTCTATGTTTGAGCCGATTGGCGGCAGCGCTCCGAAATATACAGGCAAGAATGTAATTAATCCTTTAGCGGCAATTTGTGCTTTAGGGATGCTGTTAGAGAATTTAGGGGAAGTAAAAGCCGGCAAGGCAGTTGAGGATGCCGTAATAAAGGTTACGCAGGAAAAATTAAAATCCCTGGCCGCAGGAAAAATGGGATATTCTACCTCTGAGGTCGGGGATTTAGTTGTAGAGAATCTTTAAATGACCCTGTCGATTTTCTCGCTCATTGATTAAGTATTTCGTATGGCTTTTTTTGCGGGTCCTGCCGAGTCTTGTTTTTGCAGCACCGCTCGCATTTCCCCACCGAGGAAATGCTCGCTTGGAGTTTCTGCTCGCTCGCCCTCGCTGGCGCTCGGGCACCTTGGCCGCTCGCATAAACTACATGCTGCTCAAATCAAGCCTCGTCACCCGCAAAAAAAAGCAAAAATGGAGGAATGATGGAGAAGAAAAGGTCAGCTGGGACTACATTTTCTGGATTGGTAAATTTATTACTTTTAATATTTCTTATTACAATTATATTATTTCCATTTATTTCTCATGCTGAAGATGTGCGAGTCACAGAATATTTAGATACCGCTACAAATTATATATTGCAGAGAAACTATCAGCAGGCTTTATATTATTTTGAAAAGGCTTTAGAAATTGAGCCTGATAATGCAAGAGAGAATTCTGGTATTGGTAATACATACGCGGGTATGCAAGAATATCAAAAGGCCATTCCTTATTTAGAAAAGGCAATTAAAATAGACCCGAGTGATGATACGGCTTATTTTGGACTTGGAGCTTGTTATTTAGATTTGCAACAGCACGAAAAAGCAATTCCTTATTTAAAGAAAGCAATTGAAATTAGGCCCGACAATAAAAAAGCATCAGAAGCTCTTGCTATAGCATTTGTGCGTTTTGCAGTTAACTGTGGTAAATCTCAGCAAAACCAAAAGGCTAAAGATTATATTCAATCTGCAATAGAAATCTATCAGAAGATCGGGAATGAATATAGAGCGAATGAACTAAGAGCAATGCTAAAAGAAATGCCCGATTAATGTAATATTAACTCGTCTACTCCAAAGTAAAGGGGCAGTTTAAATAATTATTTAGCGGGTGGCTTGGGTGTTTTCGAGCCGCGTGATGCGGCGAGAAAATACCCAAGACAGGACCCGCTAAGAGGATAGTGACGTGAAAAAGTACAACGTTGCGGTAATTGGCGTGGGGGCAGTGGGGATTGAGATGCTGCGCGTCTTAAGGCAGCGCGATTTTCCCATCCAGGAACTGCGTGTCTTTGCGCGGTCTGCAAGGGATATAGAGGTTGATGGGCAGAAGTATTCTGTTAAGATGATCTCTCCCGATGGTTTTGCAGGAATTGACATTGCTTTATTTGCCGGAACCGAAGGAGAAAAAGGGGCAGCGGTAATTTATGCCCAGGAAGCCATAAAAAGAGGGGCAGTAGTCATTGATAACGGCGCAGATTTCCGTATGGACCCCAATGTTCCTTTGGTGGTGCCGGAAGTAAATGCCAATGATGTGAAAAAGCATAAAGGGATAATTGCTAATCCCAATTGTTCTACTATTCAGATGGTCGTGGCTCTTTGGCCGATTTATAAAAAGGTCGGTATAAAAAGGGTAATTGTGACTACCCTCCAAGCTTCGTCCGGAGCAGGGAGGGGTGCAGTAGAGCAGTTAAGAGAAGAAAATTATCGCATTGCCTGTTCAGAATTCCGTAACGTACATATTAAATTAGAAAATCCGTCCCTGCCGCAGCAGCTTGCGTATAATGTCTTTCCGCACATCGGCACTTTTACTGAATGCGACTATACCAATGAAGAATGGAAATTAGTGTATGAGACCCATAAAATTATGCACGATGAAAAAATAAAAATCTCTGCCACTACCGTGCGCGTTCCGGTAAGGACCGGCCATTCGGAAGCAGTCTATATCGAGACCAAAAAACCCATCACTCCTGATGAGGCAAGGGGTATCCTTTCTCAGGCGCCGGGCATTGTGGTTATTGACGACCCAAAGAATAACCTCTATCCTATGCCCAAGGATGCAGAAGGTAAAGATGAAGTCTTCATCGGCCGCATCAGGAAAGACCCCTTCATAAAGAATGGTTTATGGCTTTGGGTAGTGGCGGATAATTTGCGTAAGGGCGCAGCAACTAATACCATTCAAATCGCCGAAGAGCTAATCAAATGAAACTAAAGAATGTCCCGACGTTCCGACGTTTCCGTCGGAAGTCGGGATCCCGACCCCGAAACGAAGTGAGGGCGTCGGGACGTAATCTCAAACTGGAAATAGAATACGACGGCACCAATTATTGTGGTTGGCAGATTCAAAACCGTCACCAGGTCACCAGGTCACCAAGTCACCAGCGGAAGTCGATACAAGAGACGATAGAAAAGGCCCTCCACAGAATTCTCCAAGAAAAAATACGGTTAATCGCCTCAGGAAGGACCGATGCCGGTGTTCATGCCCAGGCTCAGGTTGCGAATTTTAAAACCAAGTCGAATATATCCTCGGAGAAGTTACAAAAGGCCTTAAATGGGCTTTTACCGAGTGATATTTCTATTTCCAAGATAGAAGAGGCGGCAGTTGATTTTCATAGTCGTTTTGCTGCCAGAGCAAAAGCCTATCGTTATGCCATATTGAACCGCAGCTATCCATCGGCGCTTTTAAGAAATAGGGTTTATTTTTATCCCTATCCTTTGGCTCTAAAGTTAATGCACCAAGAAGCCAGATGTTTACTAGGCAGGCACGATTTTAAAGCCTTTTGCGCCAGTGGCGGCAGCAGCAAAGATACTATACGGACTATAAAAAAGATAACTATTAGAAAGACAAACTATGGACTATGGGCTATGCCTGCCTGCCGGCAAGGCAGGGACTATGGACTAAATAACGGCCCTTTAATTGTTATAGACATAGAGGCAGACGGGTTTTTGTATAATATGGCAAGAAATATTGTGGGTACGCTTATGGAAATAGGCCGGGGAAGATTTTCAAAGGGCAGTTTGAAGAAAATCTTAAATTCTAAAGATAGAAAACTTGCTGGCCCGACAGTTCCGGCATGCGGGCTTTGTTTGCTTAAGGTGAATTACTGATGCAGATGAAAGAAAAAATAATTGAAGCGCCTTTTGAATCTTACTTCGGCGTTTTCTTGACCCTTGCCTGTAGTTTAGCTTGTGAATATTGTGTGCAGAAAGTATCTTTGCCAAATCAACCCCTTGGCCGTTATCCTATAGTCTCAGGCAAGATGTGGGTTGAGGCGCTAAACAGCATAACGCCGCGAATTAAAAAAAGATTTTTAAGGCCGGCTAAAAAGAAAAAAATATCTATTACCGGAGGAGAGCCTACTCTGCATCCGGATTTTGTTTATATCATCAATAATTTAGATAATAACTGGAGAATCACTGTTACTTCTAACTTTATTTCTCCTTTCTTTGAGAAAGATATTCGGTTCTTAAAACAGATTAAAAAAAGGAGGGGCTTAAAATTTAATGGCTCATTTCACTTTTTATATACATCTATTGAGAAGTTTATTGAGAATGTGCTTAAGATAAAAAAGGCAGGGCTTTTTGTGCATACCCTTTTTGTCGTCGCGCATCCTGGCCATATCGAAGAAGTGCAGCGCTACAGAAGAGAACTGCTTAAAATACATCCTTTAGTAAAACTACAACGCTTTTTAGGCCATTTTCAGGGAAAATTATATCCTTGCCAAGAAGGCTACGATATTGAATATCAGCAGCAGGACGGCATATATAATTACAAAGATTACCAGGAAGGATTTAGTCAAAAAAATAAACAGGATATGTTCTGTCGTATGAATAAAGTTCTGTTTGCGCCTAATGGAGACATTTATAATTGCCATTACAAGCTTTATACGAGAGGTAAGGATAAACTCGGGAATTTGTTTGAGGAGGATGTGCGCGTGATTTTGCCCCAGGATTATTTTCTCTGTCAAGACTTCGGCTTTTGTAACCCCTGTGATTCAGAAGGCCATCCTTTTAGAAGACCGAACGCAGGGGAATTTAATATCTCAGGTTAAACTGGGCCGCTAAAATTATATTGTATAGACATCTAATAGTTTAGCAGTCCGTCATTCTTTAATTATTTTCCATCTTTTGCTTCCGCGTGCTGAAAATTTTCTCCGTCTGCTTCGGCTTACTCCTCGCCTTCGCAGAGACTTACGCAAAAGGCGGGCGGGCTGCAGCTCGTCGTAATTCCTCGCAGACAACCTCTTTTAACTTATGGGCCGAAAATTTTCTAATGTGCGCTCCAGCAAAAGCCGTAAAATTTATTAACGAATGCGTTACCTATGCCTATGAATTATAGATAAAAAACTTGATTTTTTATTTTTAGTATGGTATTTTAGTAATAGGAGATGAGGTAAAATGGCAAGAATAAAATTTCAAAAGGTTACGTTGACAGTAATATTCTACCGAGAAGGAAATAAATTTATCGCATATAGCCCGGCATTAAATCTTTCTACCTGCGGAGACTCTCAGGACCAGGCCAAAAGAAGATTTGAGGAGATATTAGGAATCTTTCTTGAGGAAGTGGATAAAATGGGAACTCTTGAGGATGTGCTTTTGGAATGTGGTTGGAAGAAAATAGGTCATCCGCAAAGGCATTGGCAACCGCCTGTATTTGTAGGTCAAACTCAGGAAGAAGTGCGATTACCTTGTCCCGCATAACGCCCATAGATTACAGAAAATTTGAGAAGTTTCTTCGCTACATTGGTTGTGAATTTGTTAGACAGAAAGGCGACCACCGAGTCTATAGAAAAGCCAATTTAAAGCGCCCAATAATTATTCCCGCCATCAGAGATATCCCTGTATTTATTATTCTGAATAACCTGCGCCTATTAGGTATAAGCAGAGAGGAATATTTATCCATACTCAATAATTTATAACTCTTTAATTAGCCACTCCGTTCAAAGGAAGTGGGAGATGGGGTTAAAATAGGTTAATTTAAAAGTGACTCTCTAAAAATTTGGGAGCAAGGAGGGAAAAATGTGCGTTATCGCTCCGTTGTTATTTATGGTACTTATTATTTGCGGTGGTCTCATCTATCCAATATGGATGATTATACATTGCGCAACTTCTGCGTCATTGGATGGTAAAACCAAAGCACTGTGGATTATTGTAATGGTCTTTAC
>Ga0315282_10003033_pt1 | contig 30346 bp, 36 predicted proteins | sample YL17G07_20_MG_FD_203693 | JGI IMG/M metagenome (GOLD analysis project Ga0315282, IMG submission 203693) | Sediment microbial communities from Yellowstone Lake, YNP, Wyoming, USA - YL17G07_20 | ecosystem: Environmental > Aquatic > Freshwater > Lake > Sediment | place: USA: Wyoming | collected... | reverse complement strand
TTGTTGGTGACTTCTATCGTCATAATGTTGCCTTGTGACTCGATCTCCACGTCTTCTGCTATCCCCAAGTCTTCGATTAGGAGTCGGGGCAGTTCCTTCTTCAAGACGTTAAGGTCTGCTTTTGTGAGCGCGCGCATCTTCATCTAAGTGGTAAAGTGTTTAGCTGCTTGTTTTCTATTCTCAGCGAGCGCTACATCCCTGTATTCGCGTTTTGACCCCGTCTATTTCACCCTCCCCCTCCCCCCTAGGGTGTTAGTACTGCACGTAGGCTTTGCTGAAGGCCCTAGTGGATTTGCGCAGGCCCGAGGCCAAGTATGTACTGAAGGCTTCGCAGAGAGTCTGGGCAAGGGTAGTGACTTTTCAATGCGCTTGACCATCGCCTACGGGCTTATTGTTAGAATGCCTAATAATCTGCCAATAATTCTCGATAATCTGCCAATCCTAACCAATAATGAAAGTTCGAAATCCAAAATTTTTTAGGTTGGCGTATGTGATCCTCAAGTGATAATCTATCGTTCAACTTTCTGATACAACAATGTTGTTTTGCTAACACATTCTGACATACCATCAAGGCTAGGGAGATATCAACTGCAATCCCCCGACTACTTGAGAATACGCTCAGTCAAAAAACCGCACGCTCCTCAGCTTGATGGTCTAGGGCTATTTTCGGTATCGCTAATGAAGGCGGATACTGTTAAGTTAAGTTACCTACTCTGAAAAGCCCCTTTCGCCATAGCGCGCGCTATCCTGTCAACCTACTCCTTATACTCAGTTGTGGCAATAATTCTTCAAAGATTTAGAAGAGATGTAGAATGAAAAGATCGAAGAAAAGCGAGTTACTTATCGGCGTAATGATAGGTGTATATGGAAATTGGCTTATTGCTGTTTTAGAAAAACTTAATCAAGCTGATAATATCCAAGCAATATTATTCGCGTTTTCGTTTCTTCCATTTCTTTGGTATTTTCAAGAAATCTTCACTGGACTTGAACGACAAAAATGGGTAGGTTTCGTACCATTAAAGATGTTTCTCGGTATTTTTTACTTGGGAACAATCTTGAGTTTGCTCTTGTTCAGCAACCTACTTGCATCAGAATGGCTATTTTCTTGGGCTGGCATGACTTTTTGGGTTATGCTTATGATGGTTGAGAGGCGGGAAATGGCTGACTAATCTTCAAGAGGAAGAGGAGGAAGAGTAAGGACATCAAAAGTCTTGATTGAAATTTCCTTTTCTTTTTTCTATTTTTTGTGGCTTGCATTTTGGATTATTGTTAGCCACTTGTTCTTTCCTAGCTTCAGGTCTATGTTGGCTTGTTGTGCTGGAAATAGTGAAGTATCGAAAAAGAAAACCTAGTTTATGACAAAAGATTTTTTGGGTAACTTAACTTAACAGTATCCTTTTATGCAATGATTTATAACCGTGCAGACCGAAGAAGCATTTGTGGATTGAAGGTTCGATACTTGGCTTTTCCTCAATCAAAAGAATTTCGAAATGCTCTAGGAGAGTATGTATCAAATGTTTCATCTGCTGAGAATGAAGCTGCCAAGAGTACCCGTTTCTATATGTTCCTTCCTCAAGTATACAAAGGAATCAAACCAGAATATGCAGACAAAGTCTTCAGAGAACTGAAAGTCGAACGTTCTGTAGTGGACGTAGTAGCGTCAAAAGGTAAAACAATCATTATAAGAGGAAGAATAGACAGTACACTCGGCAATGTCATTTTTGAATTCGAAAAGGATCTGTCGAAGACTTTTGAAGAAGCTCTTGAGCAATTAAAGCGATATACCGCCGCACTTTGGAACAGCCAGAAGCATAGAGTTACGTATACCTGTATCGCCACAGACGGGATAGGCTTTCATCCTTACAGACCGCACACAGAAGTATCTGAAAACCAGAAAGTCACAGCAGAGGACATAACTCTGGAGCCGCGTGAGCCAGTGAACCTCAAAGAGATTGACCCTGTTGACGCATACTTCTGGTTTGACAGATACTTACTTGCAACACCTATCCTCGAGCCGACTGTAGACCAGATTGCAGGTGATTTTGGGTCCAAGAGCCCAATACTTTCGGAGATCATGGATGAGCTTCGCTTAATTTGGAAGGACGCCTCTCTTCGCCCTTATGTGAAGGTTCTCTTTGATCAATGGAACAAGTATCTGACGATCGTGTACGGATCGACCGTGGGCAATGAGGAGCTGTTTCTCAGACATACCTACTTGGCTACCTTGGCGAAACTCATTGTCTACGGATATTTCTCGGAAGGGGTACTGCCCACATCAGAAAAAGAACTAGTCCGCGTACTCAACGGTGACGCTTTTAAAGAATGGCAGATCCACAACTTTCTTGAAGAAGATTTCTTTGCATGGATAGTTCGCGGGAAGACGCAACATCAGGGTGTCAAGCTCGCTCGCAGGCTAGTCAGATTTGTTGCACGCTTCGACTTGGATAAAATCGATCAAGATATGCTGAGAGAAGTCTATCAAGAACTTGTGGATCCAGAAACACGCAAGGGTCTTGGAGAGTTTTACACCCCTGAGTGGCTGACTGAGTTACTGCTAACTCCTTTGCTCAAAGAGAATCCTGAGGGAACAATACTTGATCCTGCATGTGGTTCTGGAACATTTCTCTTTACAGCGATTAAACTCAAAAAGGCATATATTACTGGCATCAAGGGGCAGGGTCTGCTGCAAAAGATCCTTGAGACGGTTCAAGGCATAGACGTTCATCCTCTTGCGGTTATAATCAGCAAGGCGAATTACCTTTTGGCACTAGGGAAACTGCTTCGAGGCGCACGAAGTCGAGTCGCCATTTCGATTCCGGTTTACCTCTCAAACTCGATCAAATATCCAGAGCACGAAATGGAACCAACAACGATCATCCCGACTTATAGGTTTGATGCTTATGGCGCATTACTGCAGATTCCAGAGGCGCTGACGCGAAACCCAATGGTAATGGATGCTGCAATAGACTTGATCAATGATTATTCGATAGACATTGCGACTAATGGCGGACGATTCGAGAATACACAACTATTCTTTGCCAGGCTCATCGAGAAAAGATTGCCTGCGCTCAAGGATGTAGACCCTCCTCATACTGATGAGATCACGGAGATTCTCTTTCGGACAGCAAACCTGATAGCAGAGCTAGTAAAGAAGGAGCAGGACACGATTTGGGCATTCATCATTAAGAACTATTATAAACCGCTCTTCCTGCGGGAGCGCAAGTTCGATTTTGTTGTGGGAAATCCTCCATGGTTAACGTATAAAGGAATAGCTGAACCCAGCTATCAGATGTTCATCAAAAACCTGACTGCAAATGTCTACGGTCTCGCGAGAGGAACAGGCAGCGCAGGTCTCATAACTCACATGGAACAGGCAACCCTCTTCATGCTGAGATGTGCAGAGTTTTACTTGAAGGAAGGTGGCAAGCTCGCGTTCGTTATGCCTCGAAGCATATTTTCAGCAGATTCACATGACATATTTCGGCGGCAATCCTATATTCCCAGAGTTCAACTTAAGTTCCAGGAGATATTTGATCTTGAGAAAATTGAACCTTTGTTTGGGATGCCAGCTTGTGCAATGATCACGAAGAAAGGAGAGATGACGGTTTATCCTATACCTTGCACGGAAATCAAAGGTAAGATGACAACAAAAAATGTTGATTGGGAAAGGGCCAAAAAACAACTTCGGTTGAGAAAAGTCACACTCTCCTTATCATTTCTAGGAAAACGAAGCGCCCTCACACGTGAGGAGAATACCGTGAATTTCAGAAACACTCGAAGCGATTACTTTGATAAATTCCGTCAAGGAGCTTCGATCGTGCCCAGGTCACTTTTCTTTATTGATTTCGAAAAGGGCGGGAGATTCGGTGTCATTTCAGATTGTCCTAGGATAAGGAGTTCACAAAGAGCAAAGGAGCGGGCCAAGAAACAGTATCGTGAAGTTGACTTGAGAGGGGCCGTCGAAAGTGAGTATCTTTACGCTACGATTACAGGTTCTGAACTTGTTTCTTTTGGGCACATGCCTTATGTGTCGGTTGTGCTTCCGGTGGAAAACAGGAAAGGAAAATTACGAATCTTTAGCGCTTCGGAAGCTAAGTCACATGCTATTGAAGGGCTTTCCAAGTGGTTCATGGATGCTGAAAAGATATGGACGGAGATACGCGGAAAGAAGACCGATTATGATCTGTACGCATGGGTCAATTATGAAGGCAAGTTGACTGACCAGAATCTTAATGCAAGTTATCGCATTGTGTTTCCTGGGCCATCATCGACTTATTTAGTGTCAGCCGTACTTCCTCGCACCAAGAACTCTGTCAGAATAGACGATACGAACGTTCCCCTCAAAGGGCTAGTGATAGATCATGCATTGTTACACTGCGAAACCGAAAACGAAGAGGAAGCATACTATCTGTGCTCAATTCTAAATGCGACGTCAATTGATCATATCATAAAACCTTTCCAGAGTACTGGCAAAGGTGGCGCCCAGAATATTCACAAAAAGCCTCTGGAATTGCCAATTCCAAAGTATAACCCAAAGAATTCGATCCATAGAGAACTATCGAGGCTTGGCAAAGAGTGTGCAGGAATCGTGGAAGAAGAGCTTGAGCAAATAGCACTGCAGTATCAAGGCATAGGTACAATTAGGCGTTTGGTCAAAAAAAGAATAGCCTCTCAATTGACTGAAATCGATGCACTCGCAAGAAAAGTCCTGTATGAAAAAGGACACAATACCAATAGATTAGAAGACTGCTTACGTTAGGGCGCGCGCGCTCTAATCCTTAGTTTATCTTTGCTTCACTCCATTCCCATATTTCGATATGGGTTTTCTCTCTTCGAAAATCGGGCTCTTCTGTAGGGATTTTCGTTGCCTCAACGTTCTCTATCCAACAATCATCATAAATCGGATATTCTGCTCTATCATCATGTTCATTAGCATTAAGGCTGTCAATAACGGTTTTTATCATGTTGTCTACATCCATTTTACCTTTATAACGACTTTTCGTTAAGAAGAATTCTAACCTTATTGACAAACTCACGTCTAGCTGTTCTTCTCCTTTCAATTGTTTCCACACAGCATCCTGCATCAGCTTCGCCCATTCAGGATTATAGTCAGTACAAATATCATGCACAACACAGACATCTACCAATTTTTTTTCCACGCATTTTTGAATCCCTAGTTCGTCTTGTGTTGCCGTGCAGATAAGATTTCTGTCTTTGTCTTACGCTCTCCATAAAGTTTTCATGGTTAACTATTTAAGGTGTTCTTAGGATATAATTAAGCCTTAAAAAGAGGCAGGAAAAATGGGTTGGAAATCGAGGCATAGTGACGGAAAGCACTTTCGCACTAAGCATCGTTATCCTTATGATTCTTATCAGCAGTGGCAAAGACCTAATTTGGAAACTTGTGATAATCGTGAAGAGGCAATAGACAACGCAAAATCGATGCTGGAACGGTTTAATCAAGCTTCAATTCGAGAACAGAAGGTTAGGATAAAACGAGCATTGGTCTACGCAGCCAATAAAATTTCTAAGCAAGGAAACAAAAATGTTGTCAAAATTTACAGGGCTGTTGTGGCTCAGATGGTGTTACCGTCTAAAGAGAAACCTATGCCATTTAAAGATAAAGAGAAAACGACTCGGAAAACTAAGGTTCTTGGAATAGAAGTTATTAATAAAAAGGAAACGAAAGAGATTCAGATGTCACATGTGCCAAGTGAAATCACAAACGAGAAAGGAAAATCTCTCGATGTCGATGCTAAATATGGACCATTTGGAATAGGCAGTTCATTGGCTTCGAAAGGAAAAACAACATATAAATTTCCAAAAGAAAAAAAGAGACCTAATCGGATAAAGAGACCTTATGTTTAGCTAAGATTTCTCTTGCCTTTAACTGAATGCGAAAACAGTATATCCCTTTTTTGTTTCTAGTCTAGGAATAGCTCAAGGCTCGAAATAGCCTTTTTTTAAGCTATTGATTAATTTCTCGGTTCTGAAATGATTAAACTGATTCACCTTTTTGACTGATTTCTCTGTGTAAAACTATTTTTAACCATTTTCGGAACAAGCATGCGCGCTACACCCCATCTCTTCTTTTTGCCAAAACAGATAGACCTTCGTCTGCATCAGAAAGCCGCAGATCTTGATCAGGCTTGCAAGCTTCTCCAGGCTTGCGTTCCCAATTTCCTTCTGGTAAGCCTCTTTCGTGCCGAAGGGAAGGTCATTCGAGAAACTCTTCAGAAAACGAGGGTGCCTCTGTGCGGCTAAGGCTTCTCTTATTTTCGCTACGCCTTCTTCCTTGAGGGCTTGAAGCGTCTTCGACAAGTAGTTTGTGCTACCGATCAGCTGAGTGTTAAACTCAAGGTCTTCAAGAACATCCATAATTTTCTCAGCTTCTTTTGGCGGGTGCTGTTCCACTATTTTCTTCATTCCGGCCTTTTCCGCAAACGGGTTATATTTAGCCATGACGGCTGACATTTCAACGTAGTCTGTTCCAGCAAGGGCTAACGTCTTCCTGACAAGCTTAACGCCTAAGCCTACCGTTCTATACTTTGGATGGACAACAACCCTGCTGATGACACTGAGCTTCTGATTCAGTTCCCGCATGCTCATCCTCGGAAGAACAAGCCTTCGTCCAAAGCTTGCAGACGGCGGATAACAGTACACGATGACCCCGCAAAGCTCATCGCCGCGCTTCAAGCAGAAAATCTTGCGCGGTGCGCTTATTCTGTGGCTGCGGTAGTGAAAACTCGCCAAGGCTCGCCAATCTTCAGTAGAACCCTCTTCAACACGCATCTCTTTGAATAAGCTGCACTCTCCGGCAGGCTCGTTCGGGAAATATTCGATGGTGATCTCTTTGCCAAACCTTTTGTGAACGTGAACGCTGGGATGCAAGTCTTCAAACAGGTCTAGGTGTGTAGTCGCTGCTAACACTGCCTTGCCCTGTTGGCGTGCAAGCTTCTGAAGGTTGAAAGCCACGATCTTTGCTGTGTCTCGGTCCAAGGTAGCTGCAAACTCGTCGAGGATCCACCACTGCTTATCGCTTTCAACAAGCTTGGCCAGACGATACCTGTACTTCTGCCCGTCGCTCAGCTGGTCGTAGGATCGAAGAAAAAGGAAAGCGTCGCCCAGGCCCACTTTGGCCAGCAGCTCAAGGCCCTCTTCAACCGTTTCACCGACTGTCTCGATTAAGGGCTCATCTTGACGGACCTGGATGTCCGCGATGTCAACTGCAATGTCTCCGAGGTCCTTCTTGATGGCGCGTAATAGGACGCTCTTTCCGCTGCCAGAGTCTCCGGTTATGTACACTATGTCTGCGGGGTTTATTTTCAATTCTGCGTCCAAGACGGTGAACCTGCGCTCCTCGTCAACACCGAGTCCAAACGCCTCAGCGACGGACGTGGTTCTGGGCGTTAAGGCTACCGCTGTGCTGTATGAAATGTTGAAGGAAAACGTGTTCCGTGCCCGATCGTAAGTCCTACGGACCTTTTTGATGTGGAAGAACTCGTGTCTTCGCATGGTATCCACTGACTCCAAAGTTACATGCTGAAAAATCGATTGGACTCTTCGGGGCTTGCATGGGTAAAGATGTGCCTACGTTAACCAAGGAGGGAGAACCGATTTTCTTAAATTACTAATACAGCTTGAAATGGCATAATAGAAGAAAGGCAAGAGATTAGAGGGTGAATGAATAATAATGGTGACCCAAAAAGGAATGAAAGAATCGGAATACAAAGCCTGCATTGATAACCTCGGGTTACTTGAAGGAGAAGAAGTCAAGCTTGAATACGTCTGCTTTCGACAGATGATTCTTCCATCAGCTGTCGCAAAAAGCGGGTCGAAAAGCGAAATGTGGAAAGGACTGTTAGTTTTCACTAATTACCACATGATTTTCATGCAACAAGAAGGCAGATGGAGCTCAAACTACGCACAGGCTCTCAGGATTCCGCTTGAACAGATCGGTGGTGCAGTCTCCGGCGGGACAATGATCAAGCATATCAGGGTGCAAGTTGGAGTGAGCGGAGCTTCGGACTTGCATGAGTTCATCAACTTCAAAAGCACCTATGGAATCCAACAGATTCATGAAGTGAGAGCTGACATAGAGCGCGTCTTGAAAGAAGAAAGAGAAGAGAGAACACGTCTAGCAAAAGAAGCTGTCGCAGCAGGAAAACCGCCAGCTATGATATTCTGCAAATATTGCGGGACCAGAAATAAAGCAGACGAATCGAAATGTATGAACTGCGGCGCAAAGCTTACCTAGAAGATTCTTTGAAGATATATGACCCTTTAAGGGTCGATTTCACTTTGCGCGCGCGCCAATGCTGAAAAAGCGATTGGACGCTAAGCTCTTTGTCCGATTAGAACGCCTGTGACGGTACCGATTAAGCCGGTGATTGATGCGAAGACCTCACTGTTCCAGGTTCGTAGAAAAATGATGTGTGTGACCTCAACGCCTGACAAAAAGCCGGTCATGCCAAGTGCAAACTTCACCGTGTAAACAAGCTTCTCATTCGGCTCGACGACTATGAATTGCTGCTTTCCGCGGTGTGCTCCATGCATCTTTTTTGTAAGGGCCCTCTTCACCCAGTCAGCCATGGTGATTCAACACCCTTTTCTGCTGCTTCTTCTGGCCTAGAGTTCTACGTCCACCCGTGAGGAAGCTGTTGAGCATCTCCTGCGCTTCGTTTAGCCGCACATGATTCTTCAGGAGAACCGTTACGCTTACACTCCACTGGAGCGGTATGGCGGTATAGTCGAGGTCGTACAAGCCGTCTGCGTATCGAAAATTGTTCTGGGCGAGAATGATGTGCTTCGCTTTTGCTCCCAAGACAGCCAGGTATATTCCCCAGCTTTCAACGGGGATGTCAATGTTGCTGCCTGAACTGAGACTCTTGCCGGTGCTCGCGTCGCACCATTCGACACGGACCAAGTCGCCCAAGTTCAGCTGTTTGATTTCATCAACTATTCTCTTTTTCATAAAGCTAACACCATCTTGTTTTCTGGATCTGTTGGTGACAGATTTACAACGGGACTCCCAGAGTCTAACAGCAGGGCTTGGGCCTTTGCGAGCTTAATCTCCCAGCTCGTCTTTGCTGAAAGCACGAAGGTTTTCACGTACGTCTGGTATCCCGCCTTGATTATGGTCAGGGCATGCGGAGCGTAGTCTGTAACGGTGCCGCCGTTGCTTCCGCTGTAGGTAGTACGAGTTATCGTTTGGGTGTCTATTGTTCCGTCTGCCTTGGTTGTGACGCAAAAGACTAGCGTTCCATTCGTATCTTTGACTGTGACGGTTGCGCCTGGAATCGGATTGCCTGCCTTGTCGGTTACGCGTAGGTCGAAGGTGTACTGTCGATAAACAGTTCCGGTGGAATTGTCGCCTGAGCAAGCGTAAGTATCGCTGTCCCAGTTGATGATGTAGACGTTTGAAGTTAGATAGCTCAGGTAAAGTGTATTGGTGCAATATCGAGTATAAGGATTTGAAATTGTGTACGGTCCAGCTGCTCCGCCAAGAAAAATACCGTAGGTGCAGCCGATGAGGAAAACCCTCTGGATTGTAACTCCGACATAACAGCGTAATCCACGGTAGGCTTTTGTCGCTATGAGTGTATCGATGTCTCCACCACTCTGTACTAGATTTGGATCGCTGTTGGTGTCGAGAAGGCAGTTCCATATTCTGGTTGCACGTATGAATATTGTTCCTCCTGCTGACCAGAACTCGCAACTATAATAGTATATGTATGAAGTACCACCCATGGCGAAGTATCCGTAGTGTGCCGCGTCTAATATTGCGAATACGATTCCATCATAAGTTGTTTTCTTGATGGCATCAGCACACCGTCCGAAAGTAGTCGTGGCATTGTTCTGCGCGACAAGCCAGTTCTGACCGTTTGCGCTTATGGCTGTACTTGAGAAAGTTATCTGTTTAGCATAGTCGGTGAAGTATGTTGCTGTGCTTCCATCACCGATTGCGATTCGGCAGTCAAACATGAATCCATTTGTGCTTTGCTTCCAGACGACGCCCCACTGCCCCTGCTTCACTTCATACGCGAAACTTCCCGTCCCGTTGAACGCTGTTACTTGAGTCTGCGTTAAAGTCGCATAGTATTTCGTGGCGTAGTACGTTCCGTTTCCAGTTATTGACAAGTCTTCTGTCTGTGCAGCGCCCGACGTGTCAGTGCCGATAAGCTTCACGGTCGCAGAAGTCATGTTCGTCCATGCTGTGACGACTACGTAGAGGTCTTGTTTAGCGCCTCCCAGAACAACTCTGTCAGTAGGTCTGGCGTTCCAGGTCAAGTTGACTGGGCTACCATCTACACCAGATATTCCGGTTCTCGCATGTAAACTCAGCGTCCCAGCTTTGTCTGCGTTCCAGAAATCAATGAAGCCAACAGGAGATCCCGCAGTTCCACCGGTGACCGTTATGATGTCGTTTGTAACATCATACGTGAATGTCCCAACCATGTTATCAGCTTCTCGTTATGCTAAGCACGCTTCCACTACTGTAACCAAAAGTCAACGTGAACAGAAGATTATTGTTCACGTCAAAAAACTGAATGGTGTTAATGCTTCCATCTGCGTTGTAGCTGAACACGATCTTGTTTACTTTCGCCTGAGGATAACCAGGCGGAGGGCTTGTTATAGCGCTGAGAATCGCTTGTTGTGTTGCTTCGCCGCCCCATTGGCTCATCTTTAGGCCTCTTGAAGCTTAAGCGTGAACTTTCTAATGTTCTGGGTTCCTAAGTTCTCTGCTGTCCAGTCTACGCCTTGAACGTACACGTTCGCGCTTACGGCTCTCTGGGGGATGGTGCTTGCGAACGCAACAGCCGTGCCCGCTGATGCCTTTTGTTCAAAATAGTTGACGAGACTGCTTGCCCAGGCAACGTCTTTTTCAACGCAGTCAAGCTGGTAAGTTCTAACGATACCGTAAACCTGCTGCTTACGCTTGCAGATGCCGCTTGCCCATTGGTCATACTGGCTCATGATGAGAACTTCACTCTCTGTCCATTTGAGTACCATCAAGGTTTGACCGTCGAGACTCACTGACATGCTTAAGCCTCCAATTCTGCGCCGATGTAGGGTGTGAAGTCAAAGTTTTGCGGGATGCCAGCCTGATTTTTGCGTACTTCGTTGATAATCTCAACAAGAGTTTGCTGAGCATCTGTGAGCGTTATAGAACGCCCAAGAAGAGCAGTGACTTGTACGAGTCTGTCGACAAGGTCTCGGTAGTGCAGCTGGAAAGTGCTAAGATTTCCGCTCCCCTTAGGATTATCATACGTGATGGTGAGAACTATCTCGCCACCTGATGTTGAAACCTGCGTGATCTTTACGGTCATTTCGCATCCACCGCGACATAGCTTATGCAGACAATTGCATAAGTGCAAGTAACAGTCCAGATGATTGAAGGCACGTCGACAACGTCTAACGTGTAACTGTGCTGAAGTATTCCGGTGCCAGAGACTACGCTGTAATAGTCTGTGCTGTCACCGAAGCTCTTGAAACGCTTCATCCCTAACTTTGAGGACTTTGTCAAATCAGCGCCCAGCGGTTCAAGATAAGCGTAGAACACTGAGCATTGGGCAAAGACAAGATCAACGGGCGAATAGTCAGTGCCCATCGGCGTGATCCACGGGCAGAGAAAAGCGCATAGATATACTTCGCCATAATTTCCAGCGAAGTCTATCCACATTTTGACTTTAATATTCAACGTCTGGTTAGCAACGACGGGATAGATGTAGACTCCATCAGCTCCGCGACCATAAGTCGGATTGCTGGCACTGCCATCAGCATCATCGTTCGCTCTGCTAGTCCAATTAACTTGTACGTCGTTGATATAGAGAGTCGTGTTCACTTTAGCTGAGTCGTTGCTGTCGCCTACGTTCTTCATGTGTGTTTCGCGACCGCCTGCTGCGCTTTTCGCGACGACGTAGACAAGGAGAGAATAGTTGATAATAGTGCCTACTGGGAGCGTTCTGCTAGCTGGAATCGTGATGTTCTTGTTTAAGACCGTTATCAAAGTACTTTGGGGAAGGCTTACGGAGCCACTATCCCACGGGCCGCTTGAGAGCATGTCGTTGAAGTTCAGCTGGCCGATGTAAATGTTCCTTACTGAAACCGTCATTCCGCCAGTGGTGTTGAAGCAAGCACAGTCGAAGTTGATAGTGTGAGCGCCCGCTGCTAAGAGGACGTAGATATCGGGTGATGTTACATCTGCACCTGGCGCTAAGCCGCCTGTTGACCAGACGGGGTAACCATCAACGGTTATTCTTCCAGCTCCGTTGCCGTTCGTAGTCAGAACCCACTCAGCTTTAATCATAACGATAAGCTGCTTTGGGAGGTTGACGTTGCAACTTTTCTCGGTTGTCCAGTCGGCGACAGACGATAAGCTGTAGGTAGCTATATCGTTGACAAGCATAAGCTCGTCAGCATAGAGCCTTTCCTGTTCTGAAAGCAAGACCATTAGCCGAACACGGCCCCCTTTCTAATTCTCTTCATGGTCGTAGGTGCTGAGACACTTGAAGGCTCGACAATTACAGTTTTAAGCTGCGCCAGAACCTGCTTCACCGCATAATCTGCCGTTGCCTTGTCAACGCTGCCCGCAACGTTAATTGTTATGTTGATGTCCCGCCCAACTGGCGCTTTTCCACCCGCACCAGGCAAAGATTCTGGGATTCCGAAGCCGCCGCCGATGAGGCCTTCAGCCTGGAGATTTTGGAACTGCGTGCGTATCTTGGCAACAGATTTCTGCGTTGAGTCTTCCATCTTCGTTAGCATGTCAGTCCAGATACTCCTGCCGATAAGTGAATCTGCAAGTCTCTCAGCGTGCTCCTGAATCTGCTCTGTGGAAAACTTGATTGACTGTGTCATTTTCGTTGTCGTTGCTTCTGTTTGAGATGCCATTTGGTCTAGCGTATTCTTATTTCCAAGACGAATAGCGGCAAGGATGTCTGACCCAGGCTGGCCCCATGTTGCTTGAAGCTGGGCCATCGCACTTGTCATTTTCCCAACGGAATCAGAAACGTCGCTTGCCATCGTCCCAAGCAGCTCTTTTTGCCAAGCCTGCAGCTGACTCATCTTCGCTTCATACTGCGAAGTCATACTATCAATCTGAGCGAGAACTGCTGCTTTCTCGATGCCCGTCAAAGTTGCAGCATAATCAGACATCTGTTTTATCTGCGCATTGTGCTGCGTCGTCAAGTTAGTCATGTCTGTTTGAATCTGCGTAACCATGGTAGCGACTTTGTCTGTGTTGCAGTTCACGTACGCTTGCATCTCAGTCTGAGCTTGCCCAACTAGGCCGGTCTTAATCAGGTTCGTAATGTCATCTGCCATCGTGCCCATCTGGCCAGTTACGTCGGTCTTCAGCGTGTAAGCTTTCCCGCTTATGCAGTTCTGGAAGGTCTGAAAGTCTGCTTGTGCTTTGCCGAGAAGCTGCTCTTCAATCGACTTCGGAATTTCAGCTTGCTTAGCCTTGAAGCTGTCAATAATGCTCTCTGCGTCTGTTAAGCTCAGGTTGTATTTGTCGCTGAAATCTCTGACAAGCTTTATGGCAGTGTCGAAGTCACCCTTGTTGAAGGCTTCATCAAACTTTGCGGCGATTGCTGAAAGGTTCGTGTCAGCTGCGGCGCGCATCTTATCATAATCGGCTTCCATGGAAGTTCTGAGGGCTGTAAAGATCGAGCTTGTTTTGATGGCCGCGTCATAGGATTGCGCAGCCGCTACTTGTTGGTCTTCTGAGAATGCCGCAGAGGCGAGCAAAGATTCCTTCAAAGTTGCAGTATGGAATTGTACTGCTTCTGTCATCGTTTTTGTGGAGTCTTCAACTTTCTTTGCGCCGCCTGTGAAGAGGCCGACGAAGCCGCCCCAAGCGTTGCCTATGTCGTTTGCTATGCCGACAAAAAAGTTTCCAGCAGCGCGGAACGCGTTGATTACCGCATCTAAGGCTCCTGGGATAAGCACGAGAGCAGCAATGAGGGCTCCGATGGCAGCTATAACCAGAAAGATCGGGTTCGCATCCATCACGATGTTCATGGTTGCCTGTATGCCGTGCCAAATCTCAGTTGATTTTGAAACTATCGTAATCATTGAGATGAGGCTTGGAATAACTGTGAGTGCAGCCGTGACCATTGAAGTAGTTAAGTTTCTTGAAGCCATATCTGCCCTTTCAAGCGCGACTGTGTGAGCTTCTTGGGCGATGCGAAGTTTGTCAGCAGCTGCTGTCGCTTCTGCGCTCCCAGCGCCGTACTGTTCAACAGCTTTGTTATAGTTTAGCTGGGCCTTCTCTACGGTTTCTGTGCTACGGTGAACCATTAGGTTCGCGCGGTCAACAGCAACCTGGCTTTTCTCAACTCTCTCGAAACTCATAACAAGAGAAGCGCCGGAAAGCGCCAAGTTGTTCATTGACATTACGGTGTCGCGTGTACTCATCTGAACGTCTGATTGGCTGTTTTGAAGATTCTGCCCTGCGTCGCCTACTTGATTATAGTCAGCGGCGATCTGGGAAGTTGCGTTATCGGTCGTTGTTACGAGGCCCTGCGTTTTTCCTTCAATATCCGTGAACACTGTTGAAAGGTTATAGCCGGCCTGCTGGATTACGTTTGAAGCTTCATCGTAGGCTCTCAGGTGAATTTCAACGTCTCCGACGCTCATGTTATTCTAACCTTTCTGCTGTTCATAATACCAAACTGCCCACTGTTTCAAAAACTGGATTTGGAAAGGAGTTAGCTCGCCGATCATTTGAAGTGTGTAACCGTACTCATGGGCGATGAATCCGATTGTTTGGGCTCTTCCGTCGACGGCGACCCATTCTGCGACGGCTTCTGAAGGCGCGGAAAAAAACTGCCTTCAGTCTGCAGCTTCGTAAGCAGCCGCACAACGACTTCGTATGGCATCTTACGTATGTCATCAACCTTCAAGCCTTCATTCACTGGTGCGAGCTGCTTGAACAGCAGCTGCACGCTTCGATCTTTGTTGTCTTTGTACTTCTCGATGATCTCGTTGAGCTCATCATAGTTGAGCAGAACATACCGTATGGTGCCCAAGTCTTCGTCAATGATTTCTCTGACTTCCTTCGCTCTTCGCACGATCTCTTTCGGGTCGAAGATTTTGACCCTTGCAAGCTTCTCAGCTTCGCTTGCGTCAAGAGCTTCTTCCATCTCTGTTGCTTTCTTCCAGTCTATTTCTTCATTTTTGCTCATATCTTAACCTCCGAAACTGTGAATTGGCGCAAACGCGCCGAAAAGAAAGAAAAAAAGGATGCTTAGAAGACGCTTACTATACGGTCGTTTCCTTCGCCTGTTATCTTTTCACCGACGATGCCTTTCTGGTCTACCTTATTGTTTCGTGCTATGAGAACGACGTTCTTTATCGTTATCTTCGGACTCCCAACGCTTGTTCCTGCTGGGCCCACAACAAAGTCTACGACCTGGTTTCCATACATAACTGCTCCGAAAGTGTTGTCTATGTACATCTTGTCAACTGCTATTTTGAAGTGCTTGTTGCCTGCTGCGAGAACTGCTGCTTTGTCGCTGTTAAGCTGGAACTCTTTGATCAGGTCGGCAGTCATGTCTTCTGTGACGCCTTGTGCGTAGCCTATCGTTATTCCTGTTCCGCCAGAAACGTATTGGACAACAGCGTTACGACCTATCAATGGTGTGCTCATGCTATTTTCACCTCTATTCAGGTTTTACAAGATTCATAAGGAAGTTCGCGAGAACCATGTTCAGGAAATCTTCCTTATGAGCGTTAAAGTATTCTTCTGGAACGGCTCCTCTCATGTCAAACTGCCACTGGTCCCAGACAAGCGGCAGGAACTCGGCAAGGCTTAATGTTTCAAGCCACGTGTCAACTTCCTTCTTGACAAGCAGCATTGCGAGGCCGAGCCACTGCCTGTAATATCTGTCTTCTTCGCCGAAGTAAAGAAGCAATTTCTGAGAAAGCTGCAGGAGCTGTTGAAAGTTCCTGTCCTTCAGGTTTGTAACTGTCTGAAATGGCACGTCGTCGAAACGGCCAGCGCGAACTTCAGCCTCATAAGCATTGTTTAGCTTCTGGAATACATGCTCAATCATTTGAGTCTGCGGATAAGTCGGCTTCACTTCAGGTATTATGCCATTGAGAGCGCGTACAGCGAAGTTTAGAAAGTTCTTTCGCCAGTGCAGTTTGCCCCATTTATCCAAGGCTTATCCCGCTCTCCTGTGCAGATTTAACAACAGCATCAGCCAGCTCCTGCGTAAGCTCGGCTTGATGCATCTCGATCGCATGCGTCATGAAGAGACGCGCAACCATTCTGAACGTGCCCCACTCCACAAAGCCAGCGTATGGAGCACGTGCGTAAATCGTGAATGCCCACCTCTCGAAAACTTCAGCGCCGATTGTGCTTAACAGGAATCCCGTGCGAACTGGGACAAGACGCCGAGCAGTGTCAAGGATACGGTTTACAACTGTCTCGATAGCGAATAGGACATTATTATCAAGCGCTCCTGGAAAGGCTGCTTTTAGAGCGGATGAGAGTTCTTCCGCGTACGTGACTGTGCACTCTATCCTTGCGCTCAAAGTTTTCTCACCCCGCTAAGTTTTCACGTTGAAGCTCTTGCACTTGACCTGAATCGCAAGCCTTACAAGGTCTGGGCTTTCAACTTTCGTGTGTTCTCTCATCGGATAAACGTCGGCGCATCCTGAGAACGCAAACTCGTTCGCGTGGATGATAGTGTAAACCTGCTGCTTCATACTTTCCCGCGCATCAACCGCTTGCTGAACAGTACCAGCTCCAACCTTCACGATGATGTCGATCACAACGTCTTCAACCAGCTGCCAGACTTCGCGAGCTAAGGCGTCAGAAGCTACAGGACTGCCAGGATTATAGCAGGCTATGACGTACGAGTTTGTGACCTTCTCAAAGTCCATCGCTTGAAACCTTGTGGTTGACCAGTAAATGTCGCTCGCTTTCGGAGATGCAAGGCTCCACTTTAGCTGCAACATCGCGCTTATGATTTGCGCTGTGTCAGTCATGGAAGGGGCACAACCTCGACATCGTAGCCGTTATCAACATATTGCTGATACTGCTGGGAAGTTAGAAGCATCCTGTAGCGGTTGACCCTCGCAACGATGTAATTTCCCGTGTAAAGCGACTGCCCAGAAGGCTGAGATGGAACGCTATAATCAACCGCTGTTCCGGCGCTTGACGCAAGAGTGGGGCCTTTATCGCTGCTCATGGACTTGCTAAGCCTCCGCGATAAGTCGGCGCCTTGCTGCTCAGCGACGCATCAGCAGTTTTCACGGGCGTGCTTAGGTTCGTCATCATTTTCACCAAGTCTTCCTTGAACCCTTGAATCGTGCGCAGAAGAGCAGCTGCGTACGGTCCATGCCGCATAACTCGCATGTCTCCGAGGAAATAGTCAAAAGCTCCGACAAGTGAGCCTCCGCTTGAGATTACGAGGACGCGCAGGCAGGCAACGTTGAGCGCTGCAAGCTTCGCAGTTTGATAAAGCTGGTCAGAAGCTACTAAATCTCTGCCTATAATTCCGTTTATGTAGCTGTTCGCGTAGTCCGTGTGAGCCTGCATCGTTGCATCTAAGATTGCAAGGCCGTACACTGTGTAAGTATGTACGCCGTCAAACGCTGCGTTAAGCTGCGCTTGAACGTCACTCAGCTGAATGTATGTTACTGTCATATTCTCACCTTTCGCGTCGCTCTTTAGCTTCAGAAATAAGTGAAGCTATCTGTTCTGCTTCCAGCTCGCACATTTGCGCCCATTTTTTGACTCGACTTTTAAGATGCGATATTGAGTTTACTATTCTTGTGAACAACTTAACCCACCTAATTTCTTACGAGACTAAAAAAAAGGGAAGAAAAGAAATTTTTAGGCTATACTTTCTTACGGCGTAGCTGGAGGCTTCGTCAGAGCAGCAGCAGCGGCAGCAGCAGCATTTTGCGCGTCAAGCCACTGACAGTACTCGTACGTTATGAACATCAGTATAGACACTCCGAACGTTAGACTGCCCAGCTGGACAGGTGTCAGCGTGAGCCATCCGAGCGCGAAAATAGCACCTGCCATCAAGTAGACCCCCAGACCGAAGTAGATTCCGAATACGATACCAGACAGGAAACCGTTTGCGAGTCCGAAGATTAAGCCGCCGTTATGTGTGTTCTTAAGCCAGCTCCCGTACTCCTTGGCTATTCCTCCGAGTATGCCGTTTGCAAAGACGAGCCCTGCAAGCAGCGCTGGGGACATTGTAATGAAGCCGAGGCCAGCTGCACTTGTGCCTACCAAGAAGATAGAGAGGCCGAACAGGATACCGAGTGAGATGCCGTAGAATAGACCTTTCGTCAAGTTGAATACCAAAGACATTTTTCTTCATTCACCTCCGTTGAGGTTTATTTTGTTGCCACGCAATGTTCCGCCTATCCCGCATGTGGACAGGCTTTGGAACAAAAATGGAAAGAAAAAGGGGGAAGTAAGTTACTGAGTTTATACTGTTGCTAATCCGGTGATCTTGGCGATGCATTCTCCGTTCAGCACGACAGGCGCGTATCTTGTGGTAAGCGTAACGTCAACGCTGTCAAACTCTTTCTTGGGGTCCAAGTCACTGATCAACGGCCGTTTGATGCAGAAAAATCCGAGCGGCGCGTAGCTTGAGCTTAAGTTCTGCCCTGTGCTTATGACGTACGCTGTGCCTGCTGAGCAAACGTTGCTGACGAAAAGGTTGAGGCCGTAGACGGTGCCGATGGCGCCGGTTTGGATAACTGGTTCGCCGTACTGGCTTGCCAGCGTAAACTGGGGCAAGTACTTCAAGTCACGAGCCTGAATCGGGTTGCAGATCAGTGAGTCAGCGATGAAGTTCTTGCTCGCGATGTAAGCGTCTGCTGCTAAGATGTCTTTAGTGCCTATTCCGCCCGAGATGGTGAACTCTGTGCCCGTTGCGCCTAAGCTTGTTCCTGAACCTGCCGATGAGTAAGTCGCTGCGTTGTTGATGACAGTCATGCAGTCAAGGTCTATCTGGTACGCGACACGTCTCGCCAGACGCCTCAGCTGCTGCTCGATGACAGGGATGTACAAGTCTTCGATGTTCTCTCTGCTGATGCGTTCTCTCGCACCTTTCTTGTACGGCGTAACAGTGACTGTCGAAAGCGGCGTGAAATCCATCATGATCTCTGCGCCTTCTGCGATCTCTGTGATACCTATGCTTCTGGAACCGCTTTCTTTGACAAATGTTGCTGTTCTCCCTGCGACTATCGGGAACTCTGGCAGGAGCCTCTTGACGACAAGGGCAGGCATAGTCAACTCAATGATTTTCTTGTGTAAAGTCGGATACTGTACTGCGCCAGTGTCTATCCAACTTAAAGCGTCTCTTACAAAAGCCATTCAAACCGCCTTACCAGAGGTTTACGATTGCTGTGCCTGCGCTGTTTCCGCCTTGGATGCAGACGCCGAGGATCGTCGCGTTCTTGCTATTGTTGTCTTGGAACGCTGTTCCGCCTGAAGCTGCTGAGCCGAACTGGTCGCCTGCGGCAAGCAAGTTATATGGGACTACTCTGCAGATACCTCTTGCGACGACACTGATTTTTTGACCGTTGGTAGCTTTAGTTAATGTCACGCCTGCGATCTTCGTGCTGTTCTGAGTTACGCATTTCTTGACAGTATTATCAGCAGTGATTTCGACAAGTACGCCAATTGTCAAGAGGTCTTCGCCTGCGATGTACGAGTTGATAAAACGATCTGCTATCAGCGGTGTTGTTCCTTCTAATGGCCAAGTTGACAAAGTTTTTCACCTATTTCATGCCTTTGAGCTTGGAGTTAGCTTTCATGATGTCTTTGAACCACTCGTAGCCGCCTAGAGCATCTTTGTTAGCTTCGTCAACTGCGACAATTCCGTGACCGCTTGCACGCTTCGCTTCAGGAGCAGTTTTCGTTTTGGCGTCCTCTTCGCCCTCTTCCTGGGCCTCTTCAGCGCCTTCCTCTGCGCCGATGCCTTCGTCACCAAGCTTCTTGCTGAGCTCACTGATCTTCTTGCTGAGGCTTCTCTTCGTTGCCTTCTTTGCCAACTCTCCTTCTAACTCAGCATGTTTCGCCTTCAATGCCTCGATTTCAGCGTCTGATGCAGATGGCACTTTCTTGATCTTGTCTCCAAGTTGTGTAAGCTGATTCATGAGGTCTTGATACTCGACTTGCTTCGGTGCTGTTTCACTTGGGGCTACGTTTACGACGCCTTGTGCTTGATGTGGAGAAGCCGCTTGCTGAGCATTTTCAGACAAGGACTTCACCTCCTTTGTTTCATTCTTTTTGTTTTCAGGTTCTTGCAGCTCTCGCTTAGAACCCACATCTTCGTTACTTTTCAGTAACTGTGAACAATGAGCGCATGGAAACTCAATCTTCTGTGATTCATTCATGGCTGCTGCGAATCCGACCGGCTTAAACTCTGTCGTTTGATAAGCTGGGCTCGCTACGATGCTAAGTTCTCGGACCTTCGGCTTGTGCACGATTTCCCACGCTCCTGGGCAAAGATGAATGAGCATGCCTTCTTTCCGAGTTTGCCGTTTGCACTTGCTGCATTCGACATCATCAGAATCAACTTGAACGCTTACGTGAGTCAAATAGCCCCTTAGAACCTTCTCGATAATAGGCAGGTCCCCGATTTCTGCCCTGAAGCGCACGACAGCACCGTTTCTCGTTGCTTCAGGAACGACCCCGATGACTGCAAGAGCACTTTCAGCATGATCTATTCTGAGCTGCGCACCTTTGAGAGTTGCAGTAAAGTAATCCAAATCTTCCTCTGGGACTTGCCACTTATTTGCGTTTACGCTTGTGTCAATGGCTTCGCCTTCGATATTAACGAGCCTCTCTTTCAGAGCTAACTCTGCACTTACGCCTTCTTGAGCCTTAAAAGGTACGAAATACTTGAGTCGCATTATCTCCACCAACTTAGCCCCATGCTTCTGCTCAAGTTTCTGTACGCTTCTGCTTGAATGGCAAGAAAACTCGCATAATCTTCCAGCATACTCTTCTTTTTCTCTGGACTGTAGCCCTTGCAACCTGGGAAGCTGCACGGCTTATGCTCTTTTCCAAGCTTCCTGCAAGCGTTCACTAAGGTTTGGTGTATTTGCTTCTTCGCAGCCGTTGGCAGCTTCGCCTTGCTGAGATATGAAAACCCTGCGTTTACGTGCGGCTCGTCAATGTTTCCATTCTTATCTTTGTACGGAAAATGTCTCAAAGTTCTCGGCGCTGTCTTACCTTCGCTGTCCTTCTTGCCTCCTGGCTCGATGTACGCGAAGGAACTGTCTGGGAAATCGTTGACTTCTTTGGTGCTCCAAACTCTTGCTTCAAAACTCATTCTTATTTACACCTCAAAACTGTGAACTTAGGACTCCTTAAACTTCCCCAGAACGAAGTCTATCGCAAGATCACGATATCGAATTTCCTTATCATAGCTAAGGGTGAAGAACCAGTGACTTCCTAACTCGTCGTGTCTATCATAAGAAAGATGGCAAGGCCAGTTGCACCCCGCACGTATTTTATCCATCATCATTAAGAGGCGAGCGATGTCAGCGCTCTTGAGAACAACCAGACGAAAGTACAAATCTTTATTATCCCAGGCTGAAGGTTCCTTCGAAGGATGGCCAGCACAGGATTCTTCAGTTCGGAGCCACGTTGAAGAATTTATTAACCGACAAAGATTGCGGATCGCTTCATCTACATTATTGTAATCCATTGTAGAAGGGTCATCATAGAGCCAAGGCATTTCGTTTTCCCGTCCCAATCCGACGATTAGCCAGTTCCTGTTATGTCGATGTTGAAGCTGAACGAAGTGAACCCTGTCACGAAAGAGCTAACGGTTAAAGTGAGCGTTACGGGCAGCGAAGCGTTCGGCTGAATCTGAGTTCCAGCAGCATAGCTCCAGGTAAGAGTTATGTACGTTGAAGCGCTTGACGGATTCCAAGAGTCAGTGCCTAAACTAAGAGTAATTGGCACGTTGCTGGTGCTCTTGATATAAGCCTGGTAGTTCGTTAAGCTCCCAGGCGTAAGGAATCCCCAGTTTATGCTTGTTACGTTCTGAGTGCAAGCTGGGTCACTGAAGACGCTTACACCAACAGCACTAATGGTCCCAGTACTCGGTATTTGCCGTACATAAGACGACTGCAGAGCGAAAGCAACGACAACTGACATGGCAAGAATAGCGAGGAAGATGATTTCTACGTGACCAGATCTCATTTTTTGACCTCCAAACAAGTTTTTGATTTGCTACTGCTTGAAGCCACACTAAAACCGCTGAGGAGAAAGGAGAAGGCTTCGAGAACGGAAAAAATGCAGCTTCAAGCAGTAACTATGATGGCTGAAAGCTCTCCGCAGCTTTGTAACTTTGAGACACGGCCGAAAATCATTAAGAATCATGACTCTTTAGGTTCTTAGGCAGACAGGTACAAATGGCCGTGCAAGCTATTGCAGCACTTAGCTGTCAAGCAAGCAAGCTTCAAAGCTACTCAGCCTTTTACGGACTTTCAGCCTTCAAGACAAGATGCGATGGCCGCTCCAGGAATCTTCGGGCGACATCCCAGATACGGAGGTGCTCTGCGCCACTCACAGGAAGACTCCCAGAAACGACCGCGATTAGATTCTTAGGCACAGGCTTACTTAAGCGGTTCTATCCTTCCACTTTGCTGTCATACTAGGCTGTCGATTCGCAGCTTCTCATTAGGAAAGTAGCCTTTATTGTCTTTGATCTTTGCTTCCATGCTTCGTTTACACTTTTCTGAACATAAGTAGAGAGGTCTCACTGCGTCATCTATTATCTGAACTGTCTTCCATTTGAAGTTGCCTTCTCGGTCAACCAAGCCTGCTCTGCAATTGTCGCACTTTGTTACGTTTACATAAACCAAATGCCCTTCATTGTCTGGAAGCAGAACAGAAGGAAGAATTTTTGCTGGTAAAATTCCCATACACGACCGCCTACTACTCTGTTCGTGCTGTCTTGTTTATTCGTTAGGTCACTCTATCCTGCTGATTTGCATATAAGCGTTAACGAACCGCCGCTGCCACTCATCCCAGGCTTTAAAATCAAGCAAGCTCCGAATTTCGCTCTTCAGATGCGAGTCAAGCCACTTCCTAACTTCCTCTTTCGTTTTGAAAGCGGTCTTCTCAAACATGTAGTTCTCGATTTCCCAGCGGTCCGAGCCTTTAATGCGGCCGAGAGTTATCTTTACGCCTTTTCCGAGTTCCTTGACCCGTATCTTATCAAACTTGCCTGGGTCTTGTACTCGGTAACGCCAGACAGTTTTTCCTTCTTCTAATCCAGGCATCTAATTCGCCAACCCCTCTGCAAGTGTCAAAACATGCTTTCTAATCGCCCAGCATGTTCGCGAAAGACGCTTCTGATTTCCCAGCCACTCCGCGAACTTTAACACCTTCGCAAGAGGAACATCTTTAATCTTCGCGAAGCGCCGCGTACAGTCGATAAATATTTCGTATTCAGGTCTCTCACCGACAAGAGGAATAATATATTTAATCTTCGCGAAGCGCCGCGTACAGTCGATGTGTATTACGTATTCACGTCTGTCGCCGACGAAGAGAACTTGAAGACGATTCTTCACCGGAAAAACTATACCCATGAGACTGTTGTAGTGGTATTTCTTCGGATCCATCTTGCCATAGAAGAGTCTTCGGATACGGCACCAGAAGCAGCTTCCGTGGAAACGTCGCATCTCAAGGGTATAGCGACATAGCGGGCTGCAAGCCATGCGAGGCCAGAACGCTGCTGCATGCCCCCGTTCAAGAGGCTTCTGCCTCAGCAAAGTGTTGAGCTGATACGTCAGCACTGTGTCGAGCTTCTGCATTCAGTTTCCCAACTTTGAAAGTTAGCTTCGTCTTCGTGACGTGACGCACAAGGCCTGTTCCGCAGATTCGACACTTTTTCAGAAGGTGCTCCTCTATGCGGCTTGACCCGTCTAAAGGGTTGATCATGATTATTGGCTGCTTGTCGAAATCTGCCCCGCAGTCTGGGCAGTGCATCGTTACGAGTTTTTCAGGTTTCACTCTTTCGCAACCATGCAGCGGCAGTTCGGATGCACGTTGCAAGCGAACGTTTCTTCATCAAGCGCCTCGCCATAGGGGAAGGCTTCTTCAAGCTCGCTGGGGTCTTCAACTTCGTATGATTCTCCGCGAAACTCATCACACTGCTCGCAGAGCTTTCTGTCATCTACGAGGATGAAGATCCAACTATGCTTCGTAGAGCCTTGAAGAGGAGCAAGCTGAGCGTAATGACTGTAGTATGCGGCAGCCTCCGAGTAGCTTGACAAAAAAGTCACCGTGTCATAAGAGGCAGCGTGACAGGCTTCACACTTTCACTGGGCTTCAGTACGAGTGCAGTTCCGGCGCTTGTCTGCGCGCTTGTCTGCTGTACATCATCTTCTTCTGGCTCTGTTGGCAGACCTAGAGCGAGTCTCGCTTCAGGTATCGTCGCAATTCCGTTTTGCACTAGCGCGACGTAGTAAGCAGCCTTCTCCTGTATCGTCGGCTCCCAGATCGGCCTCCACTTGACCTTCGGAATCTCAACGCCATCGCCAAACTGGCTTTCGATCAGTTGCTTAAACAAGTCTGTTTCCAGCGTGTCCCCCATGAGTTCCTGAATCATCCGGAGCCTAGTGATGTATTCCTGCATCACTATCTCGGCAGTCGCACGGTTTGTCCCTTCACTCTCTCCCAAGAAGATTTTCGGAACGCCCAGAACAGCTTCGCGTTGCCTGTGAAGGTAATCAAGCCACCATTGAACGTTAATCTCTCTGGTCATGCTTGGAAGAACTTTAGCATTCACGTCGCCTCTCACGAACACGTCTGTCGCAGGCTGCCTGTCTTGAAAAGCCTGAACAAGAGCACCTAACTGCTGATCGCCCCAAGGTATTTCTGGCGTTCCTGCTTGGACGACAAGCATCGGCTTAGTGTAGACTTTCATGATCGTTGCCATGTCAGTCTGGAAATCGTCTACCAATGCTTGAATGAGAAGAAGGGGCCTTAACTGGCTCGTGCCATAGCTGTACTCGTACCACCAGCTCTTAGCTCCCCAGCGGAAGTGGACGATGTCCTGAGCCGTGAAGGCGACCGGTGGAAAAGTGAGCAGCTGAACGTAGCCGAACACGTTTCCGTAAGCATCGCGGCGGACACGCATGTGCACTGGGTCTAATGGCTTAAGCCACTCTATCGTGCCGTCTTCGTGACGGCACAGTTCCAAGTAAGCGTTCCCTGAAACCAGCATGTCTGTTGCTGTAATCCTCAGGGTTTGCAGGATGTTCTGCTCATCAAGCCAGTTCGTGAGCCATTCTCGAACAGCGTCATCTCCGCCTTCGAGTTCAAATCCGTTGCTCAAAGCAAGGTTAATAGTTACATCGATTGAAGCCTTGATGTACGGCGTGAACGTGTACATGTCCTTGTACTTGGGCAGGTCCTCGACGGGTGTTGCTCCCCAGATCCGTTCCCAATAGGCCATGTATGGCGGAGTGACGAAGCCGACGCCTGAGGCTTTCAGCATGTATTTTGTAACGTAGCCCCACAAAGCTTGGTCCTGCTTCCAAGTAACAGGAATCTCTTCTTCGATCTGTTTCCTGCTTATGTCCTGGGGAACCTGTCGTTGAGCCTGAAACCTGCTCGTAAACTCTCGAATCGCCGTAAGGCCCTTTTTCACTCTCTTCGCAACGAAACTCATGTTCAACGCCTACCGATGCGGAAGCATGAACGCGCCTCTTCCAGGCAACGGCGCCTTGACAGAAGCGTAAAAAGCCAAGGCCGCAGACCAGAACACGTCATCGTGGCCGCCTTCCGGGTGGCTGAACCTGATGTGTCCAGTCTTCATCAACTCATACTTTTCAATGTTTAACTCAGCCGTCAAGTCGACGTCTTCCAGCTTTCTCGCGGGCACGTATGGAATCTTGACCTCAGCTGTCCGCATTTTTTCCCGCATGATCGTAGCCATTTCTTCCTTCGACTGCACCGTGAAGGTTACGCCGGCCACGCCTTGGATCCCGCTGCGAACCATGTCCTCGACGATGTAGCCCCCTACGCCGGTGATGTCTGCGTAAACTGCCCTCACAGTTTGCCAGCGGTCCTGCAGGCTTTTCACGTAGCCGATCACACTTGCGTATTCCGTCTTTAGCGGGAACCTGTGCACATGAATTATTCGTACTGTATGTCCAGACTTCTCAGCTACCAGGACTACGCTGAAGTCCTGTTCTTTGCCGAAGTCGATGCCGACGTAAAACTCGCCCTTCGGTTGGTCCTGAAAATCGTAGGGCTGCAATTGACTGTCAATGCAGCTTACGATCAAGCTCTGGGTAAGCCAAGTATCTATATCTTCAATGAATTCTGCCTTGAATTCTCTTTGGAAACGTTCGTACGGAAGCTCAGCACGCATCTGGTCAATGAATTCTTGTTTGATGGTACCGGCCCTTACGACGTCGTCGCACGTTGCAACATGCTTGCTGAACTCGCTGCTTTGGCACATGCGGTAAAAAATGCTGTCTTTATTCCAAGGAGTACTCGCAGCGATGAGCGTACCGTCGGTCGTGGCAAGCATTGGGTAAATGACACTGTGAACTACTAGCTCGTCTGCAGGGAAAAAGTTGCACTCTTCTAGCACGACTTTGTGAGCTGTGTAACCTCGCAGAAGCTGAGGTGAGTTTGGCAGGATCACGATTCTGCTGGCGTTCTTGAACCGTGTGACAGTTCGTTGCTGCTTATCTATGAGTGTCTCGTGAAGGTTTTTGGGTAGACTGTTAAGGAAGTCTTGAACACGGTCGCCCATTATCATGCTTTGCCTCAAGCTCGGCGCCACGATGAGCGTCAAGGTTTTCGGACAGGTCAAGCCGAACCATATTGCTCCCAGCGCGATAGTCGTTGTTTTTCCAGCTTGACGGCACCACCGCACGACTATTCGCTTGCTCTTGTCTCTGAGAAGCCGCTCCTGGTAGTCTGTTGGGCTAAAATTGAAAACGGCCTTCACAAATTCAACAGGATCTTTTGGAAGAGCGATGTCCTCAGGCTTAAGAAGATCGCGCTTAAGCCTTTCAAACCTTCGTCTTTGCTCTGGCTTGATTGACAAGGTGCTCTAACTCGTCAAGCTCACGGTTAACCTTCTGTTCGTCGAATCCTGCCGAAACGCTGTTAATCGTTTGGGCGATGTAGGCCGCGATTTTTGCCCATTTCTCCCGTTCGCGAAGATCCAGACCTGTGTTCCGACTTAAAGCATGAGCGCAGTCGAACATTTCCTCAAGCTTTTTGATTACCTTGAAGCGAATCTGCTGAGTGTCAATCTGAAGAATTCGCCTGCACTTTTGTAGGCGTTTACAAACCATCTTTTTCATGCTTACACGAGGCAAATGGACCTATCCTCCTCTCTGGTCTCAGTGGGTATTATCTAACGCATCCTTTGAAAGGAGCCCTCGCCGCGAGAGTCTACGAGAACCTCGCCTTTTTCTACTTCTGGGACCTGCTCCAGTTGGACAGGGTGACTTAGCAATGTTAAGAGTTCTGTCCGTGATAGCTTGCTGACGGTTTCGCAGCGCAGACGATCATAGAAGCTGTTAGAAAGTGTTAGCCGGCGAATCTGTCTTCTTAACAAGGTCTCTTTACTTCTTTTATGTGTCAAAAATATCAACTCGAACGCCACTCGAAGGCGGCGAGGCTTGTCTTAACAATGCAGCATGAATAAGAAATACTAAACGGCACTCAAAACGATGGTGTGCGCAACAGTCATTAAGAGAACCTCCTATGGCTCGCGTATTGAGTCACAGGCCATTGGCATTTCGCACTACGTGTTGAATGGTTTACAAGGCAATGGTTAGGTTTTAGCGCGCGCGCTAATATTTCAGGTTATTCCATAGAGCTGGATTATAGAAGAAAACTCCATAAGTTTTATAAACGGACGGCTAGAGCTAGTTACAGAGTCTAGTGCACTTTGAGTCAAAATCGAAAAAGTAGCTTTAGGAAAGTTGAATATAAGAAGAAAATATCAATCGGACTTATCGTTTTGGTAATGCTCAGCGCCACTTTCTTGGTACAGGCCAAGGTTGACAGTGGCAAACGATACAGCCTCTCTCTCGCCGCAAAACAGCATTTCAGCACAATCACTCTGACAGCTTGTCTTACGGTTACGGAAGAACGCTATGAAAGGGGACGCATGTTTTATGATAAAGAAGACGTTGCTGGAGCCCTAATCCACTTTTACATTTGCAATTCTGCCGGCCGCATCCTGAAAGAAATCGGCTATAGCGTCACTGGGCATGATGGTGCAGCGACTTTCTGTTGGTCAGCACCCGGCAACGGCAATTACTGGTTTGTCGCAGGATATATCTTGAGCACAGAGCATGGAGAAAAGTACGGAGAAATGATGGTCACTTCGTGACCGAGCGGTTCACGTTAAGAACCCAAACGAGTGGAGGAGATGGAGAAGGAGGTGAAATAATGAACCTGAAAAGTAAGGGAGTGCTGTTCACTATTGCTCTTCTGGCTGTTATCGGTGCAGGAGCAGCAGCATACGCTGGATATACTATCTACAGTAGTGTCGTCGGTGTGAATTTATCGTACACTGTTACTATAACTAACATTTCATATTCTGGTAGCACTATATCAATAACTGCGCAAGTCCTAGACCATTCAAGTGGAGTGTTAAATGCTTACGTAACATTCTGGGAGTCGCCTGACGGTGTTGGTAGCTGGACTAACATTGGGTCGGCTGGACCTACAGATGGCAATGGAGTAGTAATAGGAATCTATAGCGCACCAAGTAACGGTAACTATTACTTCGAAGCACAATATGATGTTCCATAAATAGCAGAAAATTCTCTGCCATTATCCCCTTTTTTAATGTTTAAGAGGAGGAGCATGCTCTCCTATTCAAAGGGAAGGCTCAAACTCTCATTCAAAACACAGCGCGCGTTAATAGAATTTTCTTCTACTTCTTCTCGGCGCGCGAAAGGCCATGTGCCAAGCTGGTTAATTCTAAAAGAAATTTGCCCCGTTCAGAAGCATCAAGCATGATTACTCCATGCGCGAGCGAATCGTCCTTGTGAACCATTCCTATCCCCGCTTGGAAACTCTACCTCATCTTCTTCGGTCTTGCCTCAAATCTCCACTCCAAAATCTGTGAAAGCCCACTTCTTGCCGCGCTTCTCAACGATTCTTTTGCCGAAAGTATCCTCAAAGTTACGGTTCACCCGCCTAACTATCGCAAAACCCTGTGCTTCTCAAGACTATAATGGGGCAACCTGGCCAGCGCGCGCTACCAGACTTTTTCATAAACGTCTCAAAAAGACGAAAGTAAGCTATAAACACACAAAGTACTCTTTGAACATGTGCCAAGCCATTCTTCAACAGGATCAAACAAGCTCGTAACGATTCGCAAAATGAATCTTATGCTAAAGAGAGACGATAACGTTCTGAAAACCGACTACGCATCGATAGTGTGCTATCCCATGGCGACCAAGACGGAGCTGAGGAAGCGTCTGGTTGAGCTGAGAAAACTGGGAATAGCCGCTCTAGAGTTTGCGGGGGAGAAGCAGGTTCTCAACGTCCACGTGCTGGGCAAGGGCTGTGTCGGCATAGTAGCCATTGCGTACAAAGACAGTGAGAAGGTCGCGCTGAAGATCAGGAGGACGGACGCTGACAGAGCGAGTATGCGGCGAGAAGCCGCAATGCTCAGGAAGGCAAACGTGGTGAGCGTAGGGCCAAGACTCTTGGGAGTCAGCAAAGACTTTCTCATGATGCAGTTCGTCGAGGGCGAATTGCTTCCAAAATGGCTTGAAGAAAAGGTGGGCAAGGCACGGACGAAGAGGGTTCTGCGCGACGTGTTGGAACAGTGTTGGAGGCTGGACGTGGCCGGTCTGGACCATGGTGAACTGAGCCACGCGCCGAAACACGTGATCGTTACGGCGGAGGACAACGCTTTCATCGTTGATTTTGAATCGGCCAGCGTGAACCGAAGGCCGTCCAACGTCACCTCGATCTGCCAATTCCTGTTCATCAGCGAGTTCTCGCGTAAAGTGGCTGAGAGACTCGGCTATAGAGACGAGAAGACCATGATTGACTCGCTTAGACGCTACAAGAAGATCGTGAACCGAAAGAGTTTCGAGAAAGTGTTGGAGTCTTGCGGCCTCTAGGCGATGTAGCCTGCTGTCGACTGTGCCCCCAGCTTGTCAGGTTCTAGGTCCAGCATCTTCAACTCTCTCACGAGCCGCGAAAGCTCCAGCCAAGTTTCGACTTGAAGCTGCCTCTCAACCCTTCTCCTGTCGTACAGCAGGGGCACGTTGTCAACGAACACCCAGCCGCAAGACTCAGCCATTCTCCCTTCTCCGCAAGAAATTAAGCCGCTTTCATCTC
>Ga0315282_10003032_pt1 | contig 30349 bp, 28 predicted proteins | sample YL17G07_20_MG_FD_203693 | JGI IMG/M metagenome (GOLD analysis project Ga0315282, IMG submission 203693) | Sediment microbial communities from Yellowstone Lake, YNP, Wyoming, USA - YL17G07_20 | ecosystem: Environmental > Aquatic > Freshwater > Lake > Sediment | place: USA: Wyoming | collected... | reverse complement strand
AACAGAAACGCAGCTGTCCCTCGATGGCCGAACTGCTACACAGAGCCTCTGCAGGCAGTGTACTGTACGAGACCCGCGTTGGAAGCGGCCAGAAACGCATTGCTTTCGGGCAAGTTGAACCTGCAGGTGATGGTAGATAAGCTGCAAAGAGTACGTTATGTCTCGACCCTAGTGCTCGAGCAATTAGACCCGCGGCTGAGAACGTTCTTTAACGTCAACACTGCCCTAGACCTGAAGAAAGCGGAGGTCATGCTCAAAAGTCCATAAGCCAGGTCAACTGTCTGAGTTGCTATGGTGTCTAAGCGTGAACTCCACGGCTTCATTCAGGTTACAGGCAACAGCGTCAACCGTTTGCCCTTTGTGCTTTCCTTCTCTGTCTAAGAATATGGTATCAATGCCCAGACGTTTCGGCAGTAAAACGTCCAGTTGCATGTCATCGCCGATCATAACGGCCTCAAAGGGCCTAACGCCCAGAATCTCTAAGACCCTTAAGTACATCTTCGGATTTGACTTGTCACAACCAGCCTCATAGCCAGTCATGACGAAGTCAAAGTATTTCCTGATCGGCTGAATCGTCCTCTCGAATTTGAAATGGGCAATCGTCGTCACAATTGCGGTCTTGAACCCGTAGTCTTTTGTTTTGGCAACCGCCTGAACAACGTCTGGATACAATCTGTAAGGTCGGCTTTCAAGAAGCTTTACTACATTATCAAGCGTCTCTCTGTCGGCCGCGACCTTTAGTCTCCACAGAATCCTTGACATGTACGAGCGCCAGCTCTTGTATCCATACTTTGGATAGTCTATGAAGCTGACGAAGGCCCATGCAGCCTTCAACTGTTGAGAAGACAGTTCGTAGCCTCTGCTGCAGAGGTAGTCAGAAATCTCTTCCTCGCTCACCTCATCCTTCGCATAGACCAGCGTACCGTGCAGGTCAAACAGGACTGCCTTCGTATTGAGCAAGCAGGTCACTTCGTTGGCCTAGATTCGTCGTCTTGCTATGAAACGCCAAGAGAGTATTAAGATTATGCAGAATACACGGGAAAAGCGGGAATAGAGATGAACATCAGATGCTCAACGGTGTGGTTATATGCCGCAAAGCTTTTAAACTGATGCTTAGCTGGCCGAGTCGTAGACATACTCATGTGAAATGCTGGGGCGCCGAACTTGAATATTGAAAGTGAGTTGCTAATTTCAATACTGAAGTTGACAAAAAACGGGCCTGTTTCACAAGAAGTAATCAATAAGGAGCCGAGGCTCCCCGCAAGTCTCGTAGGGGAGTTGCTTCGAAAACTGCAAAGTGAGGGTCTCATTTATCTCCATGGGAGCATAGTGGAGGCTAGCAGCGTGCAGCGGCTTCGGTTGGCTGTTCGCGCGCTAAAATCAGGTGGCGACCTTGAAAGAGTGAGCGGTTTTCTTCAGTGGAAAGAGTTTGAAGGTATCGCCGCGGTTGCGTTGGAGAGCAATGGTTACTCTGTGGTGAGGAATCTGCACTTTAAACATGGTGGCCGACGATGGGAAATAGACATCGTCGGCTGGAAGAGTCCAATAGTCGTGTGTTTGGACTGCAAACACTGGCACCATGGACTACAAAGGTCAGCAGCAGAGAAGATTGCCGAGCAGCAGACAGAACGAACGCGCGCGCTGGTTATGTCATTGCCAAATCCCGCTGTAAAGATCGAGTTCCTTTCTTGCGGCACCGCAAAGTTCGTGCCAGCCGTCTTGTCTCTCACCTTCGACAAGTTCAAATTCTACAAGGGAGTTCCCGTCGTCCCAGTCCTTCAACTGCAGGATTTTCTAAATCAACTGCCAGCCTACGCGGACTCGTTACTTTGCCTCACCGCAAATGGCCTGAAAGATTATGCAAGAAACAGCCTTCAGTGAGACGGCTTTTCGCATCAGTTAATCATGTTTGCCTCATCATCTCCAGCAAAGGCTTCCTCGCAAATCTCAAGGCAGGGTAAAGGCTTGAAACGAACGTTGCTACCAAGGCAACCGTCAGCAACCCCGAGATCTCGAAGACATTGTAAACCGTGACGAGCGGTTCTTGAACCAAAATCAGCAAAGTGGCGATTATGCCGAAGGCTATCCCGACGCCGTAGCTCGACAGCAGGACAAGCAGGCTCTGTCCAGAAACGACGTTGAGAACCATGCTAGGCTTCGCTCCTACAGCCCTTAGAACACCGAATTCTTGGCGCTGCTCATCCACGGCAAGCATCACATAGCCCACTAAACAGAGTGAAGCCGCGACGAGGGAGAACAAGGGCAGAATCATCACCGTCGACCACATGTAGCCGACGAAGCCGAGGCACTTGTCCAATACGTCGTTGAGGTCAAAGACTGCAAATTCTGGGTTCACAGCGTTGACAGCCGCCCTTACTTGATTCAAGAACTCTGTTCGGTCAGCCGATGGGTCGGGTTTCAGCAGTACAACGTTTGGTCCGAGCACGCCTGATGCGTTCTGCAGCGCCTGGAAGGAGACGTAAGCAACCTTTCCGTTGTTGATGGGATCAAGGCAAACACCGACGACGGTGAGACCCCTGCCAAGCACTCTCAACCCCTGGGCCAATGGGTCAGAGAACAAATTCTTGGAAAGGGTATCGCCCACGACGACCTCCCAGGTTGGACCGGAGACCAAGAACCTGCCGTTCAGAACCCAATCATTCAACGTTCTTCCGGGCTCGACGCCAACCACAAGGGACTGCCCCTTCCGAGAATCTCCAACGGTTGTGATGTTCGCCGAGGTCTCGCTGAAGACATACCCTTGAACTTCTGTCACGGGTGCTTCAAGAACGATGCGAGCATCGATACGGCTATCCCCGTACGAAGAAGAAAGATTCTTGAGAAGACTCTCAGGTATGACGTATCTTTCATCAGTGTAATTGAACTGTGTAGCGGTGCTTCCCTCATAGAATTCCTTCAGCAGCAGTTCGTACTGCTCGCCCATGTCTTGATGCGCGATCAAGACTGTGTTTCGGCCTATGGCTTTTTCAACCCAGCTTTCCGTGGTTTGATCGGCTATCAGTCCTCCTGCAACGCCGACGGTGAGGAGCGTGAAGACGATGCTAAGGCAGACCACAATCTTTATAGTCGCAGATTTGTGTCGTATGAGGCTTCTCAGTGCGACTCTCAAGGCTAGGCTTGACTTTGAGAGCACCTTAAAACTCGATCCTTTGCCGAGTCCAAGGTAGTACGTTGGTGAAACTGCCTTAGCCGGCTCAACCCTCGAAGCGCTGTAAACAGGCTTTGCACCGACAACCAATGCGATGACAAAGTACAAAGCGAACACGCCAAGAATAAGCCACAAGTCCAAGGGAACCTGCGGCGCCTGAAGACCTAGGCTACCGAAAACACTTGTTGAAGCAAAGTCCGCCAGCAACCCTAGCAAGATTCCTAAGAAACAGCCAGAAAAGATGACGACTAAGAGCTCGGTGAGAAAATAGCCGAAGACCAAGTCGTTTGGACACCCCGCCGCCTTCATAAGTCCAATGTCCTTTATCCTCCGAGAAATCATCAAAGAAGTCATGAAAGACACCATAACGCCCCCCGCAATCAGAATTAGAACGACCAGCAGCAGGATGAAAGGGGAGAAGACAGCGGAGAAGCCCGCCGTCAGTTTGCCCTCAACCATCAGCGAAACGCTGAACCCGATCTTTTCTGCAAAAAGAAGCAGGAAGATTGTTGAAGCCACCGATAAAGCCAGACTAGCGACGACTAGGGCTGTCTGAAGCTTCCTTCGAAGCAGGTCATTGATCGGAAAGGATGTCTCACTCATTCTGAGTCATCAGCTTTCCGTCTTCTAACCAAAGCTTTTGGTCTGCCAGCTTGGAGATCCCTTCGTCGTGAGTGGCAACGATGATTGTTTTTCCCTCATTTTTCAAAGTCTGTAATATTTGCACGATCTTGGCACTTGTTTTCTTGTCCAGGTTTCCAGTCGGTTCGTCAACCAGGAGCAACGGTGGGTTGTTAGCTAATGCACGAGCAAAGGCGACGCGTTGCTGCTCACCGCCGCTGAGCTGAAACGGAAAGTGCTCTGACCTCTGCTGGAGGCCCACAACCTCTAAGAGCTCGTCGACGAGCTTCTTTATCTGATCTTCAGGTTTCCTCAGCCACTCCATCGGGAACGCGACGTTTTCGGCCACGGTTAGAGTCGAAACAAGGTTGTAGGACTGAAAAACGAAGCCGACCTTCGTACATCTGAAATTGGCCAAGAAATCTTCGTCTCTTGCCGCCAGATCCTCCGAAAAGACGACGATTTTCCCGCTTGTCGGCTTGTCGATGCCGCCGATTATGTTAAGGAGTGTTGTCTTCCCAGAGCCTGAGGGACCACCAACAACCGTGAATTCGCCCTCTCCGACCTTCAAGTCTACGTCTTTTAAGACTTCGACTTTTGAATCGGTCGTCTCGTATGCTTTACAGAGGACAGATGCCTGGACCGCTGCTTCGGAAGTCTTCATTTTAATCATCCTCCTTTTGTCAGGTCGATGTTTCCTCTGTCGCGCTTCAGAATCCTTACCTTCTCTTGAAGTTTTCCCTTCTCGTAGTCTCTCCAGCCTATTTCCTTAAAGATCCATTTCTTGCCGAGATGAGCAGCGAGCACGGCATGTTTATGCTCATTATCTGCTGGGATGAGCTCGTTGAGAAACCTAAAGAGTTTTTCGACCTGCTGTTTAGGGAAGTAGGCATAGTATCCTGCGTTCTTGACCTCGAAGGCGTACATGTCCAAGCCTCTTCTGGCCATAATGTCTGGCAAGGGGTTGAGGCTCGGGTTGCTCACTGGAACCCGCACAGAATAGTAGCCGTTCTTCTGAAGAAGCTTCACCAGAGCGTTTTCGCTGTAAAAACCTCTTTTACGCCATCTGCGAATCGCGTCTTTGTCGACCTGTCTGATCATCGGAAGCCTCTTCTTGCAAGCAACTACAGAGTACTGTTGGTGAACCTGGAGATAAAAAAGTATTGAGCCTGTGGCTACGTGTGCCGCGAACATGACGATTTGAGGAATCGGAAGAGTCTAGCCAAGAAAACTGAAGAATTCCTGAGGAGCTGTAAGAGGTAGCTGAAAAATGAGTCTGGGTGCTACATTCTGGCGCTTCTTGGAGCGTTAGCCCGCACGTTGCGCCTCCAAGCCTGGCCTGGAACCTTGAGCACAGGCGTCTCAACGAGGCACGCCTTCAAATAATCGTCCAAGGTCGCCGCAGGAGCGACTTCAATTTTGTAGTCCCTGACGTCGATGGAATTCTCATAGTTTTTTTGCGGAATGACAACTTTCTTGAACCCCCATGCTTCGGCGGACTTGATCTTTTCGTAGACGCCTCCGACGGCCGTTACCTGAATGGATTCTCCGACGCCAAGGTTGATTTCTCCGGTGACTGCAACGTCCTGTCTTATCGGTTTTCCCTCGATGAGTGAGCATAGCAAAATCGCCATCGTTACACCCGCTGATGGTCCATCTATGCCGTAAGATTGCGCAAAGTCGATGTGGGTGAGATAGTCCTGCGCTATGTCAACGCGGTACTTCTGCAGAATCACGCTTCTGACTTTGGCTATGCTGTCTGAAATGAAGCTCTGACCTTTGGCTGCCCCTGTCACTTTGTAGTATCCTTTGAAGGAGTAGTCTCTTGCAAGCGTGCTTCTCTTGACCATTTGGGCCTTCACGTTCAACACGCTGCCCGTCATTTCACCGCTGTAGGGGTCTTGGACAACGGCTAGGCCGTGTATTTGTCCCAGCTTAGCTCCCTTTGGTTCGATCTCCAGGAGCTTCCCCCTCTCTTGCATGCTGTGCTCGAGTATCTGCCTTTGGATGGTCTTACAATGTTGTTCAACGGCTTCAATCACATGTCTTCTTTCCACGATCGCAGCATTCTCATTCATCGCCAGCGTCGATGCGGTCTTGATGATCGATATCAACGGTCTAAACTTTGTTGTTAACGCGTATTTTTTGTCGCTTCTGCGTCTGCCTTCCTCAATTATTTCTTCGCATGCGTCTCTGCTGAACGGGATGAGGTTGAAGCGTTTGACCTCTTGTGCTATGAACTGGACGTACCTGCGCCTGTTTTCGATGGTGTTCGGCATGTCGTTGTTCATGCGCACGACTTTGCCGTATCCGTATATTCTGTCCATGAGAGCAGGATGAATCTGTCCTATGCTGTCAAAGTTCCCAGCGCCGACAAGAAACGTTATCGAAGGAACGGGTTCTGTTGAAACGGCCATTGCCGCCGTGTCTCCGCCGTTGAATCTGCCTCGCAAAGTTATCGGTAGCTGTCCGTCTTCCAGCACTGTCAGCAGCGTTACGGTTTCCTCAGCGTCAAGGTTCTTTATCTCGTCTATGTAAAGGATGCCTAAAGACGCCACGTGCACGTCTCCAGCACTAACCCTCTGATGCTCAGGAGTGCCCAAGCCGCCAGTTTGATACGGATCCCAAGCTATTGAACCGAAAAGCTGGGCAGTCCTGTGTCCCGTCGCGTCAATAAAAGGCGCATGGCCGGAACTGTTGTCGACGATCAGCTTCGGAGCGTCAGACTGTTGGGCGCCTCCGATACCCTTGAGGTTTGCCATCCCACCCATCTTGGAAAACCACCACATGAATACTCCGAAGAACACCAGGCTTCCACCTGGGATGAAAGTTAGAGGAACCAGGCCCACGAACTTTGCGATGAGATAATCTGCGAAACTGTTGCCATAGAATTCCTGAAGAGTCTGGCCTGAATAGGGCGGGTTCGCCTGCCAAGTAACCCAGCCCTGGTAGATGAAGTAAAACCCGAGGCTGATCAAGAACAAGCCCATAGTCACCATCAAAATCTGCAGAGTCTTGAATCCCACCCTCGTGAGGAATTTCCTCTTAAGGTCCTTGAGCTGTTCTTTCTGAACAATCTTCTTTGCTTCACCAGCCTTGTGGATCGAAATCTTGGGTTGACTGGGCAGTAGCGAGTTTTTCCAACAAAGCGCGTCGGCCAATCGTATGCCGTTGTCGCTGTACACCTGCGTCAACTTTTCCGACAGGGCCCTACCGATCAGCGATTTCCCTGTTCCAGGATCTCCCAGCAGCATGAGATAGGGTCCAGGACTGATCAGCGTCTTGACAGAGGCTTTAGACTTGTCGGGACTGCTCCAGTTCGTGTACCACTTGTTCTTTTCTAACCACTTCAGCTTGTGCACCCACTCATCGAGGCATAAGAAACATTCTTTCAGGGCCTGGTCTTGTCCGATGGCCCAGTTTATCAGGTTGTCATCAACAGGAAAGCCTTCAGTGCTTTCAAAGCTCCCCCAGTCCCACTTCACACTGACTCTCCTTCCGTTGACTTTCCTCTCGAGGGTTTCAACGTCATCTCCAAAACAGCCTGGGGGCAAGACTGGCACCTTTGCTATCCTTTCTCTGTCAAAAAACACAGCGCGATGAGCAATTAAAGTGGTATTTCAAAATCAGCAATATGAAGAAACTGATAACATGAGCTTCTAACCATGCAGAATGCGCGTTTCGAACAGTGGTACGCCTTGAAAGCGTTTCGAAAACCGACAGCGCGCGCGCTCCGCCAAATTAGCGCAGGGTTGTCCAGCTTTTAGCTCGTGTTCATTTAAACTCAAGCTATTCCTTAATGGTTTAGGTCTTTTGAGTGGTTAGGCTAGGCTTTTTCTGTTAAAGTATACCTGGTCTTTCCATGCTTACCGTTAAAATGCTATACAACTCGGAGAGATGGATGGACAAAAATTTACTAATGTTATTAGTAACTTTCCAAAGTTCGCACGTGCATGCCCGCGGAGGTAACAAAATTCTGGCCTTCTATCCCATCCGACTGTCATGTTACATTGTAACTGACTGTGACTGTTTCTCTATGGTTTTATGCTTGAATTGTCTATTGGCGGCTTTATTGAGGTTCTATAGTGTTATAGCCGTTACTGTGAGGTTGCTTAAGATGAAGGGGTCTGTACTGTTCCCGAATGGTCTTGCACATATGCCTTAGAATGAATGGCTCTCGGCTACCGAGTTCTGAGGCTAATGATGCTAGGACATGGGCTTTTTGAAAGTTCATAGAATACTAAGATAGGCATTTAAAGGTATTCGATATAGATTGTTTTATAGCTAGGCATGTTGTTAAGTGTGAAAAGTGCGGCAGGAACATGCGCGCCGCTTACATTCGGTACTCAAACAAGTGGATGCGGTGTGGTTGGGGTTGCTACTGTGGAAATGTCGAGCGCGCCATGCTGAAAGAGATTCTACCAGGAAAGGCTATCCGCATCTGAGTCTACTAGCTCTACCCGCGGTTCGAACTAAAATTCATGGAAAAAACCGCTAAAAGACCATGCTTTTTCGAATTACCTTCGTTTTCATGGACTTTTTTCGAAAGATACCATGCTTTTTTTCGAAGTGAATGTTCAAAAACGCTGAAAAATGAGGCTTGAACCACTCTTCAAAACGTGGCGATTATGCCTAAAGAACCTTAATTCTTAAAGAATGGTTCACACCATAGTTCATCGGGGCCTCATATAAAAACCGACGAAAATCTCCATGCGAACCCAGCGGCCTCGACCTTCGTAACTACTTCGACCCTTTCCGATGACTTGGAGCTGAATCGTTAAGAGACCTGATCAACACTCATACGACTCCAAATACTGCACGTGCTGTTTGCCTAGGGTGTACTGTGAGATAGTGCCTTGCGAACCTAAATCGTTCTCACACGTGTCCTGCGCACAAACCTGGCCCATCGGCTACCGCCTCTTAGGGCAGAACCCGCTCTATTGAGTAGGTACTGGATAGTGTGTTAGCCGACGCTCCGAACTGACTCCTGGCGATGCTTCTGTCTACGCCAGCATCCCTAGGTCGAGGCAGATTAGGGGGTTTTCACCAACTTCTGCGGGCCAGATTCGAGAACTAATGAAGCCAAATTCTGGCGTCTCCCCCATGAGTGCACATGTTTGTACCGTCGACTGCAGGCCAAGAGTGCGAAATTCCGGCCTGCTTTAGATATCCAAATTACTTGCTGGTGACCTCAGTGACCACTATATTACACGCGTTTTTAACATGTCACCAAAGCCCTCAGCCTTGCACGAGGCGCAGGGCCGTGTATACGAAAGCATCAACCCGGTCACCTCGTGTCGGGGCTAATTAGAGCGAGCGGTTTGAAAAGGTATTAAAGTTGTGGTGCCTTAGCCTGGCTTATGAAGTCAGGCAAAATCCTCGAGACTTTCTCTATTAAGGACGGGCGTAGGGTTGTCTTGAGAACTCCAAAGTGGGAAGACCTGGACGACTTGTTGGAACTCATTAACTCGGTTGTGGAGGAGAAGGCTGAGGTAATCGTGGACGAGAAGTTGTCAAGGGAGCAAGAGGCTGAGTGGCTTTCAGGCGTGCTTCTTCGTCTGGAAAAGGGTCAAATCTTTTTCTTGGTTGCAGAGGTGGATGGGAAGGTTGTTGCGTCTTCTGACCTCCACGTGGGTAGAGGCTCCGAGAAGCGTGCCGGTGCGGTTGGCATAGCTGTCAAGAGCGGTTTTAGGGATTTGGGAATTGGAACCCGGGTCATGCGGGCGATGGTGAAGGAAGCCCAAAGGATCGGTTTGAAGGTTCTGGTACTCTCTGTCTTTGCGACCAATGAGCGCGCGATTCATGTTTATGAGAAGGTTGGGTTTGTGCAGACTGGTCGGGTTCCGAAAAAGCATTTCAAGGAAGGGAAGTACATAGACGAGATAGCGATGGCAAAGCTGTTGGAGTGAGAGGCTCGTGCCTGGATGTAGAGTGTTTAGCACAACTTACAGTTTTTCTACGGAGGGCGAGATAGAGTTTATCGACTTGACAGACGAAGTCCAGGAAGCCGTTGCTAAGTCTGGCGTCAAGGAAGGTTTGGTACACGTGTTCGCGCCGCACGCGACGGGCGTGCTGGTCTTGACCGAGAACGAGTACGGCCTGTTAGGGGACATTAAGATGCTTCTGGAGAAGCTGGTTCCAAAACACGGGAACTATGGGCACCCTTCGAACGCGCACTCGCATCTGAGGTCAGTTTTGTTTCCGCCTGACAGGACGATGCCGGTGATTGATGGTCGCGTCGAGTTCGGGACATGGCAGTCCCTGCTCTTCGTGGAGACGGACACTCATCCGAGAAGGAGAACCGTAATCATACAGGTTATAGGTGAACAATGATTTGACGTATGGTGAGCTGAGGGGCAGGGCGCTCAGGTGGGCCACGGAGTTCAGTTTTGGCCTCAGCCCAGCAACGATACCCGCGAGCGTTGTGATAAGCCCTGTGAAGGTTGATGAGTGTTTCGAGGATTTTCAAACAACCATGACCTCGAAAGCCTTGGACTCTAGGAGAGTTGGGAGCGGTTTCTTGGTTTGGAATGATCAGAAATCGGCTCTGTTCTGTGAGGGTGGTATGGGAGCGTCAAATTTCGCGGACTCAACCATTGTTCTTTGCCACTGCAGAAACGTGGAGGAATTACTGTTCGTCGGGACAGGTGGAGGAATAGGCAAGCGTGTGGAGACTGGGGACGTTAACATACCGCCTTCCTGCATGCGACTCGATAAGGTGCTGGAGATAATCTTGCCGCCTGAAGCTCCAGCAGATGCTGACGAAGACCTGTGGAAAACGTTGAAGCTGATGGTTGAAAAGGCCGTGAGAAGCCTCGGAATAAAGGTCCACGGAGGAGTTCATGCAACAGTGCCGTTCTTTTTTTCAGAAACGAAGCAGCTCCTGACGAGGCTGCAGAGCCAAGGAGTTGTTTCAGTTGATATGGAGCTTTCGGTGCTGTACGCTTTAGCAGGCTATTACGGGAAGAAGGCGGCGGGCATAATTAGGATGGGGGACCTCCCCCTTAGAGGGCTTCCTACGTGGAAGTCTCGATCGTACAAGATGGAGCTCAAGAGAGAAGTCCATCGAAGAATCTTGGAGGGTGTAGTGACTTACCTTTTTGAACGGTCGTAGCTACCACGGCTCAGCCATTTTGCATCGTGGAGCCACTCAAACTCTGTCATGTTTCTCTACATCCTCTCGTTTTTTTGCACTAGACGGGTGTGCTGCATCGAGCTCGCAACGCGTTCCACTTCGCCCCGTCTTCCGGTCTACTCTGGTCTCCTTGGAGTTTTTCTGTACGCCCTTCGGTATTCCCAGCACGCCAGTCTTCACTTCGGTCTCTTGTGTTACCTTCTAGGGATGGATGGGCTTCTGTTTCGAGGCGAGGATTTGAGTCGATGTCGGATGACTTTCTTCTCGAGTGTTCAAGTCTCTGGTTCGGGTCTAACTTGTCGGCCAGACAGTATCTGCCACGGTTGATTTTAGAGTTTTAGCGCATTTCTTCACTCTTTTCATGTCGAATTTGAAAGTTTCTGTTTAAGAATACTGTCTTCGTGTTTTTTCGTATGTTCTCTGTTCTGAGAGTCTGTCTGGAACCTTTCTAGACTGCGTCGAAGGGGTCACAAGAAGCGTTGGGATCATGGTATTCTTGCACGGGAGCGCAGGTTGGCCTTCCTAACAGAGCATGGGTCTTGGACTACAGTCTTCCCTTTTTGTTCTGCTTTTAAGGTTCGAGAATGTTCGTTGCCCATTTTGCTGTTTGACGGGTTCACGCGCAAGAGTTATTAGCTTTCAATCGTCATTTCTCCGTTCGAGCGGTGTTACCTGGTTTGTCGTTTGAGATACAGGAATTGCTCGACATAATAAGAGTAATCGTTCTCGTGCATCTTCGCAAAGGAGCTGCAGTTGAGAAGTCTCGGCTGAAACACGAGATTGACAGGGTTTGCGCCGGCTATGCTTGTGTCGAAACGCGAGACCTCGACAATGCTCTCGGGCAAATGGCTTCCGAGGGACTCATCAGCGATGGCGGCCAGACGTTGCAACTCACTGAGCAAGGCGCAAAACTGGGCAGAGAATGGGCAAGGTTGCTCTTGAGAAAAGAGCCGATTCTTGAGGGCGTGGCAGGACTAGTCGACGGCTCGGTTACGGCGCTGGTCGTTATTCTTTCAGCCCTTTTTGCCGGTCTGGCTACGCGAGCAGCAGCTTTCGCTGCATCGTTAACTTTGTCGGCCGTTGCCGTGACGAACTTTTCCAGTTTCTTGCTCGGCGGAATAACCGAAGACCTGGCGGACATGATTACGCTTCAGACCTTGATGAATTACAGCCTCAGCGACATCGCCGACACGGCCGAGCGAGACAAGTCATTGATGCTGGTAAAGCACTTGTTCACTGTGCTGCACAAGGAGATAAGCAGGTCCAATCTGATCGCAGCCTTAACCTGCAGCACAACGACCTTTCTAGCAGGCATTCTCCCGATCCTGACTTACTTGACATTGCCAAGACCGTTCAATATTGCTCTGTCTCTGGTAATGGTCGCCACTGTTGTTGGAGTCTTCCTAGTCCGCTACCGCTCGGAAAGATCGCAAGTTCACTGGAAAACAACGTTACTTGAGACGATCGTCATCGTCGCCATCGCAGTAATAGTCTCATTGCTAATTGGCGGCACCGCATGACACACCGAACCTGCCATAAAAATCCATCCCGCACCTTCGCTTCGGACTTTAACTGATGCCAAAAGAGCCACAAAACCCGCATGATTTTACACCTTTCCATATTTTGCGTTAAAGAAGACGGAAACAGTTGAGGCTTTCTTGTCAACTTTGTACACCCAACCGCCCTTCGAACAAACGATTCGAAAAACGATTTATCCCGCGTACCAAAACCCGCACAATCAACGTCTTTTTCGTCCCCTTTCTGCCTACACAGAGAGTCAGGCCTGTTGATTGACGTTGGTAGTTCCATGATAGGAGAAGCGCATGCCAAAATTCACGCTTTGTTTATAAACTTCGACGCTTTACGAAACACCCGATCCCATATGGAAGCCTTCCACACTTGATCCCTGTTGCTGTGGACGCCCATTGGGCAGATCTGTCTTAGTCCCACACTTGAGCGCCCGCGCTGACGAAAACTCATGATCAAGCAGAGTCACGGCGTATGCAAAAAGGCTTGTGCATATGCCAATGCAAGGACATCATGAGCTTCCGTGCCCTTATGTCTTTTTCCATGATAGATCGATGAAGTTGGCATTCAGCCGGCCCGAATGGTTGAAGCACAAATGGGATACTCGTGTTTCCACTATTCAGGCCTAGAAACCCCCGCGCGCGCTCAAACTCCGAACTGGGTTCTGAGAAATGATACACTACACATCTGTGCAGTTCTTAGGCCACAAATGCGTGAGTAGCACTGGAGTTTATATCAGCATCGAGGGTGCACTATTCGAGGAAAAGAGCGTGGTTTCACGGCCAGAGTTGTGAACAAGTGCGCAGGGGTAGAGAAACTTTGAAGGCTCGTGCACCTGATAACGTTCGGGTAGCCCGTCGGTTTTTGCGTCCTGAGAGCGTTAAAGTCATTGCGCGGCGCGCGCGGTTCTGTGCTTGTTTTAGGCATAATCGAAGCTTGGAACGTATGGCCATCTATAAGAGACTATGTAGCCCTCTTGCTGTTCGTTCTCGCTTTTGCAGTCTTTTATGGTTCCATCATCTACATTGTCAAAAAAAGAAGACTCGAGATGCTCCAGACTTGAGTACATTGCCAAAAGGATAAAGAGTTCTCGTTTCTTTCTAAGTAGCCTCTGTTAAGAGGGCGGCAGGGAAGATTCGTTGTCCAAGATTGCCAGCTACAGGCGTATCTTGTCTTACGGTGTTCCGTTTGGAGCTCTTACCCGAAACGTTTGGCTAGTGTGCCTTTCATGTGTTATAGGGGCGTTCGGTGAGGGAATGTACTTCTGGGTTTTCCCTCTATATATCAGACAATTGCATGCTGATTATGTGCAACTCGGCTTAGTGTATTCCGTCCTTCTTGGTGTTTCAGCTTTGGTCGGGCTGGCAGGCGGGCTGCTTGCTGATCGTTGTGACCGTAAGAACCTGTTGATCTTAGGGTGGGTGTTGTGGATTTTCGCGCCACTGATTTATTCCTTCGCTGTGGAATGACCACAGCTGATTCCTGGAGCCGTCTGTTGGGGTGCATCGAATATTGCCGGTCCCGCAATAAGTGCTTATGTCATTACGGCCGTCACAGACAAGAAGAGGGTCGCCTCTGTTGTTACTTTCGTGTTCTCTACATTCACTTTCAGTTACATTTTTGCTCCCGCAGTTGGCGGTTACTTGTCGACGATCGCGGGGATGAGACCTGTGCTTTACCTCTCGACTTTGCTTATTGTTGTCTCGACCGGTGTCCTCTTCTTCATTGGCAGTCAGTGCCCTCTGAGAAAAGGGCCAGATGAACATCATTCTCCTTTAGCTTTAGCAGAGAGAAAAGGACAGTTGCGAAAATTGCTTCTTTGGTCGTGCTTCCTTACATTGACAACCTTCTTCACGAGTCTTGTAAGAAATTTCGTGCCAATCTTTCTTTCTGAAAAGGCCAGCTTGAGCGAATTCTATATCGGATTGTTCGGATCTGTCAATTTTGCAGGCATGACCTTCGTTGGCATTACCATGGGACGCTTAGGTGACAGGTGGAAGAAGTCAGGCGCTATAAGCATATCCTTGCTCTTCTTCATCGGTTCGATGGTGCCCATGCTTTTGGTCCGTGATCCGGCGATCTTGATGCTTTTGGCGTTTGTTTATGGAGGTTCGGCAGTCACGGGTTCCTTGGTAAGCTCTTTTGTAGGAACAATTGCGCCTGAAACCAGACGTGGGCTGTGGCTATCTATTCCTCAGAGCTTAAGTTTGTTGGCGGCTTTTGCAGCACCTTACTTAGGCGGTTTTCTCTACACCTACTCGCCGTATTACGCCTTCATTGCTTCAATTGTAGCCGCGCCCTTTCTCTTGATGTTTTCCATGCTCGTGTTGAAGGACTAAGCTTGGACACGACGTGAACCTCAATTTGAGCTTCTCTTGACGAAAACAATGTTGTGCGGTGCGCCGTCTTGGCACCAGTGCCGTTTCAGACTGTATAGACTTTGACCTCAAACGTTTCCATGGTTGAAGAAACATAACCTATGCACCTGACTAAGACTTCCACCTCATAGACAAAAGGGTCCGAAGTTGAATGACGTCAACATACTTCTTAGACCGCAGAGAGCTAAAGAACATTAAGATCCGCATGAACATTAAACACATAAACTTTGAGCCAAGCGGTAATAAATTCACAGTCAAGATCGTGCGCGCACCAAGTTGGGTTCGAGTATGTCTGTCAGAAGGATAACCTGATATTCCTGAGGAAACGCAAATGAGTAAGAGCAGCGAAAAAAGACACCTAAATCAGCAGAATAGTGGCCGGGGTGAGGTAGCTTGGTAGCCTATAGGCCTGTGGAGCCTAGCGCCCGGGTTCAAATCCCGGCCCCGGCCCCACGTATTTTCTTGGAAGAAGTATGAATCAGAAATAGAACTTTCGAAATCGTTCAACGGATGTGGATACAGTTAACGGTTTATTGCGTGTCCTTCCAGAATCGTAAGCTCGGTTTTTCATCTTCTCGCTATGCTCTTCTCACTATGTTCCATCCGGCCAATGCGCCGAGAATGTCGACCACTGCTATAATGATTGTTAGGTATTGCCACATCGACTTTTCCTTGAATAGGTCTTCTGCCACGAACGAAAGGATTATCGCAGCAACTCCAACATACAACCCGATTGAGTAAAAGCCGATGAGGAAGAATCCCAAAACGCTGAGCACAAAAGACAAGAATGAAAACCTGCTCGTGCCATCTTCGCTGTATCCCATGGACTTCACCACACGGATGGAGACTTCGTTTCTCAGAACCAATAAATAAAGGTGTCGCAAGAGGGCTCTGTTACCTCTCCGTCGGATTCTCCATCGTGTTACTTTTCGTCGGATACGCTTTAGAACGGGCCAGTGCGAGGTTTCCAAATTCTGAATTGGGCCTAATGCAGTTCTGCCAAAAAGGGCTCTATGGTGATTGCGATTTTTGGTTCTGGTAACTTGTCGTCAGAGGGTTTTGAACATTAACATTCGTCAGATAAGTTTCCAAAAAGGCTCCTGAGGTAGCGCGCATGCTTGTTCCCAAATTCCTTGCAGGTGGCTTGTGCTCTTGGTTTCGCTTGGTCTATAGCTAGTGGTCTGATCTCGAGATGCGAAAAGCATCGTTTGGAAGATGCCACTCAACTCTACCATACTGGACAAACTGAATTTAGGAACACACATGTGCGCTAACCCGCAAAGGCATCAGCATGGCCTCCGCTGACGCTCAGAAAGCATTTGAAAACGGAAGTACAGCAACCTCGAACTCTTCAGATGGGCGGCTTCACATGCCTCTTGGTCTCATCGTTTTCTTTCATCCAGGTTTCAAACTCTTTGGACGGCGGGTCTTCGTTGAAGAGCCGCTTCCTTGAAGCTTCAAGCAAAAAACTCTTTTTCCCCAAGAATTCGGCCGCAGTCTGGAGCGTGGACTCCGACTTGTAACTATCGTAGAGTATGTTGATCGTGTCTTCTTGCCAGTTTTCGTCTCGCAGAACATGATGGTCAAGGATCACGTTTGGAATTTTTCTCGCGATCTCATTCAAGTTTTTGAGCCCAGTTTGAAGTTCATTTTGGCCAACCTTCAACGGAGAAAGGTAGAGGGGTGGCCCTCCGATCATCAGCAACTGGGGGTTTTCATTGATGATAGTTTGAAGCGTGCGGGCGGACATCGGCCCTTGGACATCTGGAGCAAAAAGGAACTTCTCATCCTGCGACGCAATCGTTGTCATCAGCACCCATCCTAGCTCCGAGTTTTCCGGTCCGTGGAAAACCGGTTCGGAAAACTTGACTTTCGTGGCGCCAAACGTGAAGGTTTTGCCATCTGCGTTTTCGATTTTCTCTGCATACTTGCCGCCCGTCTTGCTAAACATCCAAGCTCTTTCCCGTTGGCTGTAGTTGATTTGCTCTCGAGGATTCTTCGCTAGAACGGTCTTGTTCTCGTAGATCTGCCTGGCAGTCTCACCGGCATCTGTCCAGTTGACGAGCCAGTCCTCGAAGGAAGGCGTGTGATGGTCGTAATGGTAGTGGCTTATGGTGACGACCTGAGCCTTCTCTGCGGCCCGCGCGATTTTTCTGCGACTCTCAACTATTGCTTTGAACTCCTTGGGATGAGGAGGGAGGCCGAAACGGTTTGGACACAGTGAAACGCCAGCATCCAAGAGAATTCGCGTGTCAGGCGTCTCAACGTATGTGCACATGGATCTCACTCCGAGACTCTCGGCGGCCAACGGAACGACGCGAATCTTTCTTAGCATCAGGTCTCACAGCGGCTTGGTGCGATGCGTATAAGCTTTTTATCTGGGCTACTTTTAGTTTTGCGTGGCGGGCGATGAAGACTCTGGCCCCATGAACTCAAAAATGATTGTGATCTTGAGTGCGGAGCCCGCTTCCGGACGAAGGAACCGCGCACGGGTGAAGCAGTCTGAAAGAACGAACTGCGTTGATGCTTTTGTATACGAGACAACGTTTCTGTGGCAAAAGCAATTTAGAAATTGAGCTTTTTGTCATCAGAGCATAGCGCGTTTTCTTATTTTTCTTCAGGCGGCTTTTTCCAGATCTCGAGCATCTTCTTCTTCAGTTGTCTTCGCTTTCTGTGCAGAAACCTGTAGACTGTGGCGTGCATGCTGCCTCTTATGAGCATTTCAATCGCTTCTCTTGCCACTTGAGCCTGTTCTAACGTGCCGATTATGCCTACTGTGTGTCCGTAGACTGCGATGTTAGTGTCTGTTAGTTCTTCGATTATCATGCGGGTCTTGCCGTTCATTCCGATTATTCTTCCTTTGACACGTTTGATGTCTGCCTCAGACTTTCCGAAAACGGTCCTCAGGTCCAAAATGTCTAGAACGGCTTCTTCGTCGCGAATCAGTCGAAAGGCATGCTCGGGTGAAAATCCTCTTCCAACGGCCGTGATAACGTCTTTTGCCCTGAAAAGCATGGAGGGGTCGGTGACACTTTCACCCATCACCGCGGTGACGTCGCCGGTTCCGCTGTCAATTTGAAGTTCCACCGAGAGCTTTTCCTCAATGCTCTTTTTTGTGGTTCCCTGAGGGCCAATTAATGCACCCACGCGTTCTTTGGGGATTCTTATGAACGTGTTAGCCCTCGCCACGACCAGTCACCCTCCTGTAGGAGTCTTCGACTGACGGAACCTTAACGCCTAAGCGGCTGAAGTACTTGTTGAGAATAGTCAAGTCTCTGCGAAGAAGATAGCCTGCCATGGGGTGCACAAGGGGAACGGCCTGGGCCATGTCGAACAACACTGTCCGTCCTTTCCAAGTCATTATGTTGTACTCGCTCAAGTCTCCGTGGACGAGTCCAGCCTTGCGGTACAGCCTCTCCAGATAAGTCATGAGCGTCTCGTAGACTTTCGCGGGGTTTTTGGGTGTCTTCTCCTTGAATGATGGCGCGCCTTCGCCGTTTTCGCCTATGAACTCCATGATGAGCACATTGTTCTTCACGGCGATCGGTCTCGGCACCCTTACCTTGGCCCGTGTGGCCAGCTCCAGATTCTTGAACTCTTTCTGGGCCCAGGCGAAAATCAAAGAGCGGGTGTCATGTCTCACTCCTTGAAAGCGGGGATCTCCCTCGATGTACCTCAATAAGCCTTTTCGGAACTCTGAGGACACGACCAGGTAGATCTTTATCGCCAGCTCCTTTCCTTCTTTGTCTTTTCCCCAGTAGACCCTCGACTCCTTTCCGGCCTTGACAACGCCGTGAATCTCATCTATGTTCCCCTTGTTCATGAATTCGTAGATTACCATGAGCGTGGACCTGTCGAAAACCTCTTCCATAACCTGGTACTCTTCGCTTCTCTTCTCCTTCATCAGCTGGTCTTTTTCGTAACTTTCCTCCTTTTTGAGAAGCCTTTTGTCCACACGCTTACGAAAAGCCATACAAACGCTTCCGTCGATGGTCAACACAAAACTAGATGGTTATGTGATCTTCCCTACGGAGTTGCTCTGCCTGCGCCTTCGTGTAACGCCATATCAAGTCTCCACGTCTGTCGCTCTGAAAGTCCCATGGAGAAACCAGCACTACATCTCCTTCCCTTATCCACACGCGTCTCTTCATCTTGCCGCGGATGCGACACAAACGTTCATGTCCGTCCTGACACTTGACGAGAACACGGTCAAAACCGAGAAGTTTGACGGCTACGCCTAGAACATCGTTCGACGAAGGAATCACCAACTTGTTTAACTCCTGCTCCGTCAGGACCTTCTTCTTACCCAATCAAGCACCTCGAACACATTATCCTACAAGAGTTATGGTTCTTCCTTTTAAAAGTATGTTCGACAAGTGAGGCTCTCAAACGCTTAAAGCTTAATTGAGACCGACCTGCAAATCGACGACGCAGAGGGCTCGTCCAGTCAGAGCGAGAGTTATGGATAGTGCTGCAAGAAGTGGTTTCCCATGATTATTGCGTCGAGTATGTTCACGATGCCGTCGTCGTTAATGTCCGCATTAGAGTTCCAGTTTCGGCTGTTGAGCGTGGCGAGGAAGGAGCTGCCAAGTACTATGGCGTCTAAGATGTTGACTGTCCCGTCTCCGTTGATGTCGCCTAGGATGCCCACGCAGATCGAGTCTACTGTCAGGTTGTTGTTCGCGATGTTTGTTTCGCCTGGAACTGGCGAAGCGTGGGCGCTTATAGTGTAGTTGCCGTAGGCTAGGCCTGTAGTGTTCTGGCCGAACGTTAGAATATTTTGGTCTGTCCCGTTTAGGTTGGTGATTTGTTGAGTGCCTATAACCGTCGCGTTTGCGTATGCGGTTACGTTAAATGTTTCAGCAGTGTCGCCTTCGTTGGCGACGTTGACGATCACTTTGTAGCTGAAGCCTTCACCAATCACGGTCTTGGTTGACATGACGCTGATGACAGTGATATCATGGCCAGTCCAATGTTGCATTAGTGGATAGTTGTCCTTGTTGTGGCTGCCGATGACGTAGGGCGTGTCTCCAATTCCATCAATTCCTTTCTCGTTCTGATACACGCCTCTACGCAAGTCTAACCCAGTGTAGTTGATCCAGTAGTTTCCGCCAGAGGGGTATCCATTGTCCCAGAGGTTTGACGAGTTGTAGCAAAGAGCTTCCACGTTGTCTCCCATAAAGTTGTTGTGGTATATCGTATTGTTGCTCGAATCGACGGTTCCAACGCCTACGCCGTTACCCGCCAACTTGTTTGCGTAAATCCTGTTGTGATCTGAAGAGTAGAGTACGATGCCATTCTGATCGTTCTCTGTCACGTTGTTTTGGCTTATTGTGCTGTCTGTCGTAAATGCGAATAGTACGCCTTGTACATTTTTTGTTACGTTCAGTTGCGCTACAGTGATGTTAGCGGAATTGACTACAGCCACGTACCCTGCGTCCTTCGGAATTTGTTCATCGTGTTGATTTATCCAGTAGTACACGGGCTTTCCATCCACGATGTTTGAGGTGTCCACGTCATTAACTAGATCGAAAAGTTGTGTGCCTACGACGCCAAAGTTGAATTGGTTAATGGTCAGGTTGTTATTTCTGAGAGAATTGTTGCCTGACATCTCCAAAAGCACGCCGTAAGTGTTGTTGAAGGCCTCTAAATCACTCGCGGCGTTGTTATATGATCTTACGATGTCAAGACCGTAACTGTTGTTGGACAGGATGCTGGACGCAACTGTGTTGTTGTTAGAAGAGAGCAAGTAAATTCCCTCGTCACTGTTCGTTAGTGAAGTGTCCGTAACGCTGTTGTTCATTGACTCATAGAGGAAAATGCCGACGCTGTTGTTTGAGGCGTTCACATTTTGTATGACAGAACCATTGGAATAGGCAAACAAAATACCCTCAGAATTTCCAGTTAGGTTCGCGTCCTTCACGTTTATGTTTGTCGAGTTTACTACGGCCACATAGCCAGCATCTGTGGAAACGCTGCTGCCCCTTTGGTTGACTATGTAGCAGATAGGCTTGCCGGCAACAGTGTTGGAAGAATCTATGTCTTGGATGAAATCCATGATAGATTCACCGTACAAACCGAAGTTGAACGTATTATTGGTGATGGTATTGTTGCGAGCGGTGGTGCTTGGAGAAGTGTCCAAGAAAAGCCCGTATGTGTTGTCAAGTATCGCAGTGTTGTTGATCGTGTTAGCGTCGGACCCGAGCAGCAAAATATAGGTTTTGGAGAGATTTTGTGACACCGCAACTAAACAATCGGATCTGTCTGAGCTGGATGACTAGATTGGGCATTCTTCTTAGCAACGCACTTTGCTGTGACTTCGGCGGCGCTAAATTGTTCAAGAAGGGTAGGTGACAATCGTTCGCGCATTCGTCCTAGGGTTTTACTATTTGAGCATGCGGAACGCCTTCTATGTTCAACACCGCTTCTGGGTGCACGTAGCCTCTCTCAATTGCTTTTTTCACGATGTTCTTGCCCACCATGTTAACTATTGTGGACATTTCAATCATCGATACTGCTTCTTCAACAGGTACTCTGGCGCCCTTGTAGAAGTCTTCCTTAACGCAGAAAACTATCTTTCCCTCACGCAGGGTTTTCCCTAGAATCTCAATGTCGCACATGCAGAGAAGCACGTTTCTGCCGATCTTCTTGAGGTTCATGTAAACTTCCAATGTATAGACACTCTTACAGCTGCTTGATAGACGATTTTGCCCCGCACGCCTCGCACACTAAGAACGATAAACGCTTTTCTTTCACGATCTTCGTGTCTGGAAGATGACACACCGGACACACGACGAAGGTTTCCAAGTATCTCTGCATAAGCCTCTGAAAAGTGTCCTCCGAAAACTTGCCTTGGAAAATCACCCTTGACGCCTGCATCGTTGCAGCCGTGGCCATCTCGCCCGTCAAGAACTTAAGCAGGTGTTGCGGGTCACGGTTCAAGGCGTCAGCGATCTCTTTGAAATTGTAAATCACCGTGCGCATGCCTATCCTTGCGTAGCTCAGCCTAGGGAGTTCCAAGCGTTCGCGCTTTGAGGTCACCTCTGGAAACTGGCCTCGTGCTCGCTTAAGCAGTTCATCGTAGTCATATTTCATGGGTGAACTCTCCAACAGAAACAAGACGCAACACACTATTAAAGACTTTATTCTAAAAAGTTAGACCTCTATCTCGTGTGTGCGAGCTGCAGTTGCTGCATGGATTTGGAAAATCATAAAAACAGACATCAACAAATCACACAAAACGGGGACAGAGATGGGCCACGTATATCTGTACACTGGGACAGGAGCGGGGAAAACCACAAACGCCTTGGGCTTAGCGCTGCGCTCGATCGGACATAAGCACAGGGTCGTTATAATTCAGTTTCTGAAATGGTGGAAAAACATCGGCGAATACAAGGTTCAGAAAATGCTTGCACCTTACTATGAGATCTACCAGTTTGGACGCAGAGGATGGATTGGTCTTGGCAACTTGGGCGACAGGGACGTAGAATTAGCGCAGAAGGCCTTGAAATTCGCGGAAAAAGTGGCCAAAGAGAAAAAACCTGCGTTGCTCGTTCTGGACGAAATCAACCTCGCCTTGTACTGCCAGCTCCTAGATACTAGACAGGTTCTGAAGCTTCTGGACAAGATTCCCAGCGGCACTGACGTTGTCTTGACCGGAAGGTTTGCTCCAAAAGAATTGCTAGATAGGGCAGACTTCCTCAACGAAGTCAAAGACATAAAATCTCCAAAAGATCTGGTCACGACAAAGGGGATACAGTATTAGGTCTAGAGGTTAGAGAATCTCGACAAGAAAGGAGGAAGAGGGACTTGCAAGCGGGGACCCGAAAGAGACGAACAGACTCCTCAAGCAGTACCCGAACGATTGGAAAATCTAGTGGCAGACTCACCTAAAAATCTCCACAGATCTAGTTAGCGTTGGAATCGGCGAGCACTTCTTGATCATCAGCAGGAAATGACACTTCGACAGCCCACATCTCGCTTCGTAAAACTCGACTGGGTAGAGCGGTTCCCACTTCTCTCGGTCTTCACTCTTCAAAGAGTTCATCTTGAGAGCACTTCAAAAAGCTTAAAGAAGCCACTGCGTTCTACTTTCTAATTCGCAACGGTGAAGTTCGTGAGCAGAAGCAGTCATCCTTACATCCCCAATTCCGTTCCCGAAACCAAAGAGGAAATGATGCGAGAAATAGGCATACGTGACATCGCCGAATTGTACAAGGACATTCCAGAGAAGTACCTTCTGAAGAAAAGGCTAAACCTTCCAGAGAAGGGCTTGTCTGAGTTCGAAGTCAGGAAGCATGTTGAAGCCTTGCTTTCGAAAAATGATGCGAGCGGTCACATGCCGGTTTTCCTGGGTGCAGGTTGCTGGCCCCATTATGTGCCGGCAGTCGTTCAAGAGATTGTTCAGCGCAGCGAGTTTCTAACGTCCTACACTCCGTACCAGCCTGAAATCTCGCAGGGCATGCTTCAAGCACTTTTCGAGTATCAGAGTATGATCTGTGAACTGACAGGTATGACAGTTGTCAACTGCTCGATGTACGACTGGGCTTCCGCACTAGGCGAAGCGGCGCGCATGGCTGCAAGAGTCAAGAGGCGGAAGGAGGTATTGGTTCCGAAGCTTATTCATCCAGAGAGAGCCTCAACGCTGAAAGTCTACTCTGATCCAGTCGGCATCAAAATCAGAGAAGTTGCCTATGACATGGAAACGGGGCAGCTGAGCCTCGAAGACCTAAAAAGCAAGATCTCAGACGAAACAGCAGCCATCTACATCGAAAACCCGCACTATTTAGGATTCATCGAAACACAAGCCGAAGAGATAAGCCAAGAAGCACACTCGCACAACGCCCTTTTCATAACAGGAGTCGACCCAACATCACTTGGAGTGTTGAAGCCTCCGGGCGAATACGGGGCAGACATCGTCGTCGGAGAGGCTCAACCCCTAGGGAACGCGATGAACTTCGGTGGTCCTCTGTTAGGAATAATGGCTTGCCGCGACGACATGACTCTGATAAGACAGATGCCGGGCAGAATCATCGGGCTGACCACAACTCAAGACGACAGCAGACAGGGCTTTTGCATGACGATGCAAACTCGCGAGCAGCACATAAGACGGGAGAAAGCAACGTCTAACATCTGCACGAACGAAGCTCTGTGCGCAGTGGCCTCCGCCGTTTACATGGCTTTGCTCGGACCAGAAGGCCTGCGCGAGCTCGGAGAAACAATAATGTACAAGGCCAACTACGCCATGCGTCTGCTTTCAAGAATAGGCAACGTCAGAGTTCCCATTTTCAAAGCAGCACACTTCAAAGAGTTCACAGTGAACTTCGACCAAACAAACTTCACGGTCAATGAGGTCAACGGAAGACTTTTGGAGCATCAGATTCAGGGAGGAAAAGACCTGTCAAAAGAGTTCCCCGAACTGGGTCAGGCAGCGCTGTTCTGCGTGACCGAAATCCACTCAAAAGAGGAGATTCAACACCTAGCGAATGCTCTTGAAGAAATAGTGGGCGAAAGGTGAGCAAACCATGTACAAACAGGCAAACTGGAATGAGCCGGTTATTTTCAACCTCGGAAAGAAGGGACGGAGAGGGCATGTCCTTCCAGCTGTCGAAGACGAAATTAGAGAAGCAGTAGGTGATCTCAACGCGCTTCTACCAAGAAACATGCGGAGGAAGAGCAAGCTTGGCCTTCCAGAGCTCTCTGAGGTCGAGGTCAACCGGCACTTTTTGCATTTGTCGGAGATGAATTATGGTGTTGACTCAGGGTTTTATCCGCTCGGAAGCTGCACCATGAAGTACAATCCGAAAATCAACGAGCTGCTGGCATGTTCGCCCGCGTTGGGAATGATCCACCCGTATCAGGATGAAAGCACAGTGCAGGGCATGCTGGAGATTCTGTTCAAGCTTGAACGTTGGCTCAGTGAGATAACTGGAACATACGAGGTCTGTTTGCAGCCCGCTGCAGGAGCTCATGGCGAGCTTCTGGGTACGTTGTTGATGCATGCATGCTTAAAATCGAACGGTGAGTGCGAAAAGAGGACAGAATTGATCGTTCCTGACTCTGCACACGGCACGAACCCTGCAAGCGCGGCAATGGCCGGCTTCAACGTAGTAGTTCTCCCGTCAGGTGCTGACGGTTGCATGGATTTAGAGGCTCTCAAGTCAGTCGCCTCAAATAAAACGGCAGGCTTGATGCTTACCAACCCCAACACTCTTGGAATATTCGAAAAGGAAATTGAAGAAATAGCCAAAGTTGTCCATGACGCAGGGGGCCTTCTTTACTATGACGGGGCAAACCTCAACCCGCTGCTCGGCAAGGCCAGACCAGGTGACATGGGTTTCGATATTGTTCATATCAACATCCATAAGACTTTCAGCACACCTCACGGGGGAGGCGGACCTGGAGCAGGCCCAGTCGGTGTGTCGAAAGACTTGGCTGATTTCTTGCCAGTTCCACGAATAGTTTACGACGGAAAGCGGTACCACTTGGACTATGAAAGGCCACGAAGCATTGGAAAGATTAGGGGCTTCTACGGAAACGTCGCAGTCCTGCTTAGGGCTTATGTCTACGTGCTTAGCATGGGTTTTGAAGGGCTGAAGGAAGCAGCTGAAGTCTCGACATTGAACGCTAATTACCTGATGAAGAAGCTCAGTCGGATCAAAGGCTTGGCTCTCCCATACGACACCGAAAAGCTGAGAAAGCATGAATGCGTCTTCAGCGCCAAGCCTCTGAAGGACGACACTGGCGTTTCAGCCTTAAACATAGCAAAGCGCCTGCTTGACTACGGTATGCACGCGCCGACGGTCTATTTTCCCCTCATTGTGGATGAGGCGTTAATGATTGAACCAACGGAAACCTTCGAGAAGGAGGAAATAGACCGGTTCGCTGACACCATGCAAAAAATCTGCGAGGAAGCATACGCACACCCTGATGTCGTCCTGAAGGCGCCGCACAACACGGCTGTCTCGCGCCTAGATGAAGTTAAGGCATCCCATCCTAAGACCATGACTTTGAGCTGGCGTATGCACTTGACAAAACAAAGGACAAAAAAACGAGTTAATGCAACACGTATATAGGACGGCTCTGTCCTGATCGGTACCAACATAAACGGAAGTGCAAGAATTTGACGGAGTTGGAGGAAAAGGTCCGTGAAGCCGTAGGCCATGTTGTCGACCCAGAGACTGGCATGTCGTTTGCAGAGATGCAGATGATAACCAACGTCAAAGAAGAGGAAGCTGGCGTCGTAAAGGTTGAGTTCGTTCCCTCAAGCCCGTTCTGCCCAATGGCCTTCAAGCTTGCAAGTGACATCAAGAATGCTGCGCTCAAGGTGACCGGAGTCAAGAAGGCACTGATCTACTGCCGCGGTCACACGATGGAACAGCAGATAAACGACATGACCAACAAAGAACAGCAAAAATAGAGAATATTCGCCCTGTCAGCCACTTTTATCGCTGAACACGTAGAATTCTCTTCTTTTTCAAGGCCTGGTTCACAAGCAACCTTCACCAAACCTGCTCGTTCTCAAGACCGTTTAAATATACAAGTTGTGTCTCTTCAACACTGAAAATGGATGGTGATCCTTGTGTCGGACAGCCCTGAAGAAATCTGCCGTGGCGTGTGCGGTGCCCATGAAATCTACTGTTGCGGTTCGCATGTCTGCATCTCAGAAGAGGGTGTAACAGCCTTGACAGAACCCCTTGTCAAGTCATGCCCCTTGCATGAAACTCTATACGGAACAAAAAAGATCGACGCTCAAACGGTGCAAAATAGCGTGGGCAAGAAGATTCAAGGCTTTGGCTTTTGCTGCAGAGACCGTTGTTTTGATTCTGATCCAACGGTGGCCTATGGGGCCTCCGAGATGATAAACGTGTGGCTCGAGAGAGGGTTTATTAACTGTGCTGTTGTCGTTTGTGAAGGGGCGGGCACGGTCCTGACGTCCAACGGTAAGCTCGTACAGGGTATTGGTGCGCGTTTGACGGGGATCATCAAGACTTCACCCATTCCCGGGACGATTGAACACATTGAACACTGCGGCGGAGTGATCCTCGACAAAACTGGTGCACGGATTGATCAAGTTGAAGGAGTCAAACGTGCCTTCAGCTTGGGCTTCAAGCATATTGCAGTCAGCATTGCGGGTTTTCAAGCCAGAGTCATAAGCGAAATCCGCAATTTCGAGAAGACTAACAAGGCAGATGTTTTGGTTTTTTCAGTGTGCAATACTCGCGTCAGCGAGGAAGATGTGAAACACATAGCCAAGGCGGATGTTGTTTGTGCAAGTGCTTCGACAATCCTTCGAAAAGAAATCGGCCGCAACGCGCTTCTTCAAGTGGGCGTTACCATCCCAGTTTACGCGCTAACCCAGAGAGGCAAGGAACTCGTTCTAGCCTATCTGAGCGTCTTCAAAGATAAACTCGTCGCATTCAGGACAGCTCAGCTACCATATGAAGTAAGAGACAAAGGTCCTAAACTCAAGAGTTCTTAACCGACTACCAAAGTTCAATAGCGTTGTTTATGCCCTTTGAGTCTTGGAGCTTTCTGGGTGCAGTTGGGGAAAATCAGTGAATCTGTTGATGCTTTTGTATACAGACTATGGGATTAGCTTTCAGAATAGACAATTGTACCGACCAAAAGCCTTAAGTGTGGTTATTTTGTTATGGTTGATTCGTCGAAAAAATAGGATGTTGAAAGAGCTTGGCAGTTGAAGGTTTTACAGGAGCTAAACAACCCGTAGACGCGAAAGTGGGCGAATTAAACCCCTCTTCCAGGGCCGTTAACGTGCTGGCAAAGGTCTTGTCTAAGAGCGAAGTCAGAAACGTTGCCGCCGGAAGAGACGGAGAGCCGCACAAGGTGAGCGACGCACTGGTAGGAGACGAGACAGGATGCATCTACCTGACACTCTGGGATGACAACATCGAGAAAGTAAACGACGGAGACACAATTAACGTCAAGAACGGTTACATAAACCTGTTCAGAGGCAACATGCGCCTGAACATCGGAAGATACGGCACACTGGAAATCGCAGAACAGGCCATTGCGGGCGAAGTGAACACTGAAAAGAACATGTCAACCCAAGTGTACGAACAGCCGAGAAGGCCGTTCGGAGGAGGAGACAGAAGAGACTTCGGCGGCGGCAGGCGTGATTTCGGCGGACGAGACAGAAGAGGCGGCTACCGACAAAGACGCTACTAGACGGGACCCACGATTTAGACATTCTCCACCATTTTCTTTTACTAAAAGAATAAGCCTGAGTGTTCGCCCGCAAATACGACTTTTGAATCGGACAGGACTATGGCAAAGTTAGTCCAAACGCTAATTAATCAAAAAGAGTTTTCTACACTCCAAAGAATGAAGACTATCGGTCTGTCCACGTAGCTTCTCGTGAAGTCCACCGCAATCTTTAAAGCTTTTACGCCAAGACAACAACATTCCATCAGAGGAGAAGGTAGAGATGTCTAAAACAAGAGGCAGAGAAGTGAAACCGACAGTGGAAGAACTGTTGGCAAAGGCGAAAAAACCCTCAATGCTAGCTCCGCCACTGCACAGGTTCTACGAAGGGAAAGTGCAGATTATGCCCAAGTGCGCCGTGGTAAGCCCGAACGATTTTGCCATATGGTACACGCCGGGCGTAGCCGCTGTGTGCAGAGAGATCCAGGCAGACCGAGACAAGTCTTTCGAGCTCACGAACCGTTGGAACTACACGGCCGTCGTGTCAGATGGAACCCGCGTGCTAGGACTGGGCGACATAGGTCCAGAAGCTGGATTGCCGGTGATGGAAGGAAAAGCCCTGCTTTTCAAGTACTTAGGCGGGGTGGACGCCTTTCCGATCTGTCTCAGGACGAAGAACCCTGAGGAAATAATCAGGGCGTGTGAGCTTATTGAGCCGACGTTTGGCGGCATAAACCTGGAAGACATAGAGAAGCCGAAGTGTTTCCACGTTCTTGAGAAGGCAAGAGAACGGCTGCAAATCCCCGTTTGGCATGACGACCAGCAGGGAACGGCGACGGTGATCCTGGCAGGCTTGATGAACGCGTTCAAGATTGTCGGCAAGGATCCGAAGAAGGCCTTGATAACTCTGGTAGGTGCGGGTGCGGCGAACTTGCGGACCGCATTCGTTCTGATAAGGTGGGGAATAAAGCCTGGAAACATCATGCTCGTCGACACGAAAGGTCTACTGTACCCGGGCAGGAAAGACGTGGTCAAGAGTGAAGACCCGTGGAAGTACGAGTTGGCGCAGAAGACAAACGCGGAACACAGGACAGGCAGCATAGAGGAAGCCTTCAAGGGTGCTGATGCCGTTGTAGCCGCGTCAAAGCCAGGGCCTGACACGATTAAGAAAGAGTGGATAAAGACCATGGCTGACAATTCGGTAGTCTTTGCGTGCGCAAACCCGATACCCGAAATATGGCCTTGGGAAGCTGAAGAGGCGGGAGCCCGAATCGTGGCAACAGGAAGAAGCGACTTTCCTAACCAAGTCAACAACAGCCTAGGATTTCCAGGGATCTTCCGAGGCGTGCTCGATGTCAGGGCAAAAACCGTCACGGATGATATGTGCATCGCCGCAGCCCAAGAGCTTGCTAGGTTCGCTGAAGAACGCGGAATGCATGAAAAAGATATTCTTCCAAGGATGGAGGAGTGGGAAGTCTTCCCACGCGAAGCAGTGGCCTGCGCGCTGAAATCCATAGACGAGGGAGTGGCAAGAATAAAACCAAGCAGGAAAGAGCTCTACGACAGAGCTGTTGCGATAATCCAGAATGCTCGCGAATCGCTCAGAGCGCTCATGAAACAGGGCCTAATCAAGCCGATGCCGCCGGAAGACAAGTTGCTCGGCAAGTAAACCTGCAAACGAAGGATAATCATAAACAAGCCTAAATTCTCCCTTTTTTGCACGACGAATGTAGAAAATTATTTAAACACTTCCATAGAAGATAGATAGCTGGAGAAAACTACATGCGTTCAGACTATGCATTATACGTGGTTGCAGTAATATGCTTCATCATCTCCGGTGTTTGGGCGGCTTGGGCGGCTTACACAGCCGTACAGAGCCTGTGGACAGTAACACCCGTCGTCTTCGGACTTGTCTTCATCGGATTGGGCTACACGCAGAGACCGAAACAGGCAGTCACCACACAAATAGCGGTTGCTCCACCCCCACCCCCCGTAGTGTCAGCACCGACGCCAAAGATCACAGAAGTCGTGGAAGAGAAGAAACCTGTGGAAACAAAGCCTGAACCAGTTGTTCAAGCTGAACCTGTGGTCGAAGTCAAACCTCCATCAGCAGGATTGTTGGAGGTCAAGGGGATCGGAGAGAAACGAGCAGAGCAATTGAGGACCCTAGGCATAAACACGGTTGAAGACTTGGCAAAAGCCTCAGCAAAAGACTTGGGAACGAACCTCAAAATCTCGCCCAAGATCACCGGTAAATGGATCGAAAACGCTAAGGGAATCGTTGAAAAGCCCCAGTAAGGCTTCAGCGAAACCTCTCAAGCTCAAATCATCGATATTCTTACTATATTCCTTCTC
>Ga0315282_10003031_pt1 | contig 30363 bp, 28 predicted proteins | sample YL17G07_20_MG_FD_203693 | JGI IMG/M metagenome (GOLD analysis project Ga0315282, IMG submission 203693) | Sediment microbial communities from Yellowstone Lake, YNP, Wyoming, USA - YL17G07_20 | ecosystem: Environmental > Aquatic > Freshwater > Lake > Sediment | place: USA: Wyoming | collected... | reverse complement strand
CTCAGGAAAAATTCAAGGGCCCAGGGTCCTGACCAAGGTGAAAACGGCAGTTTTTTCTGATTGAATAAAAGCTGAAGATTAAAACTGAGAGGAAAGGCAAGTGATCGAATTCCTTAAAAGTATAAACCCTGTCTGGCAGGCGCTCCTGGCCACCACCTTCACCTGGGGGGTGACAGCTCTGGGTGCGGCCACGGTTTTCCTGGCCAAAAAGGTCAGTCAGAAGGCCCTTTCCGCCATGCTGGGCTTTGCCAGCGGGGTGATGATTGCCGCAAGCTTCTGGTCCCTGCTCGCCCCTGCTCTGGAAATGGGGAAAGAATTAGGAATTTCTCCCTGGGTTCCGGCCCTGGTGGGGTTCCTGGCGGGTGGGGCCTTCCTGCGCCTGATCGATTTTCTTCTCCCCCACATTCATCCTGGTCTTACAGAAAACAAGGCCGAAGGACTGAAGACCGGATGGAAGCAGACTACCCTCCTGATAATGGCAATAACTATTCACAATTTCCCCGAGGGCCTGGCCGTGGGAGTAGCCTTTGGGGCAGCTTTTTACGGCATTCCGGGAGCCACTCTTACTGGGGCCCTGGCTCTTGCCCTGGGAATAGGAATTCAAAATTTCCCCGAAGGCATGGCGGTCTCCCTCCCCTTGAGAGGTCTCGGCCTTTCTCGACTAAAGAGCTTTTTTTACGGTCAGCTCTCCGCCCTGGTGGAGCCCATGGCCGGAGTCCTGGGAGCAGCGGCTGTCCTTCTGGCGCGGCCGCTTTTGCCCTACGCTTTGTCCTTTGCCGCCGGAGCGATGATTTTCGTCGTTGTGGAAGAGTTAATCCCGGAATCACAGAAAGAAGGAAATTCTGACATCGCCACGCTGGGAGCCCTTTTGGGCTTCGCGATTATGATGGTTCTGGATGTGGCTTTGGGGTAATGAGAAAGGAGGTAAATCTTTGAGATTCACTTTTTACGATGGAGTAAATACAGTAGGGGGAAATAAAATTCTCCTGGAGGCGGACGGCACATCCTTACTTCTGGATTTCGGAGAGAACTTTTCCGAAATGAACCGTTATTTCGACGAATTCATGACTCCCAGATCCCCGGTGGGAATTCTGGACTACCTGGAACTGGATCTCCTTCCCCCCTTGCAGGGCATTTTTCGCCCCGACATGGAGCTTGAAGGAATCTGGAGAAGAAAGGAAAACCATCCCTGGTTCCGTACCGTGGAAGTGGATGCCCTCCTTCTAAGCCATGCCCATTTGGACCACTGCGGCTTCCTTCGCTTTCTCAAAGCCGAGATCCCGGTCTACTCCTCTCTAAAGACGAGCCTGCTTTTGAAAGTAACCCAGGAGACGAGCAAGGATGATGGCTACTACTTTTTCAAGGAGTTGAGCCTCACAGAGGAAGGTCTTCTCCATAAGAACACTAAGAAGAGTGAGAATAAATATATTTGGAGAAGATTCTTCATCTTCGGGGAGAGAAATTCTCTGGCCGAGGAAAAATGGAGGGAAACCAAGGAGGACGCACTTCAGTTCTTCCCCGGACTTTCCAGTACTTTTAATTTCTTAGGGGAAAGGGAGGCCAAAATTGGCCAGCTGCGCGTCAAAGTCTGGCCCGTAGACCACTCCATTCCCGGAGCTTGCGCTTACGGAATCCAGACTTCTTCAGGCTGGGTGATTTACACCGGCGACCTGAGAAAGCACGGGAAGGAGAGGGGGCTTACCCTTACTTTTGCCGAGGAGGCCAGAAAATTAAAGCCCCTGGCTTTAATCGTGGAGGGAACGCGCATTTCTCAAAACGAGGAGGATTCGAGCTTTAGCGAGGAAACGGTGGAGGAGAACATTACGGAAATCCTACGCCATTCATGCGGTCTGGTGGTGGCCGATTTCGGCCCCCGGAACATCGAGCGCCTGCTTTCCTTTCTGGAGGCTGCCAAGCGCTGTAAAAGGAAGCTCGTGATTACCTCAAAGGACCTGGCATTACTTACCACCCTGCAGGTAGCGGACCCTTCTCTATCCTTGCCGGAAAAGGATCCCTACCTTCTGGTTTTCAAAGATGTAAAAGCCAGAAGAGAAAATTGGGAAAAGGAGCTCTTAGAGAAATATAGCAGCTCCACCGTCACATGCCGGGACATCAGGAATTCTCAGGGTGACTTCGTGCTCTGCTTCTCTTACTTCGACCTCCAGGAGCTCGTGGACATTCAGCCCCAGGGCGGCGTCTATGTCCTCTCTTCCTGCGAACCCTTCAACGAGGAAATGAAAATCGACCAGAACAAACTTGAGGCCTGGGTGGACCATTTCGGTCTGGAGAAACACGGCGCTCTCATCGGAGAAAAAATGCTCCATGCTTCCGGCCACATGGATCGCGAGGGGCTGAGGGAGCTGATAGAGGAAATTAACCCTCAATTTGTAATCCCGGTCCATACGGAAAAGCCAGAGGCATTCGCCGAGATCGTTCCCACTCGGAAGTTAATCTGGCCGGAGAAAGGCAAGGCGCTGGAGCTTTAGGAGGTTTCTGAGGATGCTCATCGAGAATCGAGCAGTCCGAGCCAGAGCAATTGGAGAAAACCCACTACGGGTGAAGCGCTGCGCTCGCTCTGCCAGCCCAAGAAGGCTCTCCCAGCTCCTGTTCAGCTCTCTTTGCTGTATGATGCGATCCTCCCAAAGTTTAATTCCCCTCGCTCCCGCAGTGGGAGATTGTGAATAAATGGGGATAATCAGTGAATTCAGCAGAAGCATTTCCTTGAGGGGCTTTTGCTCGACTTAATCCTGAAAGACTATCCTTATTGAGCCCAAAGCAAAGCTGAATATGGTAATATTTTCTTGAAAATTCCTTTTGGGAGGGAAAGGAGACAAATAATGTCCAGACAAGCAAAAACACTTTTCTCTTTAGCGTTAGCGGTAGTCCTTATCTTTGCTTTTCTTTCTGGGTGCGGGCAGCAGCCAACCCCAACCTCATCCCCGGCGCATCCTAAGGATATCGCTTTCCTCACAGATTACGGCACGAAGGATTTCTACGTGGGAGCGGTTAAGGGCAGGATTCTCCAGATCAACCCCGAGGCAAACGTCGTCGACATTACTCATGAAGTAACGCCATATGACATTCATGAGGGTGCGGTAACTCTGCTTCTAGCGGCCAGGGAGTTCTCAAATGATACCGTCTTTCTGGCTATCGTGGATCCAGGAGTGGGGACGGAAAGGAGGCCAATTGCAGCCCAGACCAACGACGGCAAAATTTTCGTGGCTCCTGATAATGGCCTTTTGACCTTCGTTTTTCAAGAGTTCGGAGTGAAAGAGGTGAGGCAGATCACAAACGAAGCCTGGATGAGACCCGGGGAACGCTCTTACTCCTTCCATGGCCGGGATATCTTTGGCCCGGTAGCCGCGCACCTCTCTTTAGGAAAGAGCTTCTCTGAAGTGGGCCCGGTGATCACGGATTATGTAAATTTGCCCATCAGTCCCTCTAAAGTGGAGGATGGAAAGCTCATCGGGCAGGTCCTGTGGATTGACCAGTACGGAAATGTGCAGGTCAACATCACCGGAAAACAGGCCAAAGACGCCGGCTGGGCGATCAACGACAAAGTCCAAATCCAGGTGGGAACTGCCACTCCCTTCGTGGCTCCTTTTGTGCACACCTATGGAGATGTCCCGGAAGGGGACCCTCTGATTTTCCAGGCATCCACAGACTTTCTGGAAATTTCCATCAATATGGGAAATATGGCTGAATTTACAGGCGCTGAGATTGGGGCACCAGTTACCCTGACAAAGGAGTAGAAAGAGCGAGCGCAGGATAAAGAAAGACCCGAAATAAAGGATCTGAACTGTTGAAATTCACCAAAAAGACAGGGATAAGCTCATCCTCAGTTTCAATAGCGCTCCTGTAATGAAAAAGTTCAGATACATGTGATACACCTATAGACAACAAAAGGAGCGGGAAGCGGGGACCCAGAGTTCCTGAACCAGGGCCGACTTTCGCCGACCCTGGTTTTTCATTTTTGGGGAAGAAAAGAAGTAAACCAAATAGCACAGCGAGGGCACAGCTACCCAAAATGCCTGGAAACAGGCTGTTGCTCAAGAGGCTCTGAAATTGAACCCCAACCAGAAGGACGCTAAAGAGCTACTAAAGGGGTTCGGTCAGAATTAAGAAGCCTGTTCAAAAGTTCTTTAAATTCCTCGGGAATTACTTCATAATATCTCAGGGAAAAATCCAGAGCTTCGACCTAATAGCTCTAAACTATTTCCAGGAGCTTGTTTTTCTTTAATTATGCTCTCTCAGGAAGCTTACTTCTTTCTTTCCAGGTGGAGATAGTTGGCAAACAAAGCGGATAGGATAGCCAGGAGCACCCAGTTTGTAGCTCTCAGAAGTAGCGGGGTTCCAAAGTAGCTCACCGCTCCGAGGACAAGGAAAATAACGGAAAGAGCGATCAAAATTCGGGCGAGGATTTTAAGCACCACCAAATCACCCCCTTTATATTTTTGGTGCACCCAGCAGGACTCGAACCTGCAACCTGCTGTTCCGTAGAGCTTTAAACATAAATCTTATGTAAATTATACATCTTTTTCATTTTTTAACTCTAAGTAATTCTACTATAAATTTTGAACATGATTTATTTCCATCGGGCTTCTTTATTTGTATTTAATGTCAAGGTATGAAGTGTTACAATGTAAAAGAGGAGAATATGAAAGATAACAAAAAGAACCGGGATGAAATATTTAAGCAAGATGCAGTGTCACACCTTAATTTAGCAATTTTATTGTTTGAGCAAGGAAAACTTTCCGAAGCTGAGAAAGAATTTATAGAAGCGATAAAGATAAATCCAGATAATGCAGCAGCGCACAATGGCCTTGGAGTTATATGGGATATACAGAATAAACTTATTGAAGCCGAGAGAGAATTTAGATTTGCGATAATGATAGAACCAAATAACGCAGATACATACAATAACCTTGGGGGTTTATTAAGTAGACAAGGTAAACTTATCGAAGCTGAGGAAAAATTTAGAGAAGCAATAAGAATAGAACCAGATAATGCATTTGCACATGGTGAGTTAGGACGTCTATTAAATAGGCAAGGCAAAATTTACGAAGCCGAAAAAGAACTTAGAGAAGCGATAAAGATAAATCCAGATAATGCAGTAGCGCACATTGAATTGGGAATTTTAGTAAATAAAAAGGGTGACATTTATGAATCCTTAAGGGAGCTCAGGGAAGCGATAAGAATAGAACCAGATTATGCATATGCTCACGCCTGTCTTGCATCTGAGTTATTAGTGATAGATAAATTTATCGAAGCAGAGAAGGAATTCAGAGAAGCTATAAGGATAAACCCGAGCAATGCATATCTGCATTATCACTTAGGGCGTTTGTTAGAAAAACAAAAGAGATTTGATGAAGCAGAGGTAGAATTGAAAGAAGCAATGAGATTGGATCCAAATTTGCGAAATGAAGAAGAAAGTTAAGTTTGACTCTAATAGTTGCAATAAGTGAACGGTGAAAAAAAGACTCGCTGAATATTAATTTAACTTAAACTGTAATCAAATGATAATTGAGGACTTTTATTGAGATGTTTAGCAAAAATAGAAGATACGGTATGGTCAAAGGAGTATCGTCATGAAAGTTGTAATCTTCGTAAAATTTAAAAAATTATGACCATATTTCTTAATAAAATTGATTTTAAGGCATCTGGCGCGCCCAAGAGGGCTCGAACCTCCAACCTGCTGTTCCGTAGAGCTTTTACTAATATAATCCTATATATTTATCCCTGATATGTTATCGTTATTTTTTAGTTGCAGCATTCCATTGAACATCACAGCTGAAGTTCTCGGTTACAAATCTCAATAGCAGCATTATTTTTGAGTAAGTGATTCCCTATATTTGTTTTGGATATTTGACAACTCCAACTTTTATCCAAGAAACGATTAAATTTTCGAGCTCTTCTCTTATATTTTCAAATGAATGGTCGGTATCATATACCACGATTTTGGAATTCTTTGCGTTGTATTTTTGTAATGCTCTGTAAAGAGGCAAGGTGTGGTATTCGATTGGATAATCTACGTCTTGAAGTCCGCCGATTAAAAGAATTTCTTTCTTAGTAAGCTTTTCTGCATTTTTGATGAGGTTAAAGTCGTCTTTATGTTTTAAAGCCATATCTTGAATAGTTCTTGCATCTAGCCCCCGAGCAACGGTTGGGTCTGACATAGCCTCTTCCAAAAAAGTTTGATGTGCTTTTCTAAATTCCTCGCTCTCTTCGATGAGTCGACCCAAAACGTAAAGGTCTGCTCCAGCTGTGTAAACCAATTTCTTAACATTGGGCACATCTATAGCAGCAAGTAATGCAAGACTGCTGCCAAAACTTTCACCTACAAGTGATATATATGTTGTATCAATATGGTATGACTTAATCATTTGTTCTGATTGGATAAATGAAATTGCGTTTTTTACATCCTCTAGCGATGTTTCTACGGACCAAAGTCCTTCGCTTTCCCATGTCCCGCTATAGTCAAAGGTGAAAGCATTGATACCTGCTTCACTCAGTTTTTGGCAAAGCCCAAATAAGTCACCCTTATCTGCAGGGAATCCGTGAAGAAGAATTACAGTAGGGAAAGGGCCAGAGCCTGTTGCTTGAAAAAACCATCCTTTTATTTTTACCCCATGACTTATGAATGTAATAGGAGTTGAATTATCTCTTGTTGATTCAGGTTTTGTCATAGTATTTTCCTCCTTTTGCTTGTCGGGATTTCGTATAATGCCCTGGGCATATCTGAAGTTTCGACCTCAAAGAGCAAGGAATTTGGACGAAAATGGAAAGCACCGAAACCAGATATGTACCTATATACGATAGACTTTATATTTTTCTTGCGCAGCCTATGAAGCTTTTGTATTTTTCTTTCTAAGTGAGTCAAGTTTTTCCATAACTCCTTTTATTTTATATTTGCCTTTAGTCTTTGGTGATTCTTCCATTATCCAGGAAACTATTAAATTAGTGAGCTCTTTTTTTACGTTTTCAAATGAATGGTCTGTATCGAAAACTTCGATTCTTACACTCTTTGCACCGTTTCTTAGCAACGCTCTGTAGAGGGGGAGAATGTGATCTTCTACGGTTGCATCTTGGTCTTGCCAGCCTCCAATTAGTAGAATATCTTTGTTTGCAAGTTTCTTTGCGTGCTTAACAAAACTATATTCATCCCTGTGTTTTGATAAAAACTCGTGAACACCTCTACCTCCAATTCCACGGACCACTTTTGAATCCGACTCGCATTTATCTATATAAGCTTCGTGAAATTTCCTAAACTCTTCGCTCTGCTCATCCATTTTTGGTATTAAGCTTAAATCACCTCCAGCTAAGGAAACAACTTTTCGGACGCCTGGATCGCACAGCGAGCCAAGCAATGCAAAACCGCCGCCATAGCTGTAGCCTACGATTGATATCTTGGCTGTATCAATTCGAAATCTTTTAATCATTTCATCGGACTTCAAGAACGATATTGCACTTTCTACATCTTGCAGTGATGTTTTAGGGGTACAGACTCCTTCGCTCTCCCAATTACCGCTATAGTTAAAGGCGAATGCATTGATACCCCTTTGACTCATCTGTTTGCCAAGCCCAAATAAGTCACCCTTATCTGCAGGGAATCCGTGAAGAAGAATTACAGTAGGGAAAGGGCCAGAGCCTGTTGCTTGAAAAAACCATCCTTTTATTTTTACCCCATGACTTATGAATGTAATAGGAGTTGAATTATCTCTTGTTGATTCAGGTTTTGTCATAGTATTTTCCCCTTAAAATTTTTAATATACTTAAACCTTTGTGTCTCTAAAGAATCTTTATTTTATAAGTCTTTAATCCTCTGGTGCGCCCAGCAGGACTCGAACCTGCAACCTGCGGATTAGGACTCCACTGCTCTATCCTATTGAGCCATGGGCGCACTAATAAAGCCAATTTCTGGCTTTTCAGCCCCTTAATTTTCCTGCGGATGTCAAAAAACTAACCCTCAGGAGAAGTCCTAAAATAGTCTCCTTAAAGGAGCCACTCAAATTATAGAGGATTTTTCAAGGAAATTCTATTATTCCTTATAAGCTTTAAAACCAAATTAACAACACGAGAAGCTTCTTTTCCTACAAAGTAAGAATTGATGCAAATTTTGGAACTATTGGCCTTCACCTTAAACCTTCAAAGAAGGAGCAGAACAAACAATCAGAAAGAAACCCAGATGGAAAACCTGATCCCCGGGGACTTCTTCCTCCGGGCAAAGGTGGATCGTCCGATCCCCGAGGGAGCGCAGGGTCCGCTGATTGCTTTCTGTAAAATGGTTTGAAGTTTTTTGAGAGGTGTTTCTCCTTTCACCCGGCCCTTTGGAGAAAGTTGCCAAACTAACCATGTACTATAAGCAGTAAACGCAGGTTTGCGATAAACTATCTTTTAAGAGACGTGGAAGATTGTTTTTGGTGGGTTTAAAGGGCAAATTAAGAGCTTGCCAAAAAGGAACGATACGAGGTGGAGGAGAAATGGAGAAAGCAGCAATTGATAAGAATTGGGGTAGGAGAATAAAGCCGAAGACAAGCTAAACAAGTTTGGATTATTCCCCTTATGGGATGGATAAGCGAACCCTATTCGGTCATTTGAAGCTGTACAACACGGAGTTAAGAAACAAATTCGTGTTTAAAAGGCTGATTTTCAAGAACCTGAATAAAAGGGCTTTCATAACAGGAATGGCAGTATTGCTCATCATCGCATTAGGGGCTGCTTTACCTGCATGCACTGAAGGCCTACAAGAAACTTCCTCAGCTAAATCAGTAATTCAAACTCCTGTGGGAATTCTGGATAATGTAATCGATGCCAATAATCAATTTGCCGTGGATCTCTTTCTGAAATTTAAATCAAAGGACGGTAATATATTCTTTTCCCCATATAGTATTTTTTCCGCATTAGAAATGGCTTATGAAGGTGCACGAGGACAAACGGCAGAAGAAATGCAAAGGGTTCTGCATTTGCCTGCTGATAAAGACAAAATTCACTCTGACTTCCTGAGTATCAATGATGGCCTCAACAAAGGGCTATCTTATGGGCTTCCGGAAATTACTCAGGTGCCCTCTCCATCTCATGTTTATAAATTTGAATCCCTCACCCCTACCTTGTACCCCGTTTTTCCATTAAAAACTGAAACAGAGACGCCATTCGAACTGTTTATCGCCAATGCGATATGGGCCCAGAAGGATTATCCCTTTAAAAATGATTACATTAGCGCGGTTGAGGAATACTTTCGGGGGAAAGCGACTAACCTTGATTTTGTCTCAGATGCCGAAAATTCACGCATAGCCATCAACAATTGGATAAAAGAGAGAACAGAGGGTAAGATACAGAACCTCATTCCGGAAGGACTCCTCGGGCCCCTTACAAAGTTGGTCATCACAAATGCCATCTACTTTAAAGCCCACTGGCTTAATCCATTTGATACCCAATCAACGGCAGATCAGGATTTTAAGTTAGATTCCGGAGATACTATCAAAGTTCAGATGATGCATCAAACAGCATACTTCAATTATGGAGAAACAAGCAATCTTCAGATTTTAGAAATGCCTTATGTGGGGAACGACCTCTCCATGCTCATAATCCTACCTAAAGGTATCAGTTTGAAGGAGTTAGAAAATTCTTTTACTGTAGATAACCTGGCTCAGTGGAAAAATATTATGAAAGAGGAAAAGGTTCAGGTAAGCCTGCCTAAATTTAAGTTTGAAACCCAGTATTTTATGGCTGAGGACCTTAAAGAAATGGGGATGCCCACTGCGTTTAAGTATCCTAAAGCTGATTTTGCAGGAATGAGTAAAGCAGATAAACTTTATATCAACCAGGTAATCCATCAGGCTTTTGTGGAAGTTACAGAGTATGCCACAGAAGCAGCGGGATCAACAGGAATAAGAATTTGCCTCGGCTTGGCTCCTTCACCTGAGGAACTTAAGATCTTTACAGCAGATCACCCCTTCATGTTTATCATACAGCAAAACCAGAGCGGAAATATCTTGTTCATGGGAAGGGTAAGCGATCCAAGTAAATAAGATGGCTATTAAATCGACTTCCTAGAGAGTGCAAGGCCGCACTTGCTCCCTTTATATGCTGTAAGGTACGGTCTCTTTGCCGACTGCTTCTCCTTTAGTTTTAGGTCCAACGTTAATCCAAAAGGACAGGTTACTCTTTCACTTGCTCCTTCCTTCAAGAACCAGCCCGCCTCCTTTTCTGGAGTTTTTTCGCTTCCCTTGACCAAGAAAAAACGCTAAATTATAAAAAATAAGTGTGGAAGAGATGAGATTTCGAGCGATGTGAGGAAAGGTGGTATGAAATTATTTCTTGTTGGCAAAACCTTCTTAATAATTTTCTTTCTGTTCGCCCTTCTATTTCCTGCCCCTGCTACTTTAGGAGCTGAAGAAAAACCCTGGACAAGCTTCTCCAGTGAGCATTTCCTTTTCTTAGTAGAGAAGGGCTCCCAGGCGGATCAGGATCGAAAGAAAATCATAGACTTCTACGAATCGACTATCACTGACCTTGAAAGAAGGTTTCAGCATCAGCTAAGTCCTTCCGATTTGATTACAATAAGACTCTACGAGGATTATTATTCGGGAGATGTTTTTCATTTAACGGAGATTATTAAGGAAAATCAGACCATCATTGATATCTACAATAAAAACAACCCCCCTGGAGCCCATGAATTAGTCCATGCCTATTTTGAGTTGTCCTGGGGGCGTCCTCAATTAAGGCTCTCCTACAATCTGCCCGGGATCGGTTCTTTAGACTTCTTAGGGGAAGCTTTGGCCACAGCCCTCGATCGTTATTATTCGCCCAGTAAGGGCTCAGATCTCCACGCTTACGCTTCCTGTTTTCTCAAGGAGGGTGCCCCTTATTCTCTAAGGAATCTGCTTGCGGGCTCACCTCCTCTGGGGGAAATAGAGCATTGGGCGGCCAGGGGTTCCTTCGTCCTTTATCTTTTGGAGAACTATCCCTGGACAAATTTCGTCACCCTTTGGCAGACTAAGCCAACCTCAGAAGAACCGCTTCAGGACCTTAATGAGGGAACACTCCGGGCTTACCAGAAAACCGCTCTTTCTTTGGAGAATGAATGGCTTAGCTTTCTCCGCCAATATCCCACCATACAATGGCAGGAAACAGCTAAACGCATTCGCGAACTGGACTCAATTCTAACGAATCTGGATAGTGCTTTTGGGAAGCAGCAGGAGGAGGGCAAATTCTATTTCTGGGACTTCCCCAGCCTGACCAAAAAGGAGTACGAGCTCAAATTTCCCTCAGAACCACTCAAGGGAGAAGAATTAGCGGCTCTTGAGCGAAGAATTGGGGAGTTGAAGAGCTTGGCCTTGGTTGCTGAGCAATTGCTGCAACTTTCTCAGGATGCGGAGAGCAATTTAAGGAGTGAAAATTGGCCAGCTGCTTACAAAGCGTATCAAAGCATGCGAGAGTGCCTGGCAGAACTGGGAGACACAAAGCGTCTTTCCTGGGTGGACAATCAATTGGCTGAACTGAGGTCGAAGATTACTCCCGAGGTTCTGGAATCCCTGGAAAAGCCTACTTTCCCCTGGTGGGGATGGGTGCTGATCGGCTGTGGCGTTGCTGGAGTTTTAGGTTTGGGAGGTTGGTTATTCATCCGCAAGAAGCGTTTTATTCGGAAAGAAAAGGGACAACAGCCTTAATTCAAAAAGGGACAGGCTACTATTTCACTTGCTCCTTCCTTCAAGAACCAGCCTGTCTTTTTTGAAGTCTATACGGTAGCTAAATTGGGGTAGACATGATTCCCTTGCTTTTCGGCATCTTTAGGGGAAGGCGCCAATTTTTTACCCATGGATGTCAGAAAAAATGCAAACAGAAAATCATTTTGGGCTTCCCGCTTGCCTATGGGAATGCGGGGCGAGAAATCGGATTTTGTGCCGTGTCCTTTAAGATGCCCTTTCGTCTTTCTTTACATGAAACTAAGCCATTTTATTTTTTCTTTTGCTTTTCTTCTTTCTTTCTTCTGAAAGGTTTTAAGGAGGGATATTCATAAACCCGACTCCTCTCACCGGGCTTTTGAATAGTAGAAAAAGTGCTTAAAGCAGTCGGGCTCCACCAGGATTGCAGATCACTCCAGCAGAAGATCAGCCATAATAAAAGGGGAAAGAGGATCTTCCCCAGTTGGATCAGGAAATAGAGCAGCGGTTCCGCCACGGCAATCTGGGCGTCAGTGGCGCCCACTTTAGTTAACCAGTACCCCAGGAAGCGGTCAGCTACCCTAAGAAAGTAGAGCACTACGAGGCCCAAAAGGATCTGCCATAGCCGTTTCTTCCAACGAGTTTTCCAGCCTGGGGTAGCAACCATCAAGGCCAGAAAGGGGACGACGTTCGTGAAGGCGCTTTCCCATAAGTTTCCGGACGCGGGAGAAAGGTTAAAGTTGATCTTAACCCCCAGAAACAAGGGGAAAAGCCATGTCAGGGGCCAGAGAGTTGCTACCGTGTAGTAAGGACCTAAAGGAATCCAGAGGAGGAAAAGGGTGGTTAAGGCCAGGACGAAGCGCAGCAAAAAGCCCCAGATCCTCATTTTTCTCCTTTTTCCCGGGGTGTCCTTGCCTGTTTTTGAGAAGGAGCAGGACTGGTTATTACCTTAGGAACGGGCCGACGGATCCAAGAAAGCCAGATTAGAAAGAGGCTTACCACAAAGAGAATCAGGGTCAGTTGCCACAGGTAGAGGTGCACCCACTCCATGAGTTGAGGATCGCGCATCCCGATTAAAGCCAGTGCAAGAAGGCGAATCAGATTCAGGATGAAAAGAATGGCTATTCCCGACCCGACCCCAACCAGCTTTTTCCACCAGATTCCGGGGTAAGCAAGAAGGATGGCGCTGAAGATGATTATTTCGTAGAGGCCGGTGCACTCGGGAATGATCTCAATGGCCACGTTGGAGCAGGAATAGGTGATTCCGGTTACCTGTACGGAAAAACCGAAGAGGCTGAGAACCCGGGCTGAAACAAGGGCTATCCACTCCTGCAGGCGCTCTACCCCGCTCTTCCAGAAATAAAAAAGGGCAAAAAAAACCACCGCATACGCAACAAAGAGCAGGATAAAACGTGCCAGTTGTTTGCGCGAGGTCCGCGCAGCCTGCTGCTCCTTCAGTACCTCGGCTTTTTTTCGTTTCGCCCGCCCCACAATTTCGCCTCTTCTTCTTCGCCAGAATTCGGCCGGAGACCATTATACCCGAGGGAAGGCTTAAGGTAAATGATACGAATTGCCTCACTCAAAAAGTACTCGAAATCATTTCATTGCCTCAACCGCCCTTGACATAGACGGTTGAGGCAACTTATATCATTTTGTGTACCTTTTTATGTGAGGCAACAGGAATGCCAAGTATGGCAGACCCGGAATTAGAGCTGGCCTTCAGATATTCAGGTCCTTGACCTCTCCTGTGACCATGTAGATCACGTGCTCTCCGATATTCGTAGCGTGATCTCCAGCGCGCTCCAGAAAAAGAGAAATCACCAGGAGGGCTGTGGCCCGGGGAATGGTCTTGGGATCCTCAATCATGTAAGTAAGGAGCTCTCTCTGCACCTGATCGCGCAGGCCATCGATCTCATCATCCCGCAGGCACATCTTTTCCGCCCGATTGGCATCCCGGAGCATGAAAGCCTGCAGACCGTCCTCGAGCATGGCGTCAATGATTTCCACCATTCGGGGAATGTCGATTAAAGGCTTGAGCAGAGGCTGATCGACTATTTTTAATCCTTGCTTGGCCACGCTCTCGCTCAGGTCGCCAATTCTTTCCAGGTCAGTAATGGTCCTGATAATACCAACGAGGATGCGCAGGTCTCCGGCCATAGGCTGCTGGGTGGCGATTGTGGCCACCGCTTTCTGGTCTATGGAGCGGGCAAGCTCATCAATGACGTCATCGTTCTTAATCACCCAGTTCATTAGCTCCCTGTCCCGCTCCTTCAAAGCCTTTACGGAGAGCCTGAGGCTCTCTTTGACCTTGGAGCCCATCGCCAGGACCATTTCCTGGAGCTCTTTCATATCAGTTTCCAGAGTTCTTCTTACGGTGCTCATTTCAACCCCACCTTCCAGTAATATAACCCTCGGTTCTGGAATCCCGAGGAGAGGTGAAAAATTCCTTGGTCGGCCCGAACTCGATCAGCTCTCCCATCAAAAGAAAGGCAGTGAAATCGGAAGCACGGGCTGCCTGCTGCATGTTATGAGTTACAATGATCAGAGTGTAATTTTTCTTGAGCTCCTGCATCAGGTCCTCAATGCGCATGGTGGAAAGGGGATCGAGGGCGGAGCAGGGCTCGTCTAACAGAATCACCTCTGGCTCAACCGCCAGGACCCTGGCAATGCACAGGCGCTGCTGCTGCCCCCCGGACAAAGAAAGGGCGGAGGACTTCAGTTTTTCCTTAACCTCATCCCAGAGGGCCGCTTGCCTCAAGCACCTCTCCACAATTTCTTCCAGGCGCGCTCGGTCGTTTGTTCCGTGAACGCGGGGACCGTAGGCCACGTTCTCAAAAACAGACATGGGGAAGGGGTTAGGCTTCTGGAAAACCATGCCCACCTTCCTCCTCAGCTCCACCACGTCCATTCTCGTCCCGTAAAGGGGCTGACCATCGAGATAGATCTGCCCTTCCACTCGAGCGTTGAATATCAAATCGTTCATGCGGTTAAAGAGGCGCAGGAGAGAGGATTTTCCGCACCCGGAAGGGCCAATAATCGAGGTGATCTGGTTTTCGGGGATGGACAGGGTGATTTCCTTGAGCGCTTTGTTTGCGCCGTAATAAAGGGAGGCATTTTCCGTCCGCATCTTTGCCGGTAACATTTCAGCTCCATTTTCTCTTGAAAGCTCTGAGGCGCGCTCTCATTATAATTGCCGTAAGGTTGAAGAGCAAAACGAGGCCCAGAAGCACTAAAGCGGTGGCCCACTTGATCTCGCTGGGAATTCCGGGAACCTGGGTGGCCACAGCATAAAGGTGGTAGGGAAGTGCGTTGAATTGGTCAAAAGGAGAACCGGGAATTATCGCCGTGAAGGCCGTACCCGTGACCAGAATGGGAGCGGTTTCCCCGGCGGCACGGCTCACCGCCAGTATTAACCCGGTGATGATTCCCGGGTAAGCCTGGGGCAGAACGACTTTTCTGATAGTCTGCCACCTTGTGGCCCCCAGAGCGTAGCTTGCCTCCCTCAAAGAGTTGGGAACAGCCGCCAGAGCCTCCCGGGCAGCGGTTACCACAACGGGCAGGACCAGGCAGGAAAGAGTAAGGCTGGCTGCAAGAAGAGAGGAACCCATTTTCATCAGGAGGACGAAAAAACTTAAGCCGAAAAGCCCGTAGACTATGGAAGGGACCCCTGCCAGGTTGATGATGCTCAGGTTAATCAGGCGGACGATCCTGCCCTGCTTAGCGTACTCCTGCAGGTAAATTGCCGCCAGCAAACCCACAGGAAGGGCGAAGACAACCACTCCTAACATCAGGTAAAAGGTCCCCAGGATTGCGGAGAAAATGCCGCCTTCGATTCCCCTTTTGCGCGGTAACTGGGAGAGAAATTCCCAGTTTATAGCTCCTGCTCCGTGAAGCCCGATATAGACGAGCATGTAAACCACAGGGGCTACGACCAGAAGGCAAGCCAGAGTCAGGAAAAAGAAGGCCACGATTTGCCTTAAATTGCGTTTTTTAAGGCTCACGCTCTCAGCCTCCTTCTCTGCTTCTCCAATACCAGGTCAGCGACGATATTTACGACCAGAGTGATCAGGAAAAGCACAATTCCCATGGCAAAAAGAGCCTGAAATTGCAGCCCCCGAAATGAGGCGTTGTTAATCTCAATCGCAATGCGGGCTGTAAGAGCGCTCATGGGGTCGGTGATGTTCGTGGGGATGGAGAGCCTTCCTCCCGAGATCATGAGCACGGTCATGGTCTCCCCGATAGCCCTCCCCATTCCCAACATGATCGAAGCCACCACGCCGGGGCTGGCAGCAGGAAGGAGCACTTTACGAATTGTCTGCCACCTGGTGGCTCCCAAAGCGTAGGAGGCTTCCTTGTACTCGCTCGGGACAGAGGAAAGGGCGTCCTCGGAAATGCTGATGATGGTGGGAAGACAGATTAAAGAGAGCATGATGCCAGCCGTCAGCCCATTGAGTCCGGTGCTCAAGTGAAAAACGGATTGAACGAGGGGAGCGAGAAGGATAAAGCCGATGAACCCCAGGACGATGGAGGGAAAGCCCGCCAGAATCTCAATTATGGGTTTCAAGAGCTCTTTCAAGCTGGTAGGAGCAATCTCTGAAATGAATGCCGCTGTACCTATCCCTATGGGAACGGCGATTGCCAGGGCGACGAGGGTAATCATCAGGCTGCCGATAACGAACGGCAATATTCCAAATACTGGTGGGCTGGATACAGGGAGCCAGGTTGTGCCGAAAAGGAAGCTTACGGGATCAGTGTAGCCGAAAATTGGCAGGCCTTCTCGGAAAAGCAAAATCATGATCAGGCCCAGGACTATCAGAGTGATCCAGCCAGAGAACCGAATCAGGGCCTCGATCACTTTCTCCCCTACCCTCCTTTTTGGGGAGCGGCCCTCACTTAAGAAAGTTTTACCGCATTTTCTGGTTCTCATTTTAAAAAAATAGGGACTGTCCCTATTTTTGCGGGACAAAGTCCAGCTCGGAGACAATCTTCTGCCCATCGGAACCAAGAATCCAGTCAATGTATTCCTTAATCAATCCCTGTGCTTCGCCCCTGGTGGTGACGTAGAGCGGGCGGGCCACAGGATAGGTGCCGTCCTTGATTGTGGACATATCAGGCTTCACCGCTTCGGAGCTGGTGTCCTTTTTTATCCCCAGGACTTTATGCTCCCTGGTCACATAACCTAACCCGAAATAAGCGATGGCGTAGGGATTCCGAGCCACTTCGTCAGAAATGGACTGGCTCGTGGGAAGGAACATAACGTCAGGATCATATTCAGCCTGCTTATCTTTGGCCTGCACTACTTGTTCTTTGAAGAAAATGTGCGTCCCTGAGTTATTGTCCCGCGAGAGCACCACGATAGGGGAATCTACCCCTCCCACTTCCCTCCAGTTGGCGATCTTTCCGGTGTAAATTGCCGCCAGCTGATCGATGGTCAGGCTATTGACAGGATTTTGGGGGTTAACCACCACCGCCACTCCGTCCAGGGCCACCGCGACCGACACTGGTTCAAAGCCTTTGGCTCTGGCATTCTCCACTTCTTCGGGTTTCCAGGAGCGGGAATTGTTGCAGATGTCCGTAGTCCCCTCAATCAGGGCGGTTATGCCAAAACCCGAACCACCTCCGGAGACTGAGACCTTCACTCCAGGATGCTTTATCTCGTACTCTTCGGCCCAGGCGCTCGCCAGGTTGACCATGGTGTCTGATCCCTTGACTACTATGTTCCCTCCCGCAGGGCTCGTGGGCGACGTCCCGGGACCCGGACCGGAGGTGCAGGATGAAGCTAAAAAACCCAAGGCTAAAAAAACCAGAATAATCCTTTTCATTCTAACCTCCTTTTCCCCACAATACCCCGCTTAGCTTAAAGGGAGGTTAAATGAAGGTTAAATTTTCCTTAAATTTGCCCCTCTAATTCAGACTCTACGGGCAGGCGGATGATGAACAGGGACCCTTTCCCTTCCTCTGAGATCACGGTAATCGTTCCGTTAAAGCTCTCCACAATGTGCCTGGCCAGAGAAAGACCAATTCCAAAACCAGAAGTCCCCCGGCCTTTGTCGGCCTTGTAGAAACGCTCAAAAATCCTGGGCAGGTCCTCTTTGGATATGCCCACCCCCTGGTCGCGGAAGTTGATCACTGCCCAATCTCCCTGCCTGCTTGCCTGAACCTGGACCGTCCTCCCCGCTGGGGTGAATTTGAAAGAATTATCTAAAATTGCCAGAAAGGCTTCCCTGAGATAGAGAAAATCAGCCCTGACTCTAAGGGGCTCTTCCGGCAGGGAAACCTCAAAGAGAATCTCCTGTTCCTCCGCACGACCAGTCAGGGATTCCCATAATTCCCTGAGCAGGGTTCTTAAATCAGCAATCTCGTATTTGAACTTTGCTTTCCCGGACTCAATCAAGGAAAGCTTACTTAATGCCTCGATCAGTGATTGCAGGTAGTCAATTTCCCTGTAGCTTCTCTGGAGAAAGTCCCTTTGAACATCTAAAGGCGGAGGGGGCTCCGCGAGCAGAGTTTCCACCATAATCTTCAGGGAGGCAACAGGGGTCTTGAGCTCGTGGCTCACGTTAGCGATAAAATCGCGGCGCACGGCTTTTAAGCTTTCTAACTCCGTCAAATCCCTGAGCCAGAGGATGGCAAATTCCGGCCCCGGAGAGCGCAAAGCGGCCCCTGAAAGGAAAATCATCCGGTTCTGGTAGGGAATTAACTCGCTTTTTGAGCTTTCTATGGCCCTCCGGCACGCTTCGGCAAGGTTGTGGTCCAGGGTGCTTTCAAGGAGGGTCTTTTTGAGAAGCTGCCTGGCCATGAGCCCGAGAATTTTCCTCGCTTGAGGAGAGGCCCAGATAACTTCGAGTTTTTCGTTGAGCAGAAGCACTCCATCGAGGTCCTGGTCTAAGTAAGCCTGCCACTTTTCCCCGAAGGAGGTTTTTTCTCGGGAAAGGGAATCGGCATGCTCCATTAGGCTGTTGACCTCTTCCCCGAGCTGCCCCAGCTCATCCGAGCGATGAAGGTGGATGCTTCGCAGCTTTCCCTTTCGGAAATCCTGAATGGCAGCAACCATCTGACGCAGCGGCCTCCGCAGTAAATTGGAAAAAAGTAGGTTAAGGATCAGAAAAATAGCAAAACCCAGACCAATACCGATCCAGCTATAGCAGTAGATTGTGCTTAAATCTGCATCCCAGATAGCGGTGGGAACGCTGAGACGCAGGACAGTTCTCACGGGAGGGTTTTCCCCGATGGAAACTGCAACATAAAGGTTCCTTAAGTTCTCCGTGGTGCTGTACCTGCGCTCCAGCCCCACTTCTCCTTTTAAGGCCTTCTGCACCTCCGGGCGGTTGAGGTGATTCTCCAAAAGCGGCCCCTCAAGGGCTGAGTCCCCTAAAACGTTACCCTGGTTGTCAATTATAGTCACGCGCACGCCGGCCTTGGCGGAAATCTGCCGGGCGTAAAAAGTGGCGTTCTTTTCCAGGTCGTCGAGGGGAATATTCGAAAGAAGCTGCGCTGCAGTCTGCGCCTCCTTTACAAATAGAGCGTTGCGGCCCTCAAGGTAAATGTTGCCCCCATAGACTGAGAGGAAAATTCCCACAGCCACGAAGGCCAATAAACCAATCGCGCAATTCCTGAGCGCAATCCTTAACCCGTAATTAACTTTCATCCTGAAATTTATAACCCACTCCTCTCACAGTCCTGATGTATTTAGGGTGGGAAGGGTCGTCCTCGATCTTTTCCCTCAACCAGCGGACGTGGACCTGCAAGGTCTTCTCGCTCACGAGGGTGTCTCCCCAAACCCTTATAAAGAGCCGATCACTGCTCAGGACCTCTCCCGGGTGAGAGGCAAGTTCGTACATCAGTTGAAATTCTTTCCGGGACAGGTTCAAGGGATTTCCGTTTTTAAAGACGGTGCGGCGTTTTAGGTCGATAACGAGGTTTCCCCTGACGATTCCCTCGGGAAAACCGCTCTTGCGCCTCAATTGAGCCCTGATCCTGGCCTTGAGCTCTCCCAGGGAAAATGGTTTGGTTATGTAATCATCGGCACCGCTGTCCAGGCCAAGGATTTTGTCCTCCTCCAGGCTTCTTGCAGTAAGCAGGATAATAGGAACATCCGAGAGGGACCTGATCCTTCTGCAAACCTCCAAACCTGAAAGGCCGGGGAGCATAATATCAAGAAGGCAAAGGTCAAAATGATTTTCCTTAAAAAGAGACAACGCCTCCTCCCCGGAACTCACGCAAACTGGCTCCCATCCCTCCTGCCTGAGATTGTAATTTAAGGCCCTGGAGAGGTTTAATTCGTCCTCCACTACAATGATCCTCTCACCCGACATCGTTCAAACCCTCAATATACCCCCTTTTTGCTAATTTTGGCACATTATTGACTTGGCTACATCCATTTTGTAATATTTTTACGTCAATTCAGGCGCTGTAGAACAGTGGTTAGTTCGGCGGGCTCTCAATCCGCAAACCGGGGTTCGATCCCCCGCAGCGCTACCATTTTGAAATGAGATTTATGGCTTGGGGGCTCACAGAAACTGGTTACTTTCGCTCTAATAACGAGGATGCTTATTTTCTCAGCGCAATCGAGGGCGATCTAACTGATTTTCCTTTTTTCTTAGTGGCGGATGGCCTGGGCGGGCATGAGGGAGGTGAAGTGGCATCCAGAATCGCCGTGGAAAGAGCTGCTCAGGACCTTTCATTAAAAAAACCCCTCACCGGTGAAACGGTGAAAGAGGCTTTCCAAGCTGCTCATCTCGCTGTCCTGGAAGCCAAAAAAAAGATGCCGGAGCTCGGCGATATGGGAACAACCATGACAGCTTTAGCGTTTGATGGGTCCTCTGCGATTGTGGGAAACGCCGGGGACTCCCGGACCTATATCCTGCGGGAGGGGCACTTGAGCCAGATTACCCGCGATCATTCATACGTCCAAGAACTCATTGAAGCGGGCCTGATCTCTAAAAAAGAAGCGCGTTTTCACCCTTACCGTAACGTGGTGACAAGCGTTCTGGGATTGGAATCTGCTTTTCGGACGGAACTGTTTCAATTGCAGGCCAAACTTGGAGATCTATTCCTGCTTGCCACCGACGGCCTCACGGAAGAACTTTCTGATGAGGCCATTGAAAAAATAATGACCTCTTTATCTCCGGAGGAGGCTTGTCAGGCACTTATCAGCCATGCTCTGGAAAATGGGGGTAAAGACAACATCACTGTTATTCTGGTAAACTTATTTACATAAAGTAGTTCTCCGGTTAAGCTTTCTTATTCCTACATCGCAAAAGACGAAAGTGTTTAGAAAGGGGGGTTGTAAGGGAAATTAAAGTTAGTGCAAGCAAATTTTAAGAGCAAGAAAAAGGAGGTATGGTAATGAGGAAAGTTTTGGTCAGCATTTTGATTACGGCTTTGCTATTCAGCTTGGCCGCTATTCCCATGACCGTTGCTACTACTATCTCAGATATCTCCGGGCACTGGGCGGAGCAGGCGATAAGCGCGTTGCTCGACAAAAATTACATTTCTGGCTATCCAGACGGGACGTTTAAACCCGACAACCCTGTCACCAGGGCAGAGTTCCTGAAAATTTTGACCTCTGTTTTGAACATCAGTCCTTCAACCGGAGGGACTTCTCAGTTCTCCGATGTTTCTACCGATGATTGGTTCTTCGGATACGTCGTGGCTGCTGTGGAGAAGGGAATTGTAAGCGGCTATCCCGATGGAACATTCAAACCCAACAACCCTATTACCAGGCAGGAAGCGGCCAAGATTATCGTCAAAGCCAGCGGAATTGACGAAACCCTTGTGGATGCCAAGGGCGCGCTTTTCGGCATCAAGGACGCCGGGGAAATTGCTGAATGGGCCAATGCTTTTGTTGCTACTGCATTGGATAAGGGCCTTATGAAGGGCGATCCATCTGGAGCCTTCCGTCCTGATGCTTCCATTACCAGAGCGGAAACCGCCACGATTGGTTATCGCCTAATCCCTGTAGCAGTAGCTGGCACCTTCATCTTTGGCAGGGGCGCCGATTCCGTGAAACTTGACCCTGCAGATGTGACGGATGGTGAGTCCGCTCGAGCCACCGTGCAGATTTACGATACCCTGGTCATGTTCCGGGGGGAGACAACTTTGATCAAGCCCGGGTTGGCCACAAGCTGGGACGTTTCCCAGGACAACCTCACCTGGATTTTCCACTTGAGGCAAGGCGTGAAGTTCCATGATGGCTCAGACTTCAATGCTGATGCCGTCCTTTTCAACTTCGAGCGCTGGTGGGACAAGGACAACCCATATCACAAGGGAACCTTTGAATACTGGGAGTCGATGTTCGGCGGATTCAAGGGCGATGAGGGATGCGTGATCCAGAGCTTTGAGAAGGTGGATGATTACACGTTTAAGATCGTGCTGAAGCAACCCTTTGCTCCACTTCTCTCTAACCTTGCCATGTTCTGTTTTGCCATCGCTTCTCCGTCAGCAATCAAGGATCAAACTCCCGAAAACTATGCCACCTCTACCCAGTACCCTCCTATCGGCACCGGGCCTTTCAAGTTCGTGGAGTGGACCAAGGACGACAAGATAGTCCTTGAAAGAAACCCGGACTATTGGGGCGAGACAGCCAAGCTGGAGAAAGTTATCTTAAAGACTGTCCCCGATAACTCGGCCCGCTATCTGGCCTTGAAGTCCGGCGAGATCCATGGAATGGAGGGAGCCAACCCTGACGATGTGACGGCTGCAAAGAACGATCCCAATCTCCAGGTTCTCCTCAGGCCAGCGATGAATGTGGGCACAGTGATTTTCAACGTCACCGCTGAGCCCTTCAACAATGTAAACGTGCGCAAAGCTATCGCTATGGCCATCGACAAGAAAGCCGTGGTTGCGGCCTTCTACGGCGAGACAGGCCTTGTAGCCAATCAATTCCTGCCTCCCTCCATGTGGGGCTACAACGACAAGTTAGAGGATTACCCTTACGATCCCGAAGGCGCTAAAGCCCTCCTTGCCGAGGCTGGATTTCCTGATGGCTTTGAGACCGATTTCTGGTACATGCCCAACCCCAGACCGTACTACCCTGATCCCAAGGGAATCGCTGAGGCCATAGCCGCTGACCTGGCCAAGGTCGGTGTCCGCTGCAACCTCAAGACCGAGGACTGGACTACCTACCTGGCAGACCGTCGCGACGGCAAATTCAACCTCTGGATGTTAGGCTGGACCGGAGACAACGGAGACCCCGACAACTTCCTCTTCTTCCACTACGGCGTGCCTCGACCGGGAGAGGGAAATTACAACAGCCCTGAGCTAATCAAGGTCTTGACTGATGCCCAGAAGGTTGTAGATCAGGGGCAGAGAGCGGAGCTCTACAAGCAGGCTGCTGTGATCATCCACGAGGACTGCCCCAGGCTTTTCATTGGCCATAACCAGGTCCCGCTTCTGTTCTCCAAGAAGGTTTCGGGCTACGTTTTGAACCCCACTTCCACCGAGATCTACAACACGGTTATTCTCCTGCCATGAGTTTTAGTTAAGGCGAAAGAGGGCTCTGCGGGCTTCGAAGCCCGCAGAGCCCTAAATTTAAAAGGGAAATGCTTAGCTACATTATTCGCAGAATACTTTCTCTGATTCCCGTGCTCATCGGGGTCTCCATCATCGTTTTCCTCTTCATTCACATGATCCCAGGAGATCCTGTTTTGGCCATACTGGGAGAAAGGGCCTCGGTCGAGAACGTGGAAAGAGCACGCCATGAGCTCGGGTTGGACCGGCCACTCTGGGAGCAGTACTTTCTCTATATTGGCAAGATCTTTCACGGAGACCTGGGGCGCTCCATCAGATCCAACACCCCTGTGGCTCATGAGATAGTTGCCAAATTTCCAGCTACGGTTGAACTTTCTCTTTTTGCCATGTTTATCGCCCTGATAGTGGGCATTCCCGCGGGCATAATCTCAGCTGCCAAACGCAACTCTATCTTTGATAACATCGCTATGATTGCAGCCCTGATTGGAGTTTCTATGCCCATTTTCTGGTTAGGGTTGATGCTGGCCTTCCTTTTCTCAATTTTCCTGAAGTGGCTTCCCTTCTCCGGGCGTCTGGACTCCACAATTATCTTTTCTGCCAAGACCAATCTTCTCCTTCTGGACAGCATCATCGCCGGGAACTGGGTGGCTTTCAAAAATAGCCTGGCTCACCTCATCCTGCCTTCCCTTGCTCTTTCCACAATACCCATGGCGATCATCGCCAGAATGACCAGAAGTTGCCTCTTAGAGGAGCTCGGTCAGGATTACATTCGTACTGCCAGGGCCAAAGGGCTCAGGGAAAACAGGGTTCTGCTCAAGCACGCCATGAAAAACGCATTCCTTCCAGTGATCACCACCATAGGGCTTCAAGCGGGCACTCTCCTCTCAGGGGCCATCCTCACCGAAACAATATTTTCCTGGCCAGGGATTGGCAGATGGATTTACATGGCCATTCAATCCCGGGATTACCCCATAGTTCAGGGGGCGGCGCTTTTAATTACCCTGATCTACGTGCTCGTGAATTTGCTGGTGGACATTTCCTACGCCTTTTTTGACCCCCGGATCAGGTACCAGTAGGAGGACTCCATGGAGAAAATAGCAAAGAGCCTTGAGATACCGGAAGCCCGATACTCTTTTTTCCGCCAGGCAGCGAGGCGCTTGTGGGACACCCGCTCCGCGCGCATCGGCTTGTTCATCGTGGCTTTTTTTGTGATCATGGCGATAGTAGCCCCACTGGCTTTCCCTTACGATCCCAAAATCGACTCCAACCTGGCGATGAAGCTCAAACCGCCTTCCCTGGAGCACCTCTTTGGTACTGATCAGCTGGGCAGGGATGTACTGGTGCGCGTGGTGCATGGCGCTCCTATCTCGCTGCGCGTGGGACTGGCAGCGGTGGCCTTGGGATTGACGGTGGGCACAACTTTAGGGATGATCGCCGGTTTCTTTCGTGGCGCCCTGGACTCCATTATTATGCGCCTCATGGACATTATGCTTGCCTTTCCAGCGACGCTTCTGGCGATCGCGATTGTTGCTATGAGAGGCCCGGGATTGAACAACACTATGGTCGCTATTGGTATCGTTTCCATCCCCGGTTACGCCCGCATCGCCAGAAGCGCTGTTCTTGCTCTTCAGGAGAGGGAGTATGTTTCCGCCGCTCGAGCGATAGGGGCTAAACCCATGAGGGTGCTTTTCCGCCACATCCTTCCTAACGGCCTCTCTCCCCTTGTAGTGCAAGCCACCTTGAACCTCGCTACCGCCATCCTGGAGGCAGCAGCCTTGGGCTTCCTGGGACTGGGAGCGCAACCGCCTCAACCCGAATGGGGAGCGATGCTTTCTGATTCCTACAAGTTTCTGACGATTGGGGCATACTGGCCGGTCCTTTTCCCGGGATTGGCAATCATGCTCACGGTTCTGGGTTTTAACCTCTTGGGGGACGGCCTGCGCGACGCCCTTGATCCGCGTATGATCATCAAATCTAAATACTTCGGAAATTTAGCCTCAAACAAACTATAAGGCGGGCCGTGCAAAAACTCGCTTTTTTTTAAACCCATTATAGTTAAGGGAGGGTCACCCACATTTCCTCATCGTAGTAAAGCTCCCGCTTCCAGTTCACCTCATCGGTGATCAGGGGCCTCGGTGTCCCTACAGCCTCCACCCTGACCAGGCTGGAACGGAAAAAGTTAATATCGGGTTTGCCCACCTTAACCGGGGCCTGGGTGGCAATACGATAGCCTCCCTCAGCGATCTCCCCGGGGTCGAGGTGGTACTCGTGAAAGTCCTTCACAATGTCGGTGAGAGCAAAGTTCATAGTTAGAAGCCCCTGCTGAATTTTCTGCCACTTCTCCAGTGAGCATTCGATCCTTGTAAGACCGAAATAGCCAGAAGAGCCCTGGCCTTTCAGGCAAGAAGCGCAGCGGGAAAGGAAAAGCGTGATCCCGGGGAGAGTCTCCACAGGGTCAGTGAAGAAAACGTCGAACCGCGAGATAAGGTCGGGAGGAACGGGCTGACGAGCGTCGTAATCCAGCACCTGATAGTTCTTCCAGCCAAACTCGCGCGCCTTTTCCCTGAGAAACTCGTTCAGCCTTCTATCTATTTCCAGGACCTGAATTCTTTTGGGAAGCCCGGTCAAAGCACATGCCAGCGAGGTGAGGTCATCATCGCCCAGAAAGAGGATTTCTCGGTCCTCGAGATCCCCCCTGCTGTAAAGGAAAAGTACCCTGCTTACCGTATCCGCAGGGAGGATGTATCCCTGGTCGTATTCGGAAACGGCACGGGGCCTTCCCTGGCTGACCTTTCCGAACTTTTCCAGAAGTCCCTGAAAAACTCCAGAAGCCACGACCGTTTTGCCATGACAAAGGGGACAGGAGAGGTCTTCAAGCGAACTGAGCCAGGCGCAGGCTTCTTTGCCCTGATCCGTAAGGTAGAAAAACTCGCCCCTAATTTCCAAAAGCCCTTGTCCCAGAAGAGCCCCCAAAAGCTCGGAGAAAGATTGGCCCGTCAAGTCGGAATCCCTGAGCAGATGCCAGTAAGATTTTGGCCCTTCCAAGAGAGCCTGCAAAATTCGTTGCTCTGTGCGGTTCATCTTAGCCCTCCTGTCATTATCAGTCTAACTAAATTAAAATAATAAAGGAGTTTGGCGTAAATGAAAATTAAAATGAAATGACATCAGGGCTGGGCATTGACATCGTAGAGGTGAAAAGAATTAAGGGCCTTTGCCAAAGGTTTGGGGACAGGTTCCTGAAGAGGGTTTTCGCGCAGAACGAGATCGCTTACTGCTTCTCACACAAAGACCCCTACCCTCACCTTGCCGCCCGCTTTGCGGCCAAAGAAGCCTTTGTGAAAGCCTCGGGGCTGGTTGAGTTTTCTTTTCGGGAAATTTCCGTTGATAAGAACGGAGATTCACCAGTTCTCTCTTTAAAGGGGGTAAAGAGGGAGGATTTCCTCATTTCCCTGAGTCATACCAGAGACTACGCAGTGGCAGTGGTAATAATGAAAGGAGAGAAGCCATGAAGGCGGTTACGCGTCAGGAGATAGCTTCCCTGGATCGAGAAGCGAGCGAAAAATACGGTATCCCCTCTTTAATCCTGATGGAGAACGCTGGGCGAGCCGTTTCGGAAGCAGTACTCAGATGTTTCTCTGAAGCGAGAAAAATAGCGGTTCTCGCCGGGAAGGGGAACAATGCAGGTGATGGTTTTGTAGCTGCCCGCTACCTATCAAAAATCAGGAATGTTACGGTTTTTCTCTTTTCGGACCCCGAAAAGTTCAAAGGCGATGCCCTGATCAACTTCCAAAGTTTGAGAAATTTTCCCGTAGAAATCGTGGAGTTCAGCGAGGATAGCCCCGCTTTGAATTTCCCTGACATCTCCTCCTTTGATCTTTTAATTGACGCTATTTTCGGAACAGGGCTGAGGGGGACAGTGGAAGAATTTTATCTGCGGATTCTGGAGGCCATAAACGGTTCCGGGGTACCGGTTCTCGCCGTTGACATCCCATCTGGCCTGGATGCTGACTCAGGGAAGCCATTGGGGGAAGCAGTCAAGGCGGAGAGAACCGTCACCATGGGGCTTCCGAAAGTTGGGCTCCTGACACCGTCTGCGGCTGAATTCGTGGGCGAACTGGAGGTGGCAGACATCGGCTATCCTCTAAAGCTCCTGGAGAGGGAAGACCTTAAAGGCCACCTTCTGGAGGCAGCGACTTTCAAGGGCTGGCTGCCTCAAAGGAAAAGAGACACTCACAAGGGAACCTACGGAAAGGTGCTTCTAATTGCGGGTTCGCTCAGGTACAGAGGGGCGGCTAACCTTGCTTCCCTCGCTGCCTTGAGGGTAGGAGCAGGCCTTGTGGAACTGGCTTTACCCCGAAGCCTTTGTCTGAAAAACGTTCGCAAGCCTGACGAGGTAATCCAGCTGCCCCTTCCAGAAACTGACGAGCTCACTATATCTTCTGATTCCCTGGATGTTGCCCTCGAGGCAGCCTCGAGCTCGAAGGCGGTGGTCTTAGGGCCAGGGCTCTCACAGAACCCTAACACCAGGGATTTCGTCTGCCAATTCCTGAGAAGGAACGAAACGCCCACCGTGCTCGACGCTGATGGCTTAAATGCCTGCGCCTTCCAACCGGAAGTGCTACTTTTTTCCCCTGCTCCCCTGATCCTCACTCCCCATCCAGGAGAGCTTTCCAGGCTCCTGAAGGTTCGCACCTCAAAGATCCAGGAAGACAGAGTCCATCATTGTTTGCAGGCAAGCAGGGACTTCGACAGCGTGGTCGTGCTCAAGGGGTTCCGCACGGTGATCGGAGAGCCCACGGGCAGTTACTACATAAATCCTACGGGAAATCCGGGCATGGCCTCCGGCGGTACCGGCGACGTCCTGGCAGGGTCCATTGGTGGGCTCCTGGCTCAGGGACTGGCGCTGCTTGAGGCGTCTTGCCTGGGAGCATACGTCCACGGCCTGGCGGGCGACCTGGCCGGAGATGAACTGGGAGAAAGGGGAATTATTGCCTCCGATCTCCTCTCAAGGCTACCCCTGGCTCTCAGAACTTTGTTCGATTAATTCCTTTATTAAGCTCATATTTCGTTATATTCTCGCATATTCTCAAGCAATTCAGAGGAAATCAAGAACTTTTTGAAAAATTTTCCAGAATATGGCAAAATATATTGATTTTCGGCAGAAAAAGTAGTAATTTTGCTGAGATTTTTAACTGAGGAGAAAGGAGCGAGAAAAACATGCAGACTCTCGGTACTCACATAATAATTGAATGTTCCGGCTGCAATCCGGAAATTCTTAACAACCTCGAGGCTGTGAAGCGTATATTAACAGAAGCGGCAATTGCAGCCAAGGCTGAGGTCAAGGAACGTGCTTTTTATCGCTTTGCTCCCCAGGGGGTGTCAGGCGTGGTCGTGATCTCCGAATCCCACCTTTCAATTCACACCTGGCCCGAGTATGGATATGCCGCTTTGGACATATACACCTGCGGGGATAAGGCCATGCCCTGGAAAGCATGCCTGTATGCTGCCAGAGAATTTCAAACCACAAACATCAAGATAACGGAGATCAGAAGAGGCATCCGGGTTGGAGAAAACCTCTTCTCTCATGAAATAATTCCTGTGGAGGAAAAAGATGTCAAGCTCAATTCCAAAGTGGCAGTGGTTTCATGACTACTTCGCGCCCACAGAGGTTCACCTCCATGGGTACAGAAGGATGCTCTTTCAGAAGGAGACTCCTTATCAGCTCCTTGAGATCGTAGATTCCCCATATTTTGGGAGAATGCTTATCCTGGACGGGGACGTGCAATCCTCCCAAAAGGACGAATACATATACCACGAAGCCCTTGTTCAGCCAGCCATGGTGCTGCACCCCATGCCGCGAAGGGTCTTGGTGATGGGAGGAGGAGAAGGAGCTACGCTCAGAGAAGTCTTGAGGCACAGGTCGGTAGAGAAAGCGGTGATGTTTGACCTGGACCCTGAGGTGGTAAACGCCTGCAGAGAGTACCTGCCCGAGTGGAGCTCAGGGGCTTTTGAGGACCCCAGAACGGAAATTCATTTTGGAGACGCCAGAGCCCTTCTTTCCGAGTACAGCGGCGAGCCCTTTGACGTGATCATCTCGGACCTCACTGACCCCTTCCAGGAAGGCCCTTCCTGCCTCCTATTTACAAAGCAGTTTTTCGAGCTCGTTCGCCAGAAGCTTGCGCTTTCGGGGATTTTTGTCCTTCAGGCATCGCTTTTGAGAAACCTTACCTATGAGATGCACAGGGCAATCTACTGGACCCTGAGGTCGGTTTTCCCCAGGGCCTTCTCTTACTTCGCTTATGTTCAGGCCTTCGACACCACCTGGGGATTCGTCCTCGCCTCCAACCAGCACGATCCCAAAGAGATTTCTCCGGAAGAAATAGACAAAGGCATATCATCCCGAGTGCAAGGGGAGCTGAAGTTCTACGATGGGGAAACGCACGCCTCCCTCTTTCACCTTCCCAAGGACATTCGCGCTCTAATCTCCTCAACCGGCCCGATAATTGAAGATGACAGGCCATTCTGGCTTCCGCGCAAGGGAAATGAATAGCATCGTCTTAAAGGGAATCTCCATCCTCCCCATGACCAGGGCAGAGGACCTGGTGGAAAAGGGAGACCTCCTGATTGAAGGGGATCAAATAGCCTACCTTGGCCCCTCGCGTCCCTGGCCAGAGGAGGTAGAAATATTTGAGGGCGAGGGGAAAGTTGTCCTGCCAGGATTCGTAAATGCTCACACCCACCTGGCGATGGTTTTTCTCAGAGGGTTTGCCGACGACATGGCCCTGGACAGATGGCTCAGGGAAAAAATCTGGCCTATGGAGGCCAAGCTCAAGCCCTCTGACATTTACCTGTTCAGCCTCTTAGGGGCAGCCGAGCTGATCTCTTCCGGAGTTACGACCTTCGCCGATATGTACTTTCACATGGATCAGGTAGCGCGGGCTGTGGAGGAGTCAGGACTGAGGGCCTCCCTTTCCCAGGGAATGATCGCTATAGGAAAGCCTTTCCCCAATGAAGTGTTGAAAGAAGGCGCGGACTTCGCGGTGAAGTTTAAGGGCGCCGTTTCTGGAAGAATCACGACCATGCTCGCTCCCCACGCTCCCTACACCTGCCCTCCAGATTTCTTAAAAAGGGTAAGGGAAGTGGCCCTTGAAGAGAACCTTCCCATTCACATTCACATCAGCGAGACGAATAAGGAGGTAGAGGATTGCCTCATGGAATACGGGGTCAC
>Ga0315282_10003030_pt1 | contig 30373 bp, 24 predicted proteins | sample YL17G07_20_MG_FD_203693 | JGI IMG/M metagenome (GOLD analysis project Ga0315282, IMG submission 203693) | Sediment microbial communities from Yellowstone Lake, YNP, Wyoming, USA - YL17G07_20 | ecosystem: Environmental > Aquatic > Freshwater > Lake > Sediment | place: USA: Wyoming | collected... | reverse complement strand
CACGACCTGTCCTCGGATCGACTGCCGCTCGACGGTGCCGAGCGCGCGTAGGTCTCGCATCGCGTCGTCGAACGAAGCAGCAGGGATCCGGATCGTGAGGTCGCCCGAATGCGACTTCGTGCCGGCCGTCGACGAGGACTCCACGTAGCCGCCGTACCTGCCCGCGACGGACGTCGCCGTCTCGAAGGCACTGCCGAACGTGCTCTTCTCGACCTCGATCGCGACCTCAGCGGTCTTGACGACGTCGAGGCCCATCGGGGGTAGGACGCCGATCACGGCCGCGTCCGCACCGCCGCCGGTTGCCGCGGCCTCCCCGCCGGCGGCGGTGAAGCTCTCGGCCCTCTGCGCAGTGAGCACGGAGGGAGCCCGGGCCGAGCTTACGGCCGAGCCGTCTCCGGCGGTACCGAGGGACAGCCCTTTCAGCCCGCCGCCCACCGAGGTCACGAGGAACCCCACGACGGCCGCGAGGACCAGGAACCCGATGAGGGATAGTGCGAGCTTGCGCATGCTGCGCCTCCTTCGGTCAGGTGCGGCCGTTGGACGCAGGGCCGTACGGAGGCGTTCCCGCCGGTAGCAGGCGGGTGACCCGAGCGGCTAGAAGCCCGCCTTCCCCCTCTCCGGGAGGTCCGCGACCGCCTCTTTCAGTGCCGCCCACACCTCGCGGAAAACGTCTGCAGCGAACTTCGGCGGCTGGCTGTTCTCACCACCGAGAGCTCCGCGGACCGCAGAAGCGGTGATCTCCACGGCCTTCTCGAACACTGGCCAATCGAGTTCGCGCGCCATGTCGAACCTCCCGTGATCATCGAACGAACCCCGAGCACAAGAACGTCGAGCAACCGAGCGCTGCCTACACTACCCCGGAATGAGCACGAGCCGCCCCGACCGCTCGACCCTCGCCGCGTTCTGCGGCGCCGTCCTCATCGGCGGGACGAACATGGTCGCCGTCCGGGTCAGCGACCGCGGCCTAGAGCCCTTCTGGGGCGCGACGCTGCGATTCGCGATAGCGGCGGCCGTGATGCTCGTGATCGTGCGGGCACGGGGGCTCCCGTTCCCGCACGGCCGGGCCCTTCGTTTCGCGATCGTGTACGGCATCCTGACCTTCGGCGCCTCGTTCGCGCTCTTCTACTGGGGGGTCATGAGGGTTCCGGCGGGAACCGCGGGCGTGATCATGGCCTCGACGCCGTTGCTCGCGCTGCTACTCTCCGTCCTCCACGGGCTCGAGCCGTTCCGGCGGCGCGGTGCAGTGGGCGCCGGTGTCGCGCTCGCAGGGATCGCAGTCATCTTCGCCGGGCGGTCGGGAAGCGGTCTGCCGACCGCATCCGTCCTCGCGATCCTCGGGTCCGCCGCCTGTGCGGCAGAGTCGGCGACCCTGTTGAAGCGCGCTCCGGAGGTCAACCCCGTGACGATGAACGCCGTCGCCATGTCCATCGGAGCTCCGATCCTGCTCGCGCTTTCGCTGGTCGACCGTGAGACTCTCGCCGCGCCGCACGGCGGCAGCGTGTGGGCCGCTGTGCTCTTCATGGGTCTGTTGGGGACACCGGCCCTCTTCTTCCTCTACGTGTTCGTGATCCACCGATGGACGGTGTCGGCATCCTCGTTCCAGTTCGTCCTCGCTCCCGTGGTCGCGATCGTGCTCGGGGCCCTGCTCCTAGAAGAGAGGATCACGCCGGCGATCCTCCTCGGCGCGCCGCTCGTGCTCGCCGGAGTGTGGATCGGCGCGCTTGCGTCGGAGCACCGGCCCGCGGAGGTCGGAGCCCCTCCGTCGGACGGCTGAGCCGGCTCACCCAAGCTCGAGCTTCTCGCACCACGCCGTGACGATCTCGGCGTAGACGCTCAGGCGCCGATCGGCACCTCTGGCAGCGACGCGAGAGCGGTCTCCTCGTCGGCCGGGTTGAACTCGACCTCGGGCAGGCGGCCATTCAGGTAGTCGTCGTATGCCTGCATGTCGAAGTTGCCGTGACCCGAGAGGCCGAACAGGATCACGCGCTCCTCACCGGCCTCGCGCGCCGCGACCGCCTCGTTCACCGCGCCGCGGATCGCGTGCGCAGACTCCGGCGCCGGCACGATGCCCTGAGTCTGCGCGAAGAGCACGGCCGCCTCGAACACCTCGTTCTGCGTGTAGGCCGCGGCTTCCATGTACCCATCTCTCACGAGGAGCGAGAGCGACGACGCGTCGCCGTGGTACCTGAGGCCGCCGGCATGCACCGGCGCCGGAACGAAGTCGTGTCCGAGCGTGTACATCGGAAGTAGCGGCGTGAGCTTCGCCGTGTCCCCGAAGTCGTACGCGAACCTCCCCTTCGTGAGGGTCGGGCAGGCGGCCGGCTCGGTGGCCAGGAACCGCATGTCCGGGGTCTCGCCGCGCAGCTTCCCGGCCATGAACGCGTACGCGAGCCCCGCGTAGTTCGAACCGCCCCCCACGCAGCCGATCACGACGTCCGGGCGCTCCTCCGCCATCTCCATCTGCTTCTGCGCCTCGAGTCCGATGACCGTCTGGTGGAGCAGCACGTGGCCGAGACACGAGCCGATCGAGTAGTTGGTGTCGGCGTTCCCCGCAGCCGTCTCGACGGCCTCGCTGATCGCGATGCCGAGCGACCCTGTGGAGTCCGGATGCTGCTCCAGCACCGTTCTGCCCGCCTGCGTGGTCTCAGACGGCGAGGGGATCACCTTCGCCCCGAACGTTTCCATGAAGATGCGCCGGTACGGCTTCTGGTCGTAGGAGGCCCTCACCATGTACACGAGGCAATCGAGATCGAAGAACCGGCACGCCATCGCGAGGGCGGAACCCCACTGCCCCGCTCCGGTCTCGGTCGCCAGGCGTCGCACCCCCGCTTCCTTGTTGTAGTAGGCCTGAGCGACGGCCGTGTTCGGCTTGTGCGACCCGGCGGGCGAAGTGCCCTCGTACTTGAAGTAGATGCGCGCCGGAGTCTCCAGCGCCTGCTCCAACCGTGTCGCGCGCTGGAGCGGGGTCGGCCTCCACAACCGGTAGATGTCGATGACAGGACCCGGGATGTCGATCCACTGCTCGGTCGACATCTCCTGCATGATCAGCGCCTCGGGGAAGATCGGCACGAGCAGATCGGGCGTGATCGGCTGAAGCGTGCCCGGGTGCAACGGCGGAAGCGGGTGCGTCACGCTCGCAAGGTCGGGCATGATGTTGAACCAGGCGGTCGGGACGTCCTCGGGCGAGAGGTCGAAACGCGTGCGCTCGGTCATCGGGACCTCCTGTCAGGGAAGCGTGACCGCGAGCCTACCGAGTGCTGATCCCGGTGACCAGCCCCCGGCGCTACGTCTCGCCGCAGACCGGTCGGAGCTCGACCCAGCCGTCGTCGGTGACGCGCACCGGGTACACGGGCACCGGATCCTCGGCGGGACCCTCGACCGGCTCGCCGTTCCGCACGTCGAACGCGCTCCCGTGGCAGGGGCAGACGACCGTATCGGCCATCTCGTCGAGCTCTCCTTCCGCGAGCGAGCACCCCTCGTGCGTGCACTCGTCGCCGAACGCGAACACCTCGTTCTCCAGGTGCGCGATCGTCACGCGCCCCACGGCGAGGTCGTAGGCCCGCAGCTCCCCGTCGGGGACCTCCGCCAGCGATGAGATCCGGACGAAGCCGTCGTCCACGTTGCTCACCGTCCTCCCCGCGCCGCCGGCACACGGCGCATCGCCGACCACCCGCGTTGGAGCACCGTCACTCCGCCGAGCGCCACGAGCAGCGCGAGCATCGGCAGCAGTGCGCGTGGCGCCATCAGGCCGATCATCAACGCGAGGTAGCGTTCGAGACGCTGGAAGAACCCCTCGGACAGCGAGACGTCGACCGCCTCCGCCGCCGCGCGGATGTGGCTCACCATCAGGGCGATGACCAGCGTCGCGAGCGCGAGCCCGGCCTCGAGCCGGTCGCCCTGGCCGGAGAGCGACCAGTACAGGCACGAGAAGAGGATCACATCCGAGACCCGGTCGAGGACCGAATCCAGGAACGCACCGCTCCTCCGCTCCTCCCCGCGAAGCCGCGCCACAGCGCCGTCGAAGATGTCGAACAGCCCCGCTGGGATCAGCAGCAGCCCCGGCAGGAAACGACGGCCGGTGAGGAGCAGCCACCCGACGACCGCGTTGGTGGCGAGCGACGCGAGCGTGAGCTGCCACGGCCGGACGCCGAGGCGGTACAGGCCGGCGAGGATCACGCGGTACGGCCATGTGAACACGAAGCGCATCGCCGGGCCGGCGACGCCCTGGCTCTCGCGGGGTGCCGGCATGTCGCGCACGCGGGGCGTCGGATGCTCGTCGGGTCCCGTTGCCGGATGATCGCTCATGGCGCTCAGCAGGCTATCGCCACCGCGGCTCCGCCGCTAACCCCAGATGGTTACGCGCGCGGCTCGAATCCGACGACCAAGTAGTGGAAGGTCCCACCCGGCGCTTCATAGACGATCTCGTCGTTGAGCTGCGCGCCGACGATCGCGCGACCCAGCGGCGACGTGGTGGTGATCGTGCGCACGGTGGGCGCCCGCTCCTCCGCGGACTCGGCGAGCAGGTACGTCTCGTCCTCGGGCTCGTCCTCGTCGAGCGGCCGGATCGTCACGAGCATCCCGGCTGTGACGAGGTCGGACCCCGCCGAGACCTCGATGATGTCGGGGTCGCGGAGCATCCTCTCGAGGTTCCCGATCCGCGATTCCATCAGCCCCTGCTCGTTCTTCGCCGCGTCGTACTCGGCGTTCTCGCGGATGTCGCCGTGTTCACGTGCAGCCTTGAGCCGCTCCGCGGTACCCGCGCGTCCGGTCGTCTTCAGCTCCTCCAGCTCGGCTTTCAGACGCACGTAGGCGTCCAGCGTGAGCAGCGCCGTGGGCTCCTGTCCGTCCTTGCGCGGAGGTCGGTTCCCCAGCTCTTCCGGAAGGTTCATGAGACTGGGGAATCTACCAAGCGGTTGGGCGACTCCCGACACGAGTGAGAACGAGCGGATACCATTCCTCCAGGCTCGGATCCGTCCGGGCGACGGGTGCTGTGGCGTCGCTGCGGACCGATCGTCATACGGAGAAGGGGGTCGACCATGGTAGCCACGTACCGGCGGGTGCTCTTCTGCCTCGCCGCCATGTCCCTCGCGCTCGCCGGCTCGCTGCCCGCGCATGCTCAGAGCGTCACAGCGCCGACGCCCTCGCCCGCGGGGAGCACGCCCGAGGCACGAGCCGCCGCGATCGCCAGGCCCGCCATCGTCTACATCGAGCAGGACTGGCAGGCATGGGTGAAGGTGCCCGCGAGCTCCCAGTTGATCTTCCAGGGCTACGTGAACGGTGGGAAGCCGTTCACGTGGGGCACGCGGTGCAGCGGGTCCATCGTCGAGCCCACCGGCTACGTCGTGACGGCCGGCCACTGCGTCGACCCCGGCGAGGAGGGCGCCCGCGGAACGGCACTGCAGCTCGCCGTCCAGTGGCTCGTTGACAACAACGTGATCTACCAGCGCTACGCGAGCGCCGTGCTGAACGAGGCGCACCTCTCGTGGATCGTCGAGGGTGAGGAGAAGGGCTCGCCGCCCGACCTGCAGGTGTTCGTGCAGCGAGGCGTGGCCGTCGGCGGGGTGCGCTCAGGTCAGGCGTACCCGGCCCGGGTCGTCGACTACCAGCCGTGGAGCCAGGGTGACGTCGCGCTGCTGAAGATCGAGGCGACCGACCTCCCCGTCCTGCTGCTCGCATCCACCGAGTCGATCGACATCGGCACGCCGGTGCTGTCGATCGGGTACCCGGGCTCGACCGACTACGTGACGGACCAGTCCTACGAGCCGACCTTCAAGGACGGCCAGGTAAGCGCCGAGAAGACACGCGAGGGCGGGCTGTTGCCCGTCTACGAGATCAGCGCGGCCCTCTCCGGTGGCATGAGCGGCGGTCCGACCGTGGACATGAACGGTGACGTCGTCGGCGTGAACAGCTTCCTCATCACCGGTGAGACCCAGGCATTCAACTTCATCACCCCGTCGTCGCTGGTCTCGGAGGTGCTGGGCCGCAACGGCGTCGCGAACGCGCTCGGACCGATCGATCAGGCCTATCGTGCCGGGCTGGACGCCTTCTTCAAGGGCGACTATCGGACGGCGATCGCGAAGTTCGACGAGGTCCTCGCGCTGTCACCGACGCACCAACAAGCGCAGGAGTTCAAGGTCGAGGCCTCGAAGCGCGCCGCGGCCTCGCCTCAACCGACGGCGACCGGAGGTGGAGAGGCGGCCGGCGGCGGGTTCCCGATGTGGGCGATCGTGCTCATCGCCGTGGCCGTCTTGGTGGTCGCGATCCTGCTGATCGCTCTGACCCGGCGAGGACGCGCCCACCCGGCGGTCGCGCCGACGCAACCGGTGGCGCCGCCGACGGTCGGTGCGCCGATGCCGCCGTCGGCAGCGGAAGGAGCGAAGGTCGGGTTCCAGCCGGCTACAGGCCCCGCCGGAGTCGCACCGCCTCCGCCGCGTGCCGCCGAGGCGGCACCGCGCACCGCGCCCACCGAGGAGGCGGCGCGGGAACCGCATTTCTGCGCGAACTGCGGTCAAGAACTGCAGCCGAGCGGGCGCTTCTGCGCGAGTTGCGGTCATCCGGTGAGCTGAAGCCGGTCGTCCGAGGGGTTCGACCGCATGGGCGACGAACTCAAAGAGGCGCGTGCAACGATCGCGCGCCAGGCTGAGGAGATCGAGCGGCTCCGCCGACGTCTGTCAGACGAGAGCTTCGCCGAGGATCTCGGGCAGACACTGACCCTTGCCGCGGCCGTCGGCACCGTCGCTTCTCCGGTCAAGCACGGGCTGCTGCTCAAGATGATCGTCGAGACGGCCGCAGCCGTGATCGGCGCTCGTGCGGGATCCCTGTTCCTGATCGACCTCGCGACGGACGAGCTGGTCTTCGAGGTGGCGTTCGGTTCCCGTGCCGAGCAGATCGAGGGGCACCGCATGCCCGCCGGCCGGGGGATCGCGGGGCTCGTGGCGAGGAGCGGCCAGCCGATGGCGATCTCGGACGCCCGCGACAACCCCCAGGTCTTCAAGGACATAGGCGACCGCATCGGGTATCACCCCGAGAGCATCCTCTGCGTGCCGCTCTTCTACGCGGACCGAGTGCTCGGGGTGTTCGAGATGCTCGACAAGGTCGGCGCGCCCGCGTTCTCCAGCGAGGACATGCGCACGCTGGGTATGTTCGCGAACCAGGCCGCAGTGGCGATCGAGCTGTCGCGCACCTACCGACACGTCGCGCCACTGATCGGCGAGCTCCTCGCCTCGCTGGGTCACACCGCCGCCGACCAGAGGCGGACACTCTTGGAGCGGTCCGAGGCCTTCGCGGCCCACGTGGAGGAGGAGGTCTCGTACCGGGAGACGCTGGATCTCGCGACGATCATCCAGGAGATCGCTTGGCGGGGCGAGGAGGAGCGGGCGGCCTGCCTGGCCATCCTGCGCGGGTTCGCCGACTACCTGCGATCGCGGCCGGAGCTCGAGGGGATGTGATGGCGGAACCGCACCCCGCGTGGTCGGCGCCCTTCGAGCGCGGCGCCCTTCGCGAACTCGAGCCGGTCCTGCCGCTCGAGAACATCACGCCGGAGTGGGCGTGGGGAGGCAGCACCGGTCGGGGCGTGAAGGTGGCCGTGGTCGATAGCGGGATCGATGCATCCCACCCGGCGGTTGGGCATGTGGAGGGCTGGGTCGCAGTGGACGAGGGACCGAGCGGGATAGTCTTCGACACGGCACCGCACGAGGACCTCTTCGGTCACGGCACCGCATGCGCAGGCATCATCCGTGCCATCGCGCCCGACTGCGAGCTGCACAGCGTGCGGGTGCTCGGCAGAGCGCTGCTCGGCCGCGGCTCTGTGTTCGTCGCCGGTCTGCGATGGGGCATCGAGAACGGCATGCACGTCTGCAACCTCAGTCTGACCACGTCGAAGAAGGAGTTCTTCGGCGTCCTGCACGAGCTGGTCGACCAGGCCTACTTCCGGAACATCATGCTGGTGACGTCCGCGAACAACATGCCGGTGCGGAGCTTCCCCGCGGTCTTCTCCTCCGTCATCTCGGTCGCGTCACACGATTCTGACGACCCGTACCTCTTCTACTACAACCCGGAGCCGCCAGTGGAGTTCGGTGCGCACGGAGTCGGCGTGCGGGTGGCGTGGATGGACAGGGGATGGATAACTTCGACCGGCAACAGCTTCGCCACACCGCACATCAGCGGCATCGTGGCGAAGATCCTCGGGAAGCACCCTGAACTGACGGCGTTCCAGATGAAGGCCGTTCTGCGAGCGCTGTCCGCCAACATCAGCCGGGAAGCAGCCGGGTGAAGGGGGCGGGAGTGCCGCAGACGCCGGAGCGGCCTTTCCTGGAGACGGTACCGATGTTCGAGGACCTCGCGCCCGATCAGCTCGCGCTCGCACGGGAGCGGTTGCGCGAACGGACGGTGCCCGCCGGCACCAAGATCATCACGCAGGGAGAGCCCGACGATGCGGTCTTCATCCTCGTCGAGGGCAGCGTAAAGGTCCATCGGCAGCGACCGGATGGCGGGGAGGTGATCCTCGCCGTGCTGGGCCCCCGGGAGGTCGTCGGGGAGATGAGCCTAGGCGACTGCCACGTCCATCCGTGCAGCGTGACAACGCTCCAGGATTCGCGCGTGCTGCGGCTCGACGGTGAGGCCTTCAGACGGATGCTCACCGAGGTGCCGTCGCTGCGCTCGGGGTTGGTCGAGCTCCTGTGCCGACGCCTCCGCCTCGCCGACACCAGGCTGGAGACGGTCGCGGCGCTCGATGTCGAGGGCCGTGTCGCGCAGGTATTGCTCGCGCTGGCCGAGGAGTACGGGAAGCCGAAGCCCGGCGGCGGGATGCTCATCCCGATACCTCTGACGCAGACCGACATCGCGGCCATGACGGGAGCCTCCCGCGTCAGGGTCAACCAGGTGCTCTCAAGGTTCAAGGCCAACGGCTGGGTCACGCTGGATGGCCAGCGACGTACCAGCGTGCGCGATACCGCTGCGCTAGAGGCGTGCTGCCGCTGAGCTCCCAGGATGCTCAGGCACCGACCGTTCATCCTTTACACGCGGTGGGTCAAATCCTTGATTGCGCAGGCAGGGGGCGCCGTGCTACGAACGGATGGCTGCGACGGCGAAGCGTCGCGGAAAGGGGGCGCTATGACACAGGGACCGATCGACGAACTGCCTGAAGGCGCAGAGGCAGCGTCGCAGGAGTTCCAGGACGCGGTTCAGGCCGCCGACCGGGCGCGGCTGGAGCTGATCCTCAACAAGGCAGGAGAGGATCCCGCGTGGAAGAAGCAGCTGCTCGACGACCCCGAGGCTGCGCTCGCCTCCATCGGCGCCAGCGGGCCACCGGACGTCGGTGAGGTCGCTGGCCAGTACCACTGGCGCACGAAGTGGGTGTACCGGTGGACGTGGTGGGGCGGCTGGGGCTGGTACCACTGGACCTGGTAGCAGCACCGGCCTCGATGGCCAGGGGGCGGCGGCGTCTGCCGCCGCCTCCTGTTCGTTCTGCGCGCGGTGCAGACACATCCGGCCGGTGACGGCCGATGCCGGTGACGGCCGATGGATGACACCTCCTTCTTCGACGTGATCTCAGGGTCCGCACCGCGCTCGTGGGTCGTGAAGAGACCGCACGGCGGGCCGTGGATCGGGGTCCGGCGCCGCGGTGAGCGACTGCCCGGGGTGGGGTGGAAGCTGCATGTGTCGGCGACACCGCTGTCGGCCGGCGACGTGCTCGCCCGCGCCCTCCCGATCCTGCTCGAGGCGGGGGCCGCGTTCAAGGTCGCCGCGTCGCCGGCTGTCGTCGCGGCACTCAACGAGGGCGAGGGCGGTATCTCGCAGATCGGCAAGTTCCTCACCGTCTACCCACGTGACGAGGAGCAGGCCGTGGAGCTCGCCGCGGCTCTGGACGAAGGGACCCGCGGGCTCCGAGGGCCGCGGGTGGAGACCGACCGTGAGCTTCGTCCCGGCAGTCTCGTGCACTACCGGTACGCCGCGTTCACGGGCGGGCCGCAGGATCCCGAGCCTTCCGCACCGACCTCGGACCCGTTCGTCTCCGCTGGCATCGCCGAGGTGCAGGAGCACCGCCCCATAGCCGGCCGGTACGTGCTCGTGTCCACCCTGCACCGCTCGGCGGGGGGGTCGGTGCATCTGGCCGCCGACATGGAAAGTGGCAAGGCGTGCGTGCTGAAGCGCGCGGGACGGGATGCACGGACCGGGCCCGACGGTCGGGACGCTCGCGACCACCTCCGCCACGAGGCATCCGTCCTCGAGCGGCTCGCGCCCGATCCTCGGTTCCCCGCCGTCCGTGACCTAGTGGAAGAGGCGGGGGACCTCTACCTGGTGATGGAGCACCTGATCGGCCGGACGCTCGGGTCGGAGGTGACCGGACCGTGCGGAACGGAGCGGACCGTCGACCGGGGACGGCAGCTCGCGTCGGCCCTCAGCGCGGTCCACGGAGCGGGACTGGTCTATCGTGACCTCGATCCCGCGAACGTGGTCGTGGGCGAGGACGGAGTCGTGCGACTCATCGACTTCGAGCTGGCGTGTGACATCGGATCGACGGGCGAGGCCGCCGGCACGCCCGGCTACTGCTCGCCGCAACAGATCGCGGGAGCTCCGGCCACCGTCGCCGACGACGTCTACGGGCTCGGCGCGGTCCTGGACTTCTTGGCCACAGGGGCAGACCCGGGAGCTCCGGGCACTAGGGCGCTCGAGCATGAGCTGGAGCGCGTGATCGCCCGCGCGCTCGACGAGAACCCAGACGCCCGGTACTCGTCCATGGAGGAGCTGGACTCGGCGCTTTCCGAGCTGGAAGGGTCGTCATGAGCGAGATCGCGTGGCAGGACTTCCCCGGCAAGCGCGTGCGGGTCCGCGCCCCCGCCGGATCGTTCGCGGCCGCCGGCGCTCCTGAGGTGCTGCGGGAGGCCGAGCGCATCGCCGAGGCCCTCGAGGACCTCCTGCGCCCGAAAGCCCCCTCCCCCCGGCCCGACCTGTATCTCGTGGACCGGGTCGTCGGCGGCACCGAGAGACCTTCCGAGATCCCGGGATCGGTTCTGGAGGTCGCGCCGGGCGAGCCGCCCCCTTCCGTCGCATGGTCGCTCGCCCGGGTGATGCTGGCGGGCTGGTTCGGGTCGGACGCGGCGTCGGTCGAGATCGTTGTCAACGGCATCGCGGGTTTCGCGGCCGCGAAGGCCGGGACGGGGCCGTCCGTCGAGGAGGCCGACCGGTGGGTCCGCGAGAGCCTCGGTTCGGGCCGGCCGGTGTCGGTCGTCGGGGGGGCCGACGGTCTGGCTGAAGAGCCACCGCCCGGGTTCGAAGGCCCGCCGGGGGGCATGGGCGGCCCGCTCCCGCGGTTCGGGGGCGGGCCGCGTGGGACGGAGGGCCCGCCCGGAGACGCTTCGCTCGGAGGCCCGCCGGTTCCCGAGCCGGAGGCGGCGCGCCTGGCGGCCACGTCGTTCATCGGATACCTCGTCGGGACGTTCGGGGGTGAAGCACTGCGCACCTTCCTCGAGAGCTACGACCCCGAACGCCGGGACCAGGCAGCCACCACCGCGTTCCAGCAGCCGCTCGGGAGTCTCGAGGAATCGTGGTTGAAGGGTCTGAGCCGGGGCGGCGTCGGTGGAACATTGAGCTCGTTCGTCCGCTACGTCCTCCCGCACTTCAGGCCGTACTGGCCCCGGCAGGTCGAGGTACTCGTCTACATGATCATCGGGTCGCTCATGGCGGTCGTCGCGATGCCGGTGGCGATCGGCGCCGCGGTCGGGGCCCTCGGCGGCGCGCCTCGACGGCAGCATGGATCGACCGGCCTTCTGGCAACGATCATCCGGAACGTCCAGGAGTGGCTGGCGACGGGCAACATCGGGTCGAAGCTCCTGGTCTTCATCCTGGTGTTGCTGGCGATCTACACGTTCGAGGCACTGATCACGATGCGGCGCGCGATCGTGAGCGAGACCATCACGCAGCGCCTGCTCATGGATCTCCAGGAGCGCATGTTCGACCACCTCCAGCGTCTACCACATAGCTTCTACTCGCACGCGAACGTCGGCGACGTCATGGCAAGGCTGTCCGGCGACATCCAGATGGTGTCGATGACGATGACCGAGGTTCTGAACCAGGGCCTGTACATCATGATCAGCTTCGTGATGGCGGGCTTCGCCGTCGTGACGCTGAACCTGTTGCTCGGCCTTTCGGTGCTCGTCGTCGTCCCCATCTTCATCGTCACGTACAAGGTGCTCGGTGCCCGTCTCGCGCGGGCGAGCTACGAACGCGGCAATCGGGCCGGAGATGCCGCCAACCTCACGCAGGAGAACCTGTCCGCGCAAGCCGTCGTGAAGGCCTTCGGACTGGAGGAGCGAGCCGGTGCCTCGTACCACGCACGGCTGGTGGGCGTGCTGAAGTCGGCGCTCCGCATGGTTGGGATCTCGGCGTTGTTCGACGCCGCTACGAACATCGCCATCACGATCGGTCAGCTCATAGTTCTGGGCTTCGGCGGGTGGTTGGTCCTGAACGGCAAGATGGAGCTCGGCGTTCTGGTCGCGTTCCTGGGTCTCCTCCCGTCCCTCCTTCAGCCCATCGCCCAGTTCTCCGGGATCGGGGAGACCGTGCAGCAGACGGCAGGCTCGCTCGCTCGCGTGTCTGAGCTGCTTGACGTCCCCATCACGATCGCCGACGCCTCGGGTGCGGTCGCCCTCGGGCCGCTCTCGAACGAGATCCGGCTGGAGGGCGTGACGTTCGCCTACGACGAGGGCAGACCGATCCTCCGGGACTTCGACCTGACGATCCCCGCGGGCATCATGGCCGCGATCGTGGGTCCTTCCGGGTCCGGCAAGAGCACGATCGTCAACCTGCTCCTGCGCTTCTGGGATCCGCAGGAAGGTCGCGTCGTGTTCGATGGTCGGGATCTGCGCGATGTCACGCTGAGGTCGCTCCGGGGCCAGATCGGGCTCGTCTTCCAGGACACGTTCGTTTTCGACACGACCGTCCGGGAGAACATCGCCATCGGACGGCCGGAGGCGTCCGACGACGAGATCGTTGCCGCGGCTCGAGGGGCGCGGCTCGCCGAGTACGTCGACTCGCTTTCGGCCGGATACGACACGGTGCTCGGCGAGCGCGGCCTGCGGATGAGCGGGGGGCAGCGGCAACGACTGGCGATCGCGCGGGTTCTGCTGCGGGACCCCCGCCTCATGGTGCTCGACGAGGCCACCAGCGCGCTCGACGCCGAAACCGAGACCGGCATCCTCGAGACGCTGGAGGAAGTCGCGAAGGGACGCACGACGGTCGCGATCACGCACCGCCTCTCGCTGGCGGCGAAGGCCGACCTGATCTTCGTGATCGACCGGGGACGACTCGTGGAGCAGGGGACCCATGCCGTACTCTCGGCCGGCGGCGGCCTGTACCAGCGCCTGTACGAGGCGCAATCCCGCTACTCAGCCGCGCCCGCGGACGCGGCTGAGGCCGAGATCGCCCGCCTGCACGCCGTGCCGTTGTTCGCCGATCTGCCGGAAGAGGCCATCGCCGCGATCGCCGCGCAGACCCGCCCGGAGGTGTGCGACCCGGGACAGGACGTCGTGCGCCAGGGCGAGCCGGGCGATCGCATGTACCTGGTGGACGACGGCCAACTCGACGTGCTCGTCGCCGGACCCACCGGTGAGCGCCGTGTGTCGAGCCTCGGGCCCGGCGACTTCTTCGGAGAGATGGCGCTCGTCGACCGAGCACCGAGGAACGCGACGGTCCGTGCCGCGACGCCCTGCCGGCTGTTCGCGCTGACTGCTGCGGACCTCCGTGCGCTGCTCGAGCGGCACCCGTCGATCCGGTCCGAGATCGAACGGACCTACGAGGCGCGCGCATCCGCGCTCGAAGCCGCGAGCGCTGCGGCCGGTCAGGCGGCGGCGCTTCGGCCCTAGACTTGGACCATGGCGACCTTCTGTCGGACGTGCGGGACCCAGAACCGGGATGCGTCGCACTTCTGCCAACACTGCGGTTCCCCGCTGACGGCGCTCTGCGTCCGCTGTCGAGATCCCCTCCCCGCCGCGGCCCACTTCTGTCCCGCGTGCGGAGCGCCCGTCCCAGAAACCCACCCTGAGGAGGCCGCGCCGACCGAGGAACGCCGGATGGTCACGGTCCTCTTCGCCGACATCGTCGGTTTCACCGCCCGCTCAGACCGGGCCGACCCGGAGGAGGTCCGCCGGCCGCTGCTGTCCTTCCATGCCCGGGTGAAGGAAGACATCGAGTGGTTCGGTGGAACGCTGGACAAGTTCATCGGCGACGCCGCCATGGGCGTCTTCGGTGCCCCGGTCACGCACGAAGACGACCCTGAGAGGGCCGCGCGAACCGCGCTGCGGATCCTCGACACCGTCCGAAAGCTGAGCGAGGCAGACCCGAGCCTCAGCCTGGCGGTGCGCATCGGCATCGAGACGGGCGAGGCGGTCGTGGCGCTGGGAGGTAGCGGACCTCTGGTGGGTGAGCGGGTCGCAGGTGATGTCGTGAACACCGCCTCGCGGATCCAGGGGGTCGCGCCGGCGGGAGCGATCGTCGTGGGCGAGGGTACCTATCGGCTGATCCGCGACATCGTCGATGCCGAGCACATGGAGCCGGTATCGGTGAAAGGCAAGGCGGAGCCCCTGCACGTCTTCCGTGTGCACGGGATCCGACGCCGGGAGGAGTTCGACGCCGCCGGTCCCCACGCCCCGTTCGTCGGCAGGGGCCGAGAGCTCGATCTGCTCGAGCAGACCTTCGCCCGGGTCGTGGGAGAGCCCGCCGTGCGGCTCGTCACGATAGTGGGCGAGCCCGGGATCGGCAAGAGCCGACTCCTCTCGGAGTTCCTCGATCGCCTCGAGATGCTCCCGTCCCCGCCCCTCTGCCGCATCGGTCGTTGCTCGCCCTACGGCGAGCGCGCCGCGGTCGTCGCGTTCAGCGAGATCGTCCGCGCCCAGGCTGGCATCTCCGACGCAGACGCCCCGGAGGAGGCAGCCGCGAAGCTTTCCGCGACGCTCGCGACCCTCGAGCCCCGACCGAGCGAACAGGAGTGGCTGCGCGCCCGTCTCGCCCCACTGCTGGGGCTGCAGGGAGGTATCGGCGGGGCCGTCGACCGGGAAGAGTCCTTCGCCGCCTGGCAGCGGTTCGTGTGGGCCGTGGGGTCCCAGCGTCCGTTGGTCCTCGTGTTCGAGGGACTGCAGTGGGCCGACCCCGCGGCCCTGGCGTTCGTCCGGCACCTGGCGGAACGCCTCGCCAAGGTCCCGGTGCTCCTCCTCTGCACGGCCCGCCCCGAGTTCCTGGAGGAGCACTCGGACTGGCCGACCGCGTCTGCCGGAGCCGCGACTATCTCGCTCTCCCAGCTCTCGGATGCCGACATGACGATGCTCCTGACCGCTCTGCTCGGGGGGTCCATGCTCCCGGCGGAGACGATGGCGGCCCTGGTCGACGCCGCCGCGGGCAACCCCTTCTACGCGCACGAGTTCGTCCGTATGCTCGCTGCTGAGGAGGCAGCGACATCCTCCGGCGGGGAGACCGCGGCCGAGCGGATACGGGTTCCCGCGAGCGTGCAAGCTCTGGTCGCCGCCCACCTCGACGCGCTGCCGTCGGCGGAGCGACTCCTCCTTCAGGACGCCGCCGTGGTCGGCGACGTCGTGTGGCCCGGGGCACTGGCCGCGATGTCGGGCACCGACGAGAGGGCGGTCCAGTCGGGCTTGCGTGGTCTGGTCGACAAGGGACTGGTTCGTGCTTCCCCAGACGGATCCACGCTGGGCGAGACAGCATACGTCTTCGCCTACACGCTCCTGCGCGAGGTGGCGTATCGGCAGATCCCAAGAGGCGCACGCGCCAGCAAGCACCGGGCGGCCGCCGATTGGGCGGAGCGCAAGGCGGGCGAGAGGGTCGGGGAGTACGCCGAGTTCTTAGCCCACCACTACGCGCTCGCCTGTCGTCTCCTCCGAGCTGCCGGCGCGGCCGATCAGGCCGCCGAGCTGGACGAGCGAGCCCGGAAGTACCTCGAGATGGCGGGCGACCGAGCCCTTGCCGTCGATGAAGCCCGCGCCGATTCTCATTACCGGAGCGCTCTGGACCTCCTGCCGCCGGGACACCCCGACCGGCCTGCCGTACTGGTCAAGGCGGCCCGGACCGGCCATCGCGTCGGGCGAATATCCAGCAGGGAGGCCCTTGCCGCGTACGAGGAGGCCGTCAAGGGATTCCGCACCCACGGGAACGATCTCGGCGCCGGCGAAGCCACGGTCCGCGCCGCTCTCCAACTCGGGACGCTAGGAGACCGGGCGCGTGCGCACGGGCTGATCCAGGACGCGATCGAGCTACTGGAGACCCAGCCGCCGGGTCGTGAGTTGGCCCTGGCCTACGCGGCTCGAGCGGAGGAGGAGATGCTTGCCGGACGGTCCGCGGAGTGCCTGGAATGGGCTCAGCGTGCGCTCGCGCTGGCGCGCAGCCCCGGCCTGGAGGAGGTAGTGGTCATGGCCCACCACCTCCGCGGTAACGCCCGCTGTGAGTTGGGGGATCCGACGGGGCTGGACGACCTGCGGGAGGCCATCCGGGTGAGCTCGGAGGCTGGTCTGGGCCTGGAGACCGTGCGTTCCTACTCCTACCTCGGCGAATGGCTGTGGCTCACGGAGGGCCCGGCCGCCGGCCTGGAGCTCTTCGAGCAGGCGATCGAGCTCGCCGAGCGACGAGGTTTCCCTCTCCAGGCGATGTGGGCCCGCGTGGGGTCCCTCCGGCTCCTTTTCGACCTGGGGAGATGGGACGAACTCGTTCGGTGCACGGGCGAGGTGATGGAGGCGAGCGGCGAGCTGGGCGACAACGCGATCGCCCCTGTCGGGCCCACGTACCTCGCACGGGTCCTCACGGCGCGAGGCAGGGCCGGCAACGCGACGACCCTGCTTGCCCGCGCTCTCCCTGAGGCCAGGCAGCTAGAGGATCTCCAGGTCTTGGGGCCGGCACTGGTCACCGCGGCCTTGGCGGAGGAGGCTTTGGGGAACCCGGGCGCGGCGACGGATCTCGTCCGGGAGCTGGAGGCGGCTACCCGGGACCGATCGCCCGCGTACCGAGAGTCCCATCTGCCGGACGCGGTTCGGGTCTGCCTCGCGGCGGGGGAGCTAGACCTCGCCGACCGGTTGCTGGCCGATACCCGCAGCCACGTCACCCGCTGCCGCCACTGCGTGACCACCGCCCGCGCCCTCGTTCACGAGGCCAAGGGCGAGCTGGATCAGGCCCTGGAAGGATTCGCCGCGGCCGTCCGCGATTGGACCTCCTTCGGATCCGCCCTCGAGCGGGCCCTCGCACTGATGGGGACGGGCCGCTGCCTCCGAGCCGCCGGGCGGGAGGGGGAGGCCACGGCCAGGTTCGAGGAAGCCCGCTCTGCCTTCGCCGCCCTCGGCGCCGAGCCGATGGCCGAGGACGCTGGACGAGCGCTGCTCGAGATCCTGCCCTCAGGCGAGCCGTCCGAGTAGCGGACGGGCGGGCGTCAGCCGAGCGCCTGCTTCAGGACCGAACACGCCCGCAGGGTCACCCACTTGCTCGGGGCACCCTGCTTCTCGACATCGGTCCAGGTCTTGCCGTTGTACGCGTAGCGGTTGCGCCAGCGGCCCTGACCGTCCTGCAGCGAGAGCAGCCACTCGATCGAGTTCGATAGGCGCGGGTCCTTCGCGTGACCGAGCTCGGCGAGGACCTCGAGGTTCTGGAGCACGTCCGCCACATACCCGGACGGGAAGCCCAGCTTGAACCACGAGGAACTGACCGTCGAGCCCGTCGGGTAGTCGGCCTTCGCGGGTTCGCGTGAGAGCAGGAACGCGACGCCCTCGTCGATCGCCCGCCGCACGTGCGGCTTCCGCCCCCTCGGCAGGCTAGCGAGACCTCGCAGCGCCTTGATCGCGCCCCACGCACACGGCAGCTTGTAGTTGGCGGCGCACGCGAACCCGGGGCCGCTCGTCCCCGACGCATAGTAGCCGTCGAACCCTTCGCCGGTGATCGAGCGCGCCTGCCAGTCGATCGCGTCTCGCACGCGTTCGTCGTCGAGCCACCCGAAGCCGACCAGGGCCCGCAGGAGGTTGCCGTTCAGGCAGTGGATCGCCCTCGACGGCGCCGGCGGGCCGTCCTCACGTGTCCCATCGGCGCCGAACCCGCCCGTCCGTGTCTGGCTGTGCGAGAGCACATAGGCGCATGCTCTACGAACCTGCGGATCGCGCCCGTCGGCACCGAGCTGGTCGAGGAAGATCACCGACCACGTGGTGCCGCGATACTTCGGCGCGTAGCCGGGTCCGGGCTTCACCCACCAGCCCTCGGGTGACTGCGCCGCAAGGATGGCGGCGATCGGGTCGACGCGCATCGCCGCCTTCTGCGCTCGTCGCACCCTCGGCGAGCCCTCCGGCTCCTCGAGCAGCAACCGGAGCGCCATGTGCTTCACCGCGGGCGTGTCGTCGCCGAGTAGCCAGGGCACCGGGTCGCCGTTCAGGGCTTCGCGGCAGTTCTCCATCCGGTTGCCTCCCGCGCGTGGGTCGCGTGTGGCAGTCTAGGTCGTCGGTCCACCACAGTGCTCGGGTTGACCGTCCCCGTCGCGCGCGCCTAGCGTGACGCACGGAGACCGTGGGCCCCGGCTGAGGAGCAGGATGCAGCAGAGCGCCGAACCGAAGAACCCCGTCACGCGCCCCGAGCGCGTCTCGCTCTTCGTCACGTGCCTGGTCGACCTGCTGTTCCCCGAGGTCGCTGAGGCCACCGTGCTGCTCCTCCGCGATCTCGGGGTCGTGGTCGACTTCCCGGACGCTCAGACCTGCTGCGGTCAGCCCGCGTACAACTCCGGATCCCCCGACCACGCGCGACACGTTGCGCGGACGCTACTCGACGCGTTCGAGGGCGCAGGGGCCGTCGTGTCGCCGTCCGGATCGTGCGCGGCCATGGTCCGCAACCACTTCCCGAGGCTGTTCGGAGGGACGCGCGACGAGACGCGTGCTCGCGACCTCGCCGCGCGGACCTACGAGCTCTCGGGATTCCTCGTCGACGTCCTCGGCATCGACCGCCTGGCCGGCTCGTTCCCGGCGCGGGTCACGTACCACGACTCGTGCCACGGACTGCGCGAGCTGAACCTGTCGGGGCAGGGGCGGAAGCTCCTCGCGGGCATCGAGGGGCTCGAGCTCGTCGAGATGGCGCGGCCTGAGCAGTGCTGTGGGTTCGGCGGCACGTTCTCGATCCGACTGCCGGAGATGGCGACCGCGATGGCCGACGACAAGCTCGAGCAGGCGTCGGCGACCGGCGCGGACGTGCTGGTCGGCGGCGACGCCGGATGCCTGATGCACCTCGGCGGACGTGCCTCGCGCGAGGGCATGCGCCTCCAGCCGATGCACCTCGCGGTGCTCCTGGCAGAAGCGCGCGGCCTCATGTCACCGGGGGCGGCGCGATGACCACCGATCCCGCACGTAGCAGGGGCCACGCCGCGACCACCTTCGAGCAGCGCGCGCGGATCGGGTTGCAGACGCCGGGTCTCGCCGCCGCGCTCGGGCGGGCGATGGACCAGCGTGCCCTGCAACGAGTGCAAGCGTTCGCGGAGACCGACGAGCCGGCCATGCGCGCCGCCGGTGAGGCGATCCGCGCACATACGGTCGCGAACCTCGACCGTTACCTAGAACGCTTCGCCGAGGAAGCGGCGGAACGCGGCACGAAGGTCGTCTTCGCCGAGACTGCGGCCGAGGCCGTGGGGTACGTGCAGCAGGTGCTCCGCGACCACGGCGCGAGGCTCGTCGCGAAGACCAAGTCGATGGTTTCGGAGGAGATCGGGCTGAACCCGGCACTCGCATCCGCCGGCGTCGAGGTGATCGAGACCGACCTCGGAGAGTACATCGTTCAGCTCGCCCACGAGGCGCCCGCCCACATCACGACCCCGGCTGTGCACAAGACGCGTGGACAGATCCGCGACCTGTTCAACCGCGTCCACGGGGTGGAGCTCTCCGACGACCCGACGGAACTCACGCGCTTCGCCCGCGGAGTGCTTCGCGAGAAGTTCCTCGCGGCCGAGGTCGGCATCACCGGCGTGAACTTCGCGGTAGCCGAAAGCGGCTCGCTCGCGATCGTCACGAACGAGGGGAACGCGCGCATGTGCGCATCGCTGCCGCGGGTGCACATCGCGCTCATGGGCATGGAGCGGATCGTCCCCTCGTTCCGGGAGCTCTCCCTGATGCTGCCGCTCCTGACAGCGAGTGCCGCCGGCCTGGGCGTCACCGCGTACTTCACGTTCGTGAACGGGCCCAGGCGGCCCGAGGAGCCCGACGGACCCGACGAGGTCCACGTCGTCGTGATCGACAACGGGCGTTCGGCGATCCTCGGAGGCGAGTTCCACTCGATCCTGCACTGCATCCGCTGCGGGGCCTGCTTGAACGTGTGCCCGGTGTTCCGCCAGGTCGGCGGCCACGCGTACGGCGCCGTGTACGGTGGGCCGATCGGCGCCGTACTCGCGCCGCTCTTGGACGGGTTCGAAGCTGCCGGCGACCTTCCGCACGCGTCCTCGCTCTGCATCGCGTGCACCGAGGTGTGCCCGGTGAACATCCCGCTCCACGGACACCTGCGCGGCCTGCGGCGCGAGATCACCCGCTCACGGGCGACGCGCGCCGAGCGACTCGCTTTCGCCTGGTGGGGATGCCTGTGGGGCGGCGTCCGTGCGTACCGGTGGTCCGCGCGCCTCGCGCGCATGGGGCAGTGGCCTCTCGTCCGCCGTCGGCGGATCCGGCGCGCGCCGTTCCCGCTGTCGCGGTGGACGAGCGCACGCGACATGCCGGCCCTCGCGAGAGGGAGCTTCCGCGAGCGCTGGAGGAGGACGGAGGGCCGTGGAAAGTAGCGCGTTCCTCGACGTCGTTCGGCGCCGCCTCGCGGGCGTTGTCGCTCCGGACCTGCCGAGCGACCTGCCGCCGACGTTCGCGACGGGCGGTGGACAGCTCTTCGATCGTTTCGCCGCGGAGCTCGATAGGACCGGCGGCGAGGCGATCCGCGTGAGGCCTGACGAGCTGTCGGCGCGGTTGGCGACCGTGGCGGCGGGGTGCGCGACGGCGGTGGTCGCCCCCGCGGTCGATCACCGCGAGGCCGTCCTCGAGGGACTCGCGCGCGCCGGCTGCGAGCTCCTGGACCCCGACCGCGATGGCGCCGCCCGGGCTGCCATCGGCGTGACCGGCGTGGTTCTCGGAGTGGCAGCGACGGGCTCGGTGCTGCTCGCCGCAGCTCGGGGCGCCCCACGAGCCGTCGGGCTCCTCCCGCCATTCCATCTGGTCGTGCTGCCCGAGGACCGACTCGTCCCCGGCTTCGAGGAGCTCTTCGGGCGGATGCCGGCTCTCGCCGCCGATTCGTCGAACCTCGTGCTCGTCACCGGGCCCTCGCGGACGGCCGACATAGAGATGACGCTCGTCCTCGGGGTGCACGGACCCGGGCGCCTGACGGTCCTCGTGGTGGCCGGTTGAGGGCGCACCGACGAGCTGCCCGTGGATCGCCATCGTCGCCTGCCGGCTCGCGCCACGCGCTAGGATGCCGCCGGAGGCGGTGAGCGGGTGGGGCGACTGAGGGTCGTGCGCGCCGAGGGCGGCCCGGCGATGCGCGGAGAGCAGATCGGGCGAGAGCTACGCGATCTGATCAACGAGTCGATCGACTTCTACCATCGCTACCTCGCTCGCCGAGGGGTCTCTTCCGAGGAGCTGCAGGACCTCCTTACCCCGTACCTCGTCGCCGCGGAGACGCAGGTCCCCGCCTTCATGACGACACTGAAGGGCATGTCGATGGGCGCGATGGTCCCGGTGCTTGAGCTGTTCGCGGTCAACGCGTTCGAGGAGCTCGAGCCGCTGCTCCAGCAACCCGAGGGTGGCATGCTCTTCCTGCAGCGCAAGGAGGGCTACCTCGAGCCGCCCGCGCCCGAGCGCTGCTCAAGCCTCTCCGTGGTCGCTCCCGGAGTCGCGCTCCTCGCCCACAACGAGCACTGGCTGGCCGGGGACCTTGGGAATGTCGCGGTCGTGATCGACATCCCCAGCATGGGCGGCGTGCCCGTCGCATCACCGACCATCGTCTGCTGCCTCCCGGCCGTGGGGATGAACGCCCACGGTGGGGCGCAGGGCATCGGCTCGCTCAGCGCGTCGGACGATCAGGTCGGTGTCCCACGGGTCCTGGTGTCGCGGCACGCGCTCGAGGCAGCGAACCGCGAGGACGCCGTGGCGCGCGCCGGTCTTGCCGCGCGCGCCGGTGGCTACGGGCACGTCTTCGCCTTCGCGGGCGGCGACGCTTTCACGATCGAGACGACGGGCACGCACCTCGCGCTGCTCGACGGCGCCGGACCGCACACGAACCACTACCGGGACCCCGAGCTCTCGAAGCTCGGCCCCGGTCCTTCGGAAGGCAGCCTCTCACGGCTCACTCGCCTCGAGCAGCTGCTCGCGGAGCGGCGGCCCACGACCCCGGAGGCCGTGATGGAGATCCTCCGGGATCACGGGTCGACCCCTCAGGCGGTCTGCCTGCACCCCGATCCGAAGGAGGGTGACGAGGCCGCCGCCGTCGTGTTCTCGATGGTCGCCGACCTGCTGGCGCGCAGGATGTGGGTCGCCCCAGGGATCCCCTGCGAGAACGAATACGAAGAGGTCGACCTCGCCGGGGTCCTCTGAGGCATAGGAGGAGCCGAACCAAGGAGTGAGCTGATATGGCCTGGACGACACCGCTGCTCTACGAACGACTGACGTGGCCCGAGGTGCGCCGGGCCGTGGCAGAGGACCGGGTGTGCTTGATCCCGGCCGGGGTTCTCGAGGATCACGGCCCGCACCTGCCGATCGACGCCGACACGCGGATCGCGACCGAGATCTGCCGGCGGGCCGCGGAGGCGGTCCCCGGCGACGTCGTACTGCTCCCGCCGGTGATCCACGGCTACACGCCGCACCACATGGACTTCCCGGGCCCGATCACGATCGGCTGGGACACGTTCACGAACTACTGCGTCGATATCGGGACCTCGCTCGCGCATCACGGCTTCAAGCGCATCCTCTTCTTGAACGGGCACGGCTCGAACATCCCGCTGTTGGACGTCGCCTGCCGGCTCATCGGGCTCCGGCATCCCGAGGTGCTGGCAGCATCCACCTTCTATCTCGTGAGCCCGGAGGGCCTGCGCGTGGTCGAGGAGGTCCGCGAGTCCGAGCGCGGCGGCATGGGCCACGCCTGCGAGCTCGAGACGTCGATCTACCTGGCCTTGGATCCCGATGCCGTGTTCATGGACAAGGCGGTCGACGAGAACTCCTACCCCGAGGGTCCGAACGCCTGGATGGACTGGTCGGATGGGCCGCTGAAGCTGATGCCCTGGTGGAACGCTCTCAGCCACACCGGGGTGCACGGCGACGCGACGAAGGCGACCTCCACGAAGGGCCGGATCCTCCTCGACGCCGCAGTGGAGGAGTGCGTGGGGTTCGTTCGGGAACTACGCGACAAGCCGCTCCCCGTGCGCTGGGAGCCGAGGGAGACACCGGCGTGACCCACGTCGCGACGGGGCCCCGAAACCCCCCAAGAAGCGTACTCTTCGCAGGAAACGAGAGACACCACTCGGGAGAGGGGTGAGGGAGATGGAGCGTTCCATCCGGGTACGTGCCCTGGTCGCCGGGGTACTGGCGGCGGCGATCGCGGTCATGGCGATGGCCAGTGCGGCCAGCGGTCAGTCCGCCAGCATCGCGAAGAAGAAGATCACTTTCATCGTCGGGAGTACGAACGACATCGAGACGGTGAACCCGCTGAGGGCCATCGAAACCCCCGAGTACGAGGTCGTCGGCATGGAGTACGACATGCTGCTCAACTTCCGCCTGGACAACCTGCAGGCGGCTCCAGGTCTCGCGACAGAGATCCCGACGAAGGAGAACGGAGGCCTCTCGTCCGACGGGCTGACCTGGACGTTCCACATCCGCAGCGGTGTCAAGTGGAGCGACGGCCAGCCGCTCACGGCTCACGACATCGCGTGGACCTACAACATGCTGCTCGACCTGGGTTTCTCCAACCTCACGACCTACTTCCCCGCCCTCGACAGCATCACGGCGCCCGACGACACGACGCTCGTCTGGAAGACGACCAAGCCGACCATGTCCCCGCTCTACCCAGCGTGGGTCTACATCCTGCCCGAGCACATATGGTCCAAGATAGGGTATCAGCTCGGCATGCAGCTGAGCAAGGACCAGGCGGCCGCGATCAAGAGCAAGTACCGGACCTTCGAGGACTTCCCGAACCCGGTCACCTCAGGGCCGTTCCGCATGGTCGAGTGGAACAAGAACGAGAACTGGACCCTTGAGGCCAACAAGGACTACTGGGGCGGCTCTCCGACGATCGACGAGGTCATCTTCAAGGTCTACAAGAACGCCGAGACGATGGTCCAGGACCTCAAGCAGGGGACCATCGACTTCGCCGAAGCGATCCCCGCCAACCTCTTCAGTTCACTGAAGGGCCAACCCGGTATCCACATGAACGTCGGGAGCGCGTTCACGTTCGATCAGATGAGCTTCAACATGTGCGACGCGAGCGACCCGAACGCCGCTCCATGGTGCAAGAGTCATCCCGGCACAGGCAACCCGGCGCTCCTTGACCTGAACGTCCGCACGGCGATCGAGATGGCGGTCGACAAACAGGCCCTCGTCACACGGGTCTTGGAGGGGTACGGCACGCCAGGCGACAGCGTCGTCGTGCCCGGGGCAACCTTCTGGCACTGGAACCCGGGTGCCGACGCCATCCCGTTCGATATCCCCGGCGCCAATCAGCTCCTCGACCAATCCGGCTACACCGACACCGACGGCAACGGCATCAGGAACGACCCGAAGACCGGCAATGACCTGAAGTTCCGCATGATCCTGCGGTCCGACTCTCCCGACACGACCGCGATGGGCCAGCTCATCGTGGGCTGGGTGAAGCAGATCGGGATCGAGCTCATGCCGGTCTCGTACACGGATGGCAAGCTGATCGACGCGTGGACCGCGAACGACTACGACACCTACATCTGGGGTTGGGGCCCCGACCCCGACCCGGACTTCATCCTCTCGACGTACACGGCCGGACAGTGCGGTTCGTGGAGCGACACCTGCTACTCGAACCCGACGCTCAACCAGCTGTACGAGAAGCAGCGGACCACGATCGACCCCAACGCGCGCAAGGCGATCATCGTTCAGATGCAGCAGATCATCTACCAGCAGGTCCCCGAGATCGTCCTCGAGTACGGCAACGACCTGCAGGCGTGGCGATCGGACCGCTGGACAGGTTTCGTCTACCAACCGAAGCCTGACAGCCGCGGTTGGGGCGGGAGCGCGCTGTACCAGTACTACCCATCCAGTCCCGCGGGGGAGTACATCCCGATCAGGCCCGTGAGCGCTGAGGCCGGGACGGTGAAGGCCAGCGGCATACCGACGTGGGTGTGGGGCCTGGCCATCGCCGTGATCCTGGTGATCGTGGCCGGCGTGATGCTGGCGCGCCGTCGCCAGCCCGAGGAAGAGCAGGCATAGGCGCAAGGATCCGAGCAGGGTGGGTACCCGCGGTTACGTTCTGAAGAAGACGATCCAGGCTCTGCTCACCCTGTTCGCCGTCGTCGTTTTCAACTTCCTCCTTTTCCGGGTCCTCCCGGCGGACCCGGTCGATCTTCTGACGCGAGGTCAGGGTCTCAGGCTGTCCGCAGCCGACAAGGTCGCGCTCCGCCACGAGTACGGACTGGATAAGCCGGTCTTCCCCAATCAGCTCATCATCTACGTGGAGCAAACGTTCCAGGGCAACCTCGGCACATCGATAATCCTGGACGAGGGGCGGAAGGTGACCTCGCTGTTCGCCGAGTTCGCCGTGCCGACCCTGGTGCTCGTGGGGACCTCGACGATCTTCTCGACCATCTTCGGCATCCTGATGGGCATATACGGAGGATGGCGACGCGGCGGGAAGTTCGACATGTTCGCCATGGGTTTCTCGCTGATCCTCTACGCGATGCCCGAGTTCTGGCTCGGCATGCTGCTGATCCTCCTCTTCTCGACGAGCCTGGGCTGGTTCCCCTCCAGCGGACGGGCGACGGTCGGCGTCGACTACACGGGGATGGGCCACTTCACGGACATGCTGAACCACCTGTTCCTGCCCTGCCTCACGCTGACGCTCGCCTACCTCGGCGAGTACTACCTGATCATGCGCTCGTCCCTGCTGGACGTGCTGGGCGAGGACTACATCACGACGGCCCGAGCGAAGGGCGTGCGGGAGAAGTTCGTGCTCCGACGCCACGCGGTGCGCAACGCCCTCCTCCCGACGATCACGCTGATCGCGCTCTCGTTCGGGTTCGTGCTCGGCGGGGCGATCACCGTCGAGTTCGTCTTCGGTTACAAGGGACTGGGCGGCCTGACATATGAGGCCTTGCTATCGCAGGATCTCCCCGTCCTCCAGGGGATCTTCCTCATCGCGAGTGCGGCCGTCATCTTCATGAACCTCTTCTCGGACCTGATCTACGGGTACTTCGACCCGAGGGTGAGGAAGGCGTAGCGATGCCGGTGCTGGCACCCCCCATCGCGCCATCCACCGGGCCCACCGGGGCTGGAGACGAGCCCCCGGTGTCGCTCGGCCAGCTCCGGAGCGCCCGCCAGATCACTTGGGCGCGCCGGCGTCGGGCCATGGCGCGGTTCTGGCGACAGTACCGCCGCAACAAGATGGGGATCGCCGGCATCGCCATCCTGGTCTTCTTCGCCGGGGTAGCGCTGTTCGCGGCGCTCATCCAGGATCCGAACTCCGTGAACCCCTCGTACGTGAGTGGGCCCGTCCGACACCCACCGTCGTTGAAGTACCCGCTGGGGACCGACAACTTCGGCGTCTCCGTGCTATCCCTGGTGATCGCGGGATCGAAGATCTCGCTCCTCGTCGGCCTGACCGCCTCGGTCATCACGATGATGATCGGAGCGGTCGTCGGCGTCGTGGCCGGCTATCGGGGGGGCGCGGTGGACACGGTCCTCATGCGGATCACGGACTTCGGCCTGGTGCTTCCCTGGCTCGCCCTGGCCATCGTCCTCGCATCGATCATGGGACCGTCCCTCACCACGATCATCCTCGTGATCGGACTCACTTCCTGGCCGGGCACGGCGCGTTTGGTGCGCTCCCAGGTGCTGTCCGTCAGGGAGCGGCCGTTCGTCGAGCGCTCGCGAGCCTTGGGCGCCAGCGATCGGCACCTCATCGCCTATCACGTGCTTCCGAACGTGATGCCGGTGATACTTGCGAACGCCGTCCTCACGGTGGCCATCGCGATCCTCTCGGAGACCTCCCTCTCGTTCCTAGGCCTGGGCGATCCGCTCACGGTGTCGTGGGGCTGGATCATCGAGAAAGCCTTCGCCGGCGGAGCCACGACCCTGGGCGCCTGGTGGTGGATCATGTCGCCCGGCGTCTGCATCGTTCTCGTCGTGCTCGCGTTCACCTTCATCGGGTTCGCCCTGGACGAGATCATCAACCCACGGCTACGCGAACGATGACGTGAGGGTCCCGTCGGCCGGGCGTTGCGCATCGCATAGGCGGAGCGCGACCCTCGAGCGCACGCGCGTGGTCCCGACGGCGCCCGGCGTGGTATACAGACGCTCGCCCGGGAGGGCACCCTCGGCAGGGTGCGCCGAAGAAGAACGCCGAGGGAGGAGAGGGGGCTCGACGCCGAGTCACCGAGCCTAGGGCCCACGCCTACACGTAAGACATGGTCGGAGGGATCGAGAGGGACATCAGAGAAGGGGGGGCTTCGAATGGGCTCGAAGGGCCGTTTGATCGTACTGCTCGCGGTCGTGGCCGTGGCCGCCGGGGTGATCTCCTCCGGGGCAGCGTTCGCACAGACCGAGACCAGCAGCGCTGCCAAGCACAAGGTGACGTTCGTTTGGGGCGACACGAGCGAGCCGAGCTCGCTGAACCCGTTCCGCGGTTACCTCGCGACCGACTTCTACTTCTGGACCTCGAGCTACCACCTATTGACCGACTTCACGATCAACGACCTCAACGCGCGACCGGGTCTGGCGGAGAAGATCGACGTCAGCTCGGATGGTATGACGTTCACCTACCACATCCGCCAGGGCATCAAGTGGTCCGACGGGCAGCCGCTCACGGCCAACGACGTGGCGTGGACGCTGAACACGTACAAGAGTAACCACGCCTACCTCCCCCAGGGCTACCTGACGCTGATCGACGGCGAGGTCAAGGCGACCGACGACTACACGGTCGTCTTCCATTCGACGATGCCGACCAGCCTTTACACGGGGAAGGTCCCGTACCTCTACGACTACATCCTGCCCGAGCACATCTGGAGCAAGTTCGACCAGCCGAAGCAGTACGACAACTACTCCGCGTATCAAGGCGTCCCGGCCGGCGAGGTCGGCAGCGGTCCCTTCGTCATCGCCGAGTACAAGACCGGTGAATACGTGCGGATGGTCCGCAACCCGTACTGGAGCGGGCCGCAGCCGCACGTGGACGAGCTGATCTATTCGATCTACAAGAACGAGGACGCCGAGGCCGAGGCGCTGAAGGCAGGCCAGATCGACTTCGGGTACTTCGACTCGGCGAACATCTACAACTCGCTCAAGGGTGTGGCGAACATCACGACCATGAACGGCACGATCCCCTCGTTCGATGAGATCGGGATGAACACCGGCTCGGCCTACGAGAAGGCCGGGAACGGATTCACGCCGCACGGCGACGGGCATCCGGCGCTCCAGGATCCGATCGTCCGCCGCGCGATCCGCATGGCGATCGACAGCCAGACGCTCGTCGACAAGGTCCTCCTCGGCTACGGTTTGCCGGGCACGTCGATCATCCCGCCCGTGTCGGTGAAGGGCGCGAGGTGGGAGCCGACGGGTGATGAGGTCATCCCGTTCGACATCGCGGGGGCCAACAAGCTCCTCGACGACGCCGGGTACAAGGACACGGACGGCGACGGTGTCCGTGAGATGCCGGACGGAGGTCAGCCGCTCGAGTTCCGCTACTACGTACAGACGAGCGACCAGAACACGATCAAGGTCGCGCCATTCGTGAAGAGCTGGCTCGCCGACATCGGTATCAAGGCCGACGTCACGGCCATGAGCAGCGGCCGGCTCGGAGACGAGATCAACGCGGGGACCTACGACCTGTTCCACTGGGGCTGGATACCGGACCCGGACCCTGACTCGGCGCTGTCGTGGTTCCAGTGCGAGCAGCGCCCGCCGGACGGGAGCTCGTACGGGAACAACGACTCGTACTACTGCAACCCGGAGTACGACAAGCTCTACGTCGCGCAGCGCACCGAGCTCGACGTCCAGGCGCGGTGGGACATCGTCCACCAGATGCAGAAGATGTACTACGACAGCTGCGCGTACGCGGTCATATGGTACGGACCGATCCTCCAGGCGTACCGGAACGACCTCTTCACCGGGTACATGTCGCAGCCGGCGCCGAACGGTGACCTGCTCGCCGGGTACAGCATGGATGTCTGGTGGAACCTGCGGCCGGTCGGTGAGGCAGGCGGCACCACCAGGACGGGCGGCGTTTCGGCCGGTGTCTGGATCGGGCTGGTCATCGGGATCGCCGTGGTGATCGCCGCAGTCATGCTCGGGCGACGGTCGCGCCGAGAGTCGGAGGAACAGGCCTAGCGGACCGAGGAGAGGAGCGAGGGGCGAGGCCGGGGTCGGGATGCGCGGGTACCTAGTCGGCAAGATCCTCCAGGCGTTCCTGACCTTGGTCTTCGTCCTGGTATTCAACTTCTTCCTGTTCCGGGTCATGCCGGGCGACCCGGCGGCGCTACTCCTGCGAGGAAGCTCCGCGTTCAACCCCCAGAACGTGGCGCAGGTACGACACGAACTCGGCCTCGACCAGCCGCTTCCCAAGCAGTTCCTGACCTACGTGAAGGACACGGCCACCTTCAAGTTCGGCGATTCGTTCTTCATGTCGGGCAGACCGGTGAGCACGACGATCCGCGAACGGATATGGCCGACGATCCTCCTGGTCGGCACCTCGACCATCGCGTCGATCGCGATCGGGCTCCTGATCGGCATCTACGCGGGCTGGCGACGGAACACGGCGTTCGACTACGGGTGGCTCGGTTTCACCCTGTTCCTCTATGCGACCCCGGAGTTCTACCTCGGCATCCTCGTGCTGATGGCGTTCGGGGCGGGCGTCGGCCCGTTCCCCGCCCTCTTCCCCATCGGCGGCTATTCGACCCCCGGGGCCGGGCTCTCGGGGTTCTCCTACTGGATCGACGTGCTGAACCACCTCGTCATGCCGTGGTTCACGCTGACCTTCGCCTACCTCGGCGAGTACGCACTGATCATGCGCTCCTCGCTGATCGACGTACTCGGAGACGAGTTCGTCATGACGGCGCGGGCGAAAGGGGTGCGGGAGAACGACATCCTGTGGCGCCACGTCGTCCCGAACGCGCTGCTCCCGACCTGGACCCTCACGATGCTGTCCCTCGGGTTCATCTTCGGGG